>Ga0114930_10004972_pt1 | contig 11046 bp, 4 predicted proteins | sample AnhtaG_FD_87300 | JGI IMG/M metagenome (GOLD analysis project Ga0114930, IMG submission 87300) | Deep subsurface microbial communities from Anholt, Denmark to uncover new lineages of life (NeLLi) - Anholt_01485 metaG | ecosystem: Environmental > Aquatic > Marine > Oceanic > Sediment | place... | reverse complement strand
GGCCGTCGTGACCGGCGCGGTATCCGGCAGCGCGTGCCTGCCGGGGGCCTTGGTGTCAACCAGCTCGGTCCGGGCCTCCGAGTCAACGAACACGAAGGTCTCGCCCCAGCCACACGGGGCCGCCATCGCCACCGCCAGGACGGCGATAAGGCTCAGACGGGTTGACGTCACAGCGGCGGCATTGCGCCAGGAAACCGTGTTTTCTGCGCCAGAAAATGCCATGAACATCGTGAATCCCTTTCGTTTTGCAGGCGAAGACCAGTCATCCGCATGCCCTTGGTCCGTTTCTGCCCTGCAATCAAGGCGTCCTCATCCAGACCACCCTACCGCTATCCTACTGCAACTTCCCGTGGGCGTCAAGGACCACCCGCATAGCCACGCCAAAATCGCGGGGCCCATACCTTAGCGCGCAGGCCCCGATCCCTGCAACAAGGCAACCATGTGGTGCGTTCCCGCGCCGTTGCCACCTCTACTAGTCACGTCTGCGGCCAAGCATCATGGCGCCCGCGGAGATGCAGGCCGCCGCGACCAGCCCAAGACCCACAAGCCCGACCCCCGGCAGGCTCCCGGCGGCAACCACCAGCACCGACACAGGTTCCGTCGCAATCGTGGCCTTGCTCTGGTCGCTCGCCTCACAGTAGTACGAGCCGCTGTCGTCCAGGGCCAGGGACGCAATGGCGAAGGTGGCCTCGGTCTCATCGACGAGCGTGCTGGCGTCCTTGTACCATTGATACGTCACGTTGCCGGTAGCCCCGCGGACCTCGACAACCAGCGACAGCGAATCCCCTTCCTCGAACCAACCGCCCTCAGGCGTGACGCTGAACTCGAACGGCTCCAGGCCGCCGGTCAACGAGAACGCCCAGCCGCCCCAGATGCCCCAAGGCTCACCGTTAGCAATCCCCTTGAACTCGGCCTGATAGGCCGCCTCGTCCCACGTGCTGTAGTAAATGTAGTGCTCCGGCGGCGTGTCGTCATACCCGATCACCGTCACGTAGTGGTCCGTGTTCGCATCGCCGTCCGAGTCCACCAAGAAAACCATCGGGCGGCTCGCGTCGATCTCCTCCTTAAGCACCTCGAACGTCAGCACGGGCGTGTACACCCCCGGCCAGTAGTAGTCCTGCTCCGTCCCGAGGTAAGCGGTGTTGCGGTGGGCGGCGTAATCGACGAAGGCCGGCGCCACGTCGCCCGACCAACTCCAGCCGTACAGCAGTGCGCCCTGGACGTGCTCGCTGCGGGAGGTCTGCATGAAGTCGGCAATCGAGTTGTCCGCGTGCGCGGGGCGGCCCGCCGTGAAATACCCGTCCTGCTGCGGCGGGTTCACGCAGTCGATCGGCATCGCGTAGTCCTCGAAATGCTCCTCGAACCCGGGATCCCGTGGGACGGGCGTACCGTCCAGGCAGTAGTCCGGGCTGCCGGGAATGAAATCGCCGCCCGAGGCGACGCCCCGCTGGGTCTCGGCGGTCTCCGTCGAGGCATCGCCATCGAAGAGGTCGGGGTAACCGTTGCCGTCGTAGTAGCCGGCCACCATGCCCACGGCCGTCGGGGCGCAGCCGTGACGCCAGATGTATGCGGGGACGCCGGGGATGGTCACCGCGGCCTTGGCCGTGACCGGCTCGAGGACGCAGCCCGGCGGCGGGGTCGGGCCGGAGGTGCTCAGTGCCTGGGGCGGCTCCTGCCCGAACGCAGGCGCGGCCGCCACGGCCGCCGCAAGGACGAAACACACTGTGCCGAAGCGAAGAGTGCGAGAGTTCATGATAGGCGTTCCTTACGTTGGCCAAGCAGCCTTCTGGAAACGGCCCCAGACCAACCGTTTCCGAGCCCTAGTACCAAATCTACCTTCAATCCAGTGTACTCTACACTCCAAACGATTGCAACACCTTTGCGCCGCGTCGGAGTCACGGATCCGATAGGCCTACTCCCCCAACCCGGCCTCGATGAACGCATACGCCTGGCCCCCGTTCCACGCGTGCCCGCCGGGAAACGTGTGCTGCCGGACGCGCGCCGCCGCACCGAACGCCGCGTAGCCTTTGCGCACCTTTTCGTAGCCCGCGCGCGTCGCGTCGATGGGGAAGCACCCGTCCTCGGTCGCGCTCTCGAACAGCAACGGGCGCGGCGCGATGAGAAGGTGCACTTCGGCGATATCGCACACGGTCAACAGCCCCGGCGGACACCAGCACGGGCAATTGGGCACCCGCAGCACCCCCTCCGTCGTGCACATCCACCCGCTCACCACCGCGGCCTTGACACGAAGGTCGCACGCCGTCAGCCACATCGTCCACTCCCCCCCCATGCTCAACCCCGCGCACCCGATACGGTCCTTGTCCACTTCAGCCAGCCCCTCGAGCACGTCCACCAGACGCATCAGACTCCACAACTGGTTGGGCGCATACTCATAGTGCTCGAACGACGGCGCCAGCGTTACGAAGCCGCGCCGCGCAAACTCGGCCGCGAAGCCCCGGTACTCCGTGCCCGCGTCGTGCACCTTGGCCCGGTTGCCGCCGTGGCCGTGCAGACACACCAACGCAGGGAACGGCCCGTCCCCCTTGGGCACGGTCAGCGTCGCCTCGATGCGCTGGACCTCGTTGTTCGTGAACGTCAGGTCCGCCCGACGGTACCGGTCGCGTTCCTCAAAGGCCCCAACCTGTACCTCGAGCGGATGGTCGCGCCGGGGATTCTGCGCCTCGACGATCTCGAACAAGCGCCCCCGTACCTGCTTCTGCCACGCCGACGCCGCGTCCGTGGCCGTGAAGGGCATCTCAAAGGCCTCCGGCACGCGCAACGGCCCTGCCGCCAACAACGCCATCACTGCACAGGCGTACATCTTAGACCTCCTCCCTCAGTGCCTCGGCTACATCCTGACCGCTCACCGCTTGAACCGGCCGGCCGAGCGCTCGTCTCCGTTCTGCAGCACGTGCTCCTTCCCATCGAAGATCGCCCGGATGCGCCAGTAGGTGTTCTTCGGGTACCACCAATGATCCCCCTTGTAGGGGGGGCGTACCTCGGCCAACGCCATCTCTTCCCCGTAGCCCCAGAGCGTGAACCGCGTGTCGCGCCCGTTCAGGTGGGCCACCGAAATCTCGTGGCTGTTGGGATTGCTGGCATCGAAATGGACGGCGTCGGACCTCGCCTCGCCCCCGTTGACCGTCGTGGCGTGGATGCAATACCACCCGCCCTCACTGATAGGCCAGTCGGCCTGGAAATGGACGCTCCGCCCCGGCCCAGGATGCCACAGCCAACCGGGACGGTACTCGCCAAACCGCTCCGTCACGGGTATCTTCCCGGAGGTCGTGTCACTCCCCATTTCGGGCCGGAAATCCCGGACCACCTCGCCGTCCCTGAGCAACGAAACTCCAGCGAGCGCGTCCTCAGGCCCGACGGTGACGATGATGTGCGCGAAGAAATCCGGTCTGAGTTGCACCATCCGCGTGCAATTGGCGATCTCGAGCAGCAGGGCCTGGGTCGGCGCTGCGGGCGTCGCCGATGGGGCGGGGGCCGCCGATGGGGCGTCGAAGTAAACGGGGCTCGTCAACGCCCAGTGCCCGTGTTCATCTTCGGCCCGGAACACGTACCAGCACTTCCGGTCCTCTTCAAAGGCATGGGTCAGAACGACTGCGCCCTTGCGTCCCCCTACGTCGAATTCCTTAAGCACGCTGCCGTTCCGAACAAGCTGGGCCGACCGCAGCGGGTACAGGCAGTGGACCTCGACCCGGCTTTCGTATTGCCGGCCTTGTTCCGCAATCACCGCGTCGCCAGGCGCCCGCCCGTCGATCGTGAAGAAGGGGAAGATCGGACCGCCGTTCGTGGCGAACGTGCGCCCTTGGCGAAGCGCTTCCACGAACGCGCTATAGCTGAACTCGTCCGCGCGGCAGTAGACCCGCCGGTCGCCCGGCGACGCCGTATGCAGCCGGCCCAGGGCCGCGTCCGTGTAGCTGCTGCACGCCATCCTGTTGCCGAGGTTGAGGGCGGCGAACCACAGCAGCTCCGTCCCCCTCGAATCGATGTCCAACAGGTCGGCGCATTGGCCCAGCACCGCATCGGAGAACAGCTCCGTCGCCCCCATCCAGTGCAACTGGTGCGCGGGGGCCAGCGGATGCGTGTGGATGACCACGCCGCCCAACCCGTGAACCAGCTTCTTCACCGCCTGAACCGGCAACGCCTGGCGAAGACTCGAGTCGAGCACGTCCTCCGCTATGGGTGCCGCAATGCCGGGCGTGTTCAGGTGTCCCGCGTAGCAGCCCGCGTGTAATTCCCGCGCGCAACGGAACACAAACGTGTCCGTGCTCAGCGCGTCCATGCCCTCATAGTCGACATGGGAGCCGGATTCCGTGATGAAGCTCAGCCCGTTGGCCCGGGCCTGCAGCGCCGTGTACCCCAGACCCGTCTTCACGACGGCCGTGCTGTCGTGCTGGGCATGCACGTGGTTGTCGCCGCCGTACCACCCCCGGTCCTCGGGCGAAAACCACTCGGGCAGACGCGCGCGCACGCGATAACGTCTCCCGGCCGCGGCTTCGATCTCGAAGTCCAGAGGAACGCGGTTCGGGCCGCTGCGCAACTGCAACCTGGTCTTGCCGGGGGCCACAGCCACCGCGAAATGCCCGTCCGCGAAGAAGCGGCCGTCCCCGTAGGTCCCGTGTCCCGACCCGTCCGGATGAGTCCCGTCGCTGGCCGTGACGATCACACGAACCGGCAGAGGATCTCCTGGTTGCCCGGAGACCTCCTCCACGTACACCTCAACCGCGATCGCGGCCCGTTCGCGATCCGCCGACTCCTCCTCGCCCGTGACCGCATACGTGCTGCGCAGGTCGCCGGATGGATCCGCCCGGAGCAGCGCGTTCCCGAGACAAGCCAACACCAGCAGCGCCATAGCCGCCCTACCTCCTCGCGCAGTCCAGACCCTCGCGAACATACTACCACGTCCCGCGTAGACCACGCCCCAGTAGGCCGCGTTTGCCAAACGCGGCCTGGACGCTTCGCCAACCCCCCTCAACCCCACAACGCCCCCGTAGGCCGCGTTTGGCAAACGCGGCCTACGGAGCCGCCTGTCCACGCCGTGGGCCGCGTCCCATGGACATACGCCCCGAGCCAAGCTACAATCTTCCTGAGAGCCGGGCACGGGGCGCGCCTTTTCCTTGTTTTCTGAAACCCAAGGATCAGCCAAAGCGCCGCCCCGGTCAGCGGACGACAGGGAGGCGCCTATGTGGGAAGCGATGGTCATTGCGGCACTCGCCACGGGCCCCGCGCAGACCCACGGATACGAGAAGAACGTTCCGACCGAAACGCCGTTCTTCGCCGCGCAAAAGGTATGCCCCGAGGGTGGGCCGTTTCCGTTTTCGCATGGCTCGACCATCATCCAGCTTGCGGACGGCACGCTGTTGTGCGCGTGGTACGCGGGTTCGCGCGAGAAGGGCGACGACGTGGTCATCGCGGGCAGCCAGCTACCCGCGGGCGCGCAGGCCTGGTCAGAGCCGAGGGTCCTGATCGACACGCCGGGCAAGTCCGAGGGCAATCCGGTCCTGTACGTGGATGACGATGGGCTCGTATGGCTTTTCTATCAGACCATGTACGGCAGCGGCGAAGGCCGCACACGGCAGGGAACCGGCTGGACAACCTGCAAGGTCAAGGTGATCACGAGCGCCGACCGCGGGAAGACGTGGTCGGAAGAGCGCATTCTCATCGACGAGCTGGGCTATCTCACCCGCAACAAGGTCGAGGCGCTGAAAAACGGCACGCTGTTGCTGCCAATCCAGGACGAACGTGACTGGTCCTCCCGCGTGCTGCTGTCCACGGACAAAGGCAAGACGTGGGAGACGTCCGAGCAAATCGACTGCGGTCGCGGCTTCCACGAGGGTAATATCGAGCCGGGACTGCTCGAGCGCAACGACGGCAGTGTCCTTTGTCTGATGCGGACGGGCTCGAAGCGGTACCGGACCTGGAAGAGCGTGTCAGTCGACGGCGGGCGACATTGGACGCACCCGGTCGAGATCGACGTGCCCAACCCCAATGCCGCCCTCGACCTGCTGCGCCTCGATAGCGGCAACGTCTTGCTGGCGCTCAACCCCGTGCCCGAAGGGAACCGCAGGCAACTGAGCGTGTGGCTGTCCACGGACGACGCTGAAAGCTGGACCGTGTTCCGCGACGTCGAGAAGGGCGACAAGCACGCTTCATACCCGGCCCTGATCCAGGGCCGGGAGGGACGCATCCACATGACCTACAGCCGCCCGAACGGCGGCATCAAGCACGTGACGTTCAACGAGGCGTGGATTTGGGAGCATGCCCTCGTGAAGGGGGACTACACACTGGCCAACGTGCTGCCCCCGCTGATCGACGTCGATGACCCGCGCACCTTGTACCGGCGGAAATCCGGCGAACTGCCCATGCCGGTGGCGCCCTTCGAGCAGCACGTGCGCGGCTGTGTCCCCGGCGCGCCCACTCGAGGGATCCGAGGGATACGCCTTGGCGAGAACGGGCTGTTGGGGGTGGTCACGACGGAGGCCGTGTTCGAACAGCGCCCGGACGGCGCATGGGCGCGGACGCCGCTTCCCGACGAGAAGGGCGGGGATCTCGACGCGAACGCCGTGGTGACCGCGGGCGGCTGCCGATGGATCGCCACGGATCACGGCCTCTACCGGCAGGACGTCGCGGCGGCCGCGAACCCGCCGGAGCGTCACGACGAGTACGGCGTGAACGGACCGCTGGCAACCCGCATCACGGCGCTCGCGCTGGACTCGAAAGGGACGCTGTGGGTGGGCACGCCGCTCGGGCTCAGTTTGCGGAAACCCGACGGGACCTGGGAACACCTCCGCGGGAAGGACGGACTGCCCTATGAAGACGTCACGGCCCTGGCCATTGACGGGCACGACCGGCTGTGGATCGGGACGACGCGCGGGCTGATCCACTACCGCCCGGCTGAGGAGGGCCGCCAATGGTTCTACCGTGCCGGCAAGCGCTACGTGCCCGATGACCACATCATCGATGTCGCCGTGACGCCGGGCGGCAAGACGGTCTACGTCGCGACCCCGAGCGGCCTCGGGCGGATCGACGCGGTGACGACGACCTTGCTCGAGAGGGCCCGGACGATGGAGCGCCGCGTCAACGAGCGCCACCGCCGGCTGGGGCTCGTCGCCGAATGCATTCTCGACGACCCCGAGCATCCCGTTTCGCACCGCATTCGCGACTTTGACAACGACGGGCTGTGGACCGCATACCACGTGGCCGCCATGTCGCTGTGCTATGCGGTAACCGCCGACGAAGCCGCGCGGGACTCGGCCCGGGAGAGCATGCACGCCCTCGTCATGCTGCAAAACGCCTCCGGGACGCCCGGCTTGGTCGCCCGCAGCGTGGTGTCGCTCGAGGAAGGGGAGCACAAAGACGCCCAGTGGCGCCTCTCTGCGGACGGCGCCATGTATTGGAAGAGCGATACATCGAGTGACGAAATCGATGGCCACTACCTGGCTTTCTACGCCTACTGGGAACACATCGCACGCTTTGACCCTGAAGAGCGCGCCCTGATCGTCCAACAGGTCCGCGCGTTGACCGATTACCTGGTGGACAACGGGTACGTGCTTATCGACTGGGACGGCAAACGCACGACGTGGGGCTTCTGGAACCCTGCATTGCTGAACGAGGCCCCTCAACATTACCTCGAGTCCGGTCTCAATGGCCTGGAAATGCTCTCGTTCCTGAAAGTCGCCCATCACGTCACAGGCGATCTCAAGTACAAATCCCATTATGACGATCTCATCGCCAAGCACGGCTACTTAAACAACGTGTTGCTCGAGAAGAAGGTGTTTCCGGACGCGAACAACCATTCGGACAGTCAGCTTGCCTATGTGGCGTGGTATCCCCTCCTCCAATTGGAGCGGGACCCGAAGGTGCGCCAGGCCCTGCACGCGGCCGTCCGCCGCCACTACAAGACGCTCCCCCCCAACGCCGCGAGCTTCTTCTGTTTCGTGACGGCCACCATCGACGCCCACTACGTGGACCTTCGGGGCGGCATCAGGAACCTGATCGAGATCCCCACCGACCGCAGGCGCTGGCGTATGGAAAACAGCCACCGCGCCGATGTCGTCTTCGACCCGCGCGTGGACCGCTTCGGCAAGCGCCAGTTGCTCGGTGCGCTGCCGGCCGACGAGCGCGATTTCGCCAAGTGGAACGCCAACCCCTATCTCCCCGACGGCGGCGGGGACGGTCGCGAGGAGGACGATGGCGCGGCCTACCTCTTGCCGTACTGGATGGCGCGACACCACGGGTTCATCGCCGAAGAGGGCGTCAATCCTTGAACAGCCGGAGACACGAGTTCGACCCACAACCCTTGTGGAGCTGAAGTATGCACCGATTCACGCGACCCGTATTGACTCTCCTGCTCTTTGGCTTGGCACTGGCCGCCGCCGACACCGTGCCGCGGCTGCCGGAAGGCGCGTTCAGCATCGTGGCCTTGCCCGACACCCAGGCCTATTCGGCCGGCGCGCCGGAGACCTTCGACGCGGAAGTCCAGTGGATCATCGACCACCTGGCCGACCAGCGGATCGTCTTCGTCACCCATGTCGGCGACGTCGTGGACGCCAACGCGAGCCCAAGCCAATGGGACGTGGCGAAATCCAGCATGAGGAAGCTGCACGGGGCAGTCCCCTACGGCCTCTCGGTGGGCAACCACGACATGGTAGGTTCGACCGGCGACAGCTCGAACTTCCAGGCCGTGTTTCCGCAATCGCTGTTCTCCGAGTTCTCGTGGTACGGCGGCGCATACAAGAACAACGCCAATAGCTGGCAGGCGTTTTCCGCGGGCGGCATGGATTTCATCATCGTCCACCTCGAGTGCAACGCCCCCGACGACGTGCTCGAGTGGGCCGGCAACGTCCTCGAGAAACACCCGGACCGTCGCGCCGTCATCACCACCCACATGTACCTCGGTCCCCTGGAAAAACCGCAGAAATCAGAGGACTACTTTGATGCGCCCAAGGGACGCATGCGCTGGAAGAAGTGCCACGGAAGCGCCGGCAACACGCCCCAGCAGATGTGGGACAAGTGCTTCCGGAAACACAAGAACCTGTCCATGATCCTCTGTGGCGACCAGAGCCGTACACAGGCCCTCTACCAATGCTCGACGGGCGACTCCGGCAACCCCGTCCACGAGGTCCTGTCGGACTACCGCGACGGTTACCTGCGCGTCTACCGGTTTGTGCCGTCCAAGGATCAGGTCGAGGTCTTCACCTACAGCCCCACGTTGAACAAGCTCTGCGACGCGACCAAGTTCGTGCCCGAGACCGAGCGCCACCAGTTCTCGTTCCCCTACGACATGCCCGACCTGAACGAGAGGGCCGCCGCGTACATCCTCAGGCAGGCCGGTCTGTCCAAGGGCTACTGCCTCGACTACGGCGCGGGCGATGGGACGCTGGCGCGCGAACTCGCGGCCCGGAGTCAACTGACAATCGTGGGCGTCGAGGAAGACCCCGAGAAGGTGGCGGCCGGGAGGCTCTCGCTGCACAAGGACGACGCCTATGGCGCCCGGATCACGCTGCACCAGGCCGGCCTCGAACAGCTCCCCTACCGGGACTACGCCGCCGCGCTCGTCGTGTCAAACGCCATCCTCGAAACGGGCCAATGCCCGGGCTCGGCCGCCGAGATGTTCCGGATGGTCCGTCCCGACGGCGGCCTGGCCATAGTCGGCCAGCCGCCCGGCTGCCCCGCGCCGCTGACCGAAGACACGCTGCGGGCATGGCTCGACCAGGCGCACCTCGAGTACGCCATCACCAACACGCCGTCCGAGGGGATTTGGGCGCGCATCGAGCGTCGCCCGCTCCCCGGCGCGGGCGAATGGACCCATATGTGGGCCGACCTCGGCAACACCGCGTGCAGCCGCGACACACGAACCACCGACCGCTTCACCGTGCTGTGGTTCGGCGAGCCCGGCCCACGCGTGATGGTCGACCGCCACTGGGAACCGGTCGCGCCCCTGTACAAGCGCGGCCGCCTGTTCGTGCCCGGTTTCGACCGCATCACGTGCGTCGACGCCTACAATGGCGCGCGGCTGTGGGACCTCGAGCTGCCCAACAGCTCGCGCATCGCCATGATGCGCGACGCCGGCCACCTGGCGCTTGACGAGCGATTCCTCTACGCCGCCGTCGAGGAGACCTGTATCGAGGTCGACGTAGCCACCGGCCGAATCGCGAAGACGTTGCGCGTATCTCGAGACGGCCGCGACTGGGGCTATGTGGCGGTGGACGACTCGTGCCTCTTCGGCAGCGAACAGATCCCGAAGGCCTCCTACCTCGCCGCCACCACGGGGCGCGGCGCCGAAGGCAACCAGCTCGGCCGGGGCGACAACCGCTTCCTGATCACCAGCAAAGCCCTGTTCTCTCTCGACAAGGCATCGGGCGCCCCGCGCTGGCGCTACGCCAATCCCCAAGCCGTGATCGCCAACCCGACCGTCTGCATCGGCGGCGACGGCGTGTATTGCTTCGAGACCGCCGAACCCTCGTGCGTATCCGACGCCGACGGACGCGTTCTCATGGCGGACTTCACCAAGGACGGGGCCGAGTCGCTCGTCAAGCTCGACCGGCAATCGGGCCAGGTTGTCTGGCGGCGCCAGCACGACGTGGTGTGCCGGCACGTCTTCCACCTGAGCTGCGCCAAGGGCGTGCTCGTGGCCTCGGGCTGCACCAGCGTCTCGAACAACTACTGGTATCACCTGCGCGCATACGACGCGGACGACGGCGCCCTCATCTGGCAGAAGGACCTCGATTCCGGTTTCGACACCGGCGATACCGACCACGGCAAACAGGACAAGCACCCCCTCATCATCGGCGACGTCGTCCAACTCAAACAGGGCGGCTTCGATCTCGCCACGGGCAAGCCGCTGGGACTCGCCTTCAACACGTCCAACTGCACAGACTGCGCGGCGTCGATGAACCACGTGTTTACGCGCAACGAGGGCGTCGCCACCATCATCGGCCTGGACCAAGGCGGCGACGGCGCCCCCCTGTGCTCGGCCCTGAGACCCGGCTGCTACATCAGCATCATCCCGGCCGGCGGCGTCATCATGCTGCC
>Ga0114930_10004968_pt1 | contig 11053 bp, 9 predicted proteins | sample AnhtaG_FD_87300 | JGI IMG/M metagenome (GOLD analysis project Ga0114930, IMG submission 87300) | Deep subsurface microbial communities from Anholt, Denmark to uncover new lineages of life (NeLLi) - Anholt_01485 metaG | ecosystem: Environmental > Aquatic > Marine > Oceanic > Sediment | place... | reverse complement strand
ATAGCCATGAGCGAATTTGAGCCGCAAATCCTGGCCTTTGCTTGTCACTACTGCGCTTACGCCGCCGCCGACCTGGCCGGCTCGATGCGGCTCAGTTATCCGACCAACGTCAAGATCATCCTGCTGCCGTGCACTGGCAAGATAGACACGCTCTACTTGCTCAAGGCGTTTGAGCGTGGCGCCGATGGCGTGCTGGTGGCCGGTTGACTAAAGGGCACCTGTCATTACCTGGAGGGTAATGCGGCAGCCGAGAGGCGGGTGAATTATGTCAAGGGCCTGCTGGACGAGATCGGTCTGGGCAGAGAGCGGCTAGAGATGTGTTTTCTCTCCTCGGCCGAGGGTGCACGTTGGGCCGAGATTGCCACAGAAATGACGGAGCGCATCCGCGAGCTGGGGCCAAACCCACTGAAGAATGGTGAGAATGCTTGATTCCAGAACGGCTGACCAGATGCGTAGCACGTATCAAGACCCGGCAGAGCTCGTTCAAAGACGCGAGAGGAAGATCTCTCTGGCGCTATTTCAAATGTGGCGCCTGCATTGTAGAGCATGATCAGCCAAATGGAAAGCAAAACGCGAATACCTTCTACATCGGAGTCCAGATTGGCCCGCTATCTGGCCCACTGCCGGTATCCAGTGGCCTTGGCGTATCTTTTTGGCTCCGAGGCTCGGGGGCAGACAACACCTCTTAGTGACATAGATGTGGCTGTCTACTTGGACCGTCTTGACGGCAGCCCACACCGTGACGAGTGGACGCGGATGTATCTACCCTTGCTGGCAGAATTGCGCCAGATCGAGCCCAAGATCGACCTGGTGTACGTGAACGACGCATCGCCGCTGTTGGGACATCGCATCGTCCGCGAGGGCAAGCTCTTGTATGCGCGAGATGAGACAACTCGAGTGATAATGGAAGCTCGTCTGTTGCAGCGGTATTTCGATCACCAGAACCTCTACGCCATTCGAGACCGTTATCTCTACCGGCGAATACGCCAGGGACAACTGGGACGAGGAGATGTGGCTATGTTGGATCGTCAGACAATAAAGATGCGGCTGCATCACATTGACGAGATGGTAGGTTTCTTGAGAGAACGGGCCAGTCAGAGCGAAGAAGCGTTCAAGGCCGATCCACAGAATTATCATGCCGCGTTGTATGAACTGCAAACCAGCCTCGAAGCTGTGACGGACATAGCCGCTCATCTTGTCGCTGCGCTCAACCTGGGCAAGCCGGAAGAACGGAGCGAACTGCTGCACATCCTGGCCAAGGCAGATATCATTCCCCATTCGCTGGCTGATGCATTGGCTCAGGCTCTGGGTATGCGCAATATTCTGGTGCATGGCTATCTGCAAGTTGCCTTGCACGTGGTCTACCAGTCCCTGCAAAAGAATCTGGGTGATCTTGCCAGCTTTTGCAGATACATCCTAGACTATTTGGATAGACCGCAGAGCACCTCATGAGAGTCTTGGATCACCACATACTGGAAGAAGCTATGTCCTTGTCGCTCGCAGCGGGTTTGCAGCTTGCCATCCTGGAGGGCAGAGTTGCAGACTCCGCACGGGCACATATGTATACGAAGGAGGGAAACATGATCGTAGCCGAACAGAAATCCTTGGAGGAGATCAAACAGTTGGTCTCCCCTTTCAACAGAGTGCTCGTGCTGGGTTGCGGCACTTGTGTCACCGTTTGTTTTGCTGGTGGCGAAAAGGAGGTAAGCGTGCTGGCCTCCTCCCTGCGCATGGCCACCAGACTCGACGGCAAAGAGGTCGAGTTCCTGGAGGCTACCGTGCAGCGCCAGTGCGAGTACGAATACAACGAGACGGTAACCGAGCTGTTGCCTCAGGTGGACGCCGTGCTCTCGATTGCTTGCGGCATTGGCGTGCAAACGATGAACGAGCAGTTCCCAGAGATCTTGACCCTGCCTGGCCTCAACACCACGTTCCTGGGCCAGCCCATCGAGCAGGGCGTCTGGGAGGAGCGCTGCCAGGCCTGCGGCAACTGCGTGCTGGGTACTACCGGCGGCATCTGCCCCATTGCCCGCTGCTCCAAGAGCCTGCTCAATGGGCCGTGCGGCGGATCCCAGAACGGTGTCTGCGAGGTAGATCCCGACACCCCCTGTGCGTGGCAGCTCATCTACGACCGCATGGCCGCTTTGGGCAAGCTTGACCTGCTATTGGAGTTGAATGAGATGAAAGACTGGGGCACCAGCCGCGACGGTGGCGCCCGCAAAATCGTCCGTGAAGACCTGCTGCTATAGCCCTCGGCTGGACATAGACGAGGGTGAACTCGAAAGGAAAAAAGAATCATGACAGAGACAGACGGATCGAACGGGATGGTCGCAGGCAGCAACCTGGAAAAGGTACTGCGTGCCGGCCATTTTGCGGTCACGGGCGAGATCGGGCCACCGGCCAGCGCCAACCGGGCCGCCATTGAGGAGGGAGCCAAGTACTTAAAGGGCAACGTGGATTCGGTCAACATCACCGATTGCCAAACTGCTGTCGTGCGCATGTCATCCATCTCGGTGGCCGTCATGCTGATGGAGCTGGGCATCGAACCGAACATCCAGATGACAGCTCGCGACCGGAACCGCATCGCCATCCAGTCCGATCTGCTGGGGGCGTCGGCGCTGGGGATCAAGAATCTGCTGTGCCTGACCGGTGACCATCAGACCTTTGGCAACCACCCTATGGCCAAGAACGTTTTCGACGTGGACTCTATTAGCATGTTGATGATGGTCAAAGCCATGCGTGACAAGGGCATAGTGCAGTCGGGCGACAAGATGGATGTGCCGCCCCGCTTCTTCCTGGGCGCGGCGGCGAACCCATTTGCGGACCCCTTTGACTTTCGGCCCTACCGGCTGGCCAAGAAGGTCAAGGCCGGAGCGGACTTTATTCAGACGCAGATCGTCTTTAATGTGCCCAAGTTCGCCGAGTATATGAAGCGCGTCGGCGACCTGGGCTTGCCGGACAATGTCTACATCCTGGCTGGTGTCAGTCCTATCAGGACCTCGGGTGCGGCGCGGTACATGGCCACCAGAGTGCCCGGCATGGATGTGCCTGACGAATACGTCCAGCGCATGACGAGCGCCATCAAAGGCATTCCCAGGGAAGAGAGGCAAGCCCGCCGCGCCGTCTGGGCCGAGGAAGGGATCGGTATCTGCGTCGAGATCATCCACCAAGTACGCGAGATCCCCGGCGTGGCTGGCGTGCATGTTATGGCCATCGGATGGGAAGAGGCCGTGCCTACCATCGTCGAGAAGGCTGGCCTGCTGCCTCGCCCGGTTGTCTAGCCTCATCAGAACTTTGGAGACCTAGAAGGAGCTGGAAAGGGAAGCTTTATGGCCATCACACCAACCCCCGACCTCGCCGCCAAGATACAAGAACTGACGGGAGAGAACGTCTACCTGTGCTATCAGTGCAAAAAGTGCACGGTTGGCTGTCCGGTAGCCGTGTACTTTGATCTGACGCCCCATCAGATTCTGAGGGCAATGCAGTTCGGACAGAAGGACCTGCTGCTCAACTCCAGGACCATCTGGCTGTGTGCCCAGTGCGAAGCGTGCGCCACCCGTTGTCCCCAAGACATTGACCTCCCGGCCATCATGGACGTGCTAAAGATCATGGCCCGCCAAGAGGGCATCAAGCCCAAGGTGCGGTCCGTCCCACTGTTTTACAACGCCGCGCTGCGGGGCATCAAGCTCTTTGGGCGAATGTACGAAGCCGGGCTGATGGGTGAGCTCTACCTGCGCTTAATGTTGGCTGGTGAGCTGGACTTTAAGCAACTGCTTACCAAGGACGTGCCCATGGCCATCAGGATGGTGCGAGACGGCAAACTCAAGATCTTGCCCAGCCTGGCTCACTACCCCAGGGACAAGAAGGAATCCGTGGAGCGCGTCACCGACTCGAAGAAAATCGCTTACTATCCGGGCTGCAGCCTGCACGCCACCTCTCGAGAGTACGACATGTCCACCCGGGCGGCAATGGAGAAAGTGGGCATTGAGCTTGTGGAACCAGAAGGTTGGGTGTGTTGCGGCACCACCCCTGCCCATTCCACCGACCACGTCCTGGCCACCATTATGCCGCTCAAGAGCCTGTCTCTCATCGAGCGCAGTGGCTACTCTTATGTGACCGCGCCCTGCCCAGCGTGTTTCATCCGCTTTCGGACTGCGCTCCGAGACATCCGTCAGGATGCCGAGTTGCGGCGTGAGGTGGCGGCCCGCGCACCTGACCTGACGGCAGTCAAGGCTGCCAGTGAGACTGGCGACGTGATGGATATAGCCAAGCCCCAGGACACTCGTGAGCCGTACGTTCCTGCCGACGATATTAAGGTGGACCACCTTTTGACCACCTTCACCGAGCGGATCGGGTATGAAAGGATCGCACAGGCGGTGACCAAGCCCCTGACGGGCCTCAAGGTGGTATGCTACTATGGCTGTGTCATCACCCGACCGCCCAAGCTCACCCAGGTAAAAGACTACGAATATCCAACCAATATGGACCGCCTGGTGGAGACATTGGGGGCAGAACCGCTCGACTGGTCGTACAAGACCGAGTGCTGTGGGGTGGGGCTGGGTATCACGCAGTTACCCATCGCTATGGGAATGACCGAAAAGATCCTGTGCGACGCCAAAGCGGCCGGCGCCGAGGCCGTGGTGGTAGCCTGCCCACTATGCCACATCAACCTCGATTCACGACAGAAGCAAATCGAGGAGGAGTTCGATCAGACTTTCAACCTGCCCATCCTCTACTTTACCCAGTTGATGGGCCTGGCCTTTGGGGTTGACCCGAAAGAGTTGGGCTTGCAGAAGCACTTTGTGGATCCCTTCCCTCTGCTGCGGGAGAAGGGCACCGGCTAACGCGACAACTCTACCAAGTGCCCATCTTGAGCCAGAATCGTTGCTCCTGGGCTTGCAGCGTTTCGGCTTGACTTTCCGGGTTTCTGTGATATGATAGCTAAACGATCGAGGCCAGAACCGCCAGAAAGGAAAGGTTGAGGGTGGCACCAAAGGAACTGCCTGGGGGGTACTAATGAGACTGTCTCGCGCAAAGACCGTGACAAGGATTACCAGAGCCCCGTTCTTGACCGCCGTGATCGTGCCAGTCCTGTTGGGCACGGTCATTGCCTGGCGTGAAGGCATCTTTGACGGAGGCTATTTTCTCTTGACGCTCTTGGGAGCTGTCTGCATCCACGCTGGGCTGAACATGAGCAACGACTATTTCGACCACCTCTCGGGCAACGACGAGATCAACCGGGAGTTGACACCCTTTAGCGGAGGCAGCCGGGTCATCCAGGAAGGCATCTTTTCTGCACGGCAGGTGCTGACGGTGTCGGTGCTGTTCTATCTTGGGGGTATCGCCATCGGTTTATTCCTGGCTTTGGTCCGGGGATGGCCGATATTTTGGCTGGGCTTGGTCGGGATTTTTCTGGCCTTTTTCCACAATGCCCCACCGATCAGGTTCTACTACCTGGTCCCGGGCATAGGAGAATTGGCCCTCGGCATAGGTTTTGGCCCACTTGCTGTATTAGGCTCCTACTATGTGCAGGCTCAGAGCACCAGTTACGAGGTACTGTGGGCTTCGGTTCCGCTGGGGTTGCTCATTACCGCCGTGCTCTACATCAACGAATTCCCGGACTATGCTGCTGACAGCGCAGTGGGCAAGCGTACGCTTGTTGTGGCACTGGGCCGGGAGCGCGCCGTGTGGGGCTATGCTGCCCTACTGCTTGCCACCTATGGGGTAATCGTGGTTGGGATAGTGTTGGGCGCCCTTCCCTACACGACGCTGTTCGCTCTCCTCTCTCTACCCCTGGCCTATCGCGGCATTCGTGGCGCGGCCCGTTTCCACAGCAACACGCCAAAGCTGGTACCTACCAACGCTGTGACGATCCGTGTCCATCTGATGACCGGACTGCTCTTGTGTCTGGGCTACGCCATCGCCAAGTTCCTGTGACAAGAAAGCAAGCTGAGCACAGATCGTCGATTTCTCCGGTCTGAGGTGCACTCATCATCGCTATGTCCATACCAGATCTGACCTTTCTACATGCGCCCAGCGTCTACGATTTTCGGCGACGAGCCACCTTGTGGGGCCCTATCTCCGACACGGTGCCTTCTACCCCCGTCTACGATATGTATCCAATCGGTTTTGCCACTCTCAGCGCCTACCTGGAACAATACGGCTTTCGCACGCGCATCGTCAATCTGGCTGTGCGTATGCTCCGCTCGGATTCCTTCGACGCTGAGCGGTTTATCTCCCGGCTCCGCTCCCGTGTTTTCGGGATAGACCTTCACTGGTTGCCCCACGCGCAGGGAGCGTTGGAGGTGGCCCGGCTGGTCCGTAAGCATCATCTGGACGTTCCCATTCTCTTCGGCGGCTTCTCCGCCACCTACTATCACCAGGAACTGATCCACTACCCGCAGGTGGACTATGTGCTCCGTGGCGATTCTACCGAGGATCCCCTGCGACAACTGGTGGAGTCCCTGCACCAGGGGCGAGAGCCGGTGGACGTGCCTAACCTCACCTGGAAGGACGCTGCGGGCCGCATCCACGTCAACCCCCAGAGCTACCAGCCTTCTGATCTGAACCACATCCGCCCGGGTTTCCGGCAGATGGTTCGCTCCGTAATCAGAGACCGAGATATCATCTCCTACGCACCCTTTAACCACTGGTTGGACTACCCCATCATGGCCACGTTGACGGTGCGCGGCTGCACCCAGCACTGCACCATTTGTGGCGGGTGTGCTGAGGGACACATCGTAATGTCCGGCCGAACTCAACCGGCCTTCCGCAGCCCAGAGGATCTGGCACAGGACGTCCGCGCCGCCCGTCGCATCAGCCGGGGGCCGGTTTTAATTGTGGGCGACCTGCGCCTGGCGGGGATGGACTATGCCCGCCGCTTCCTGCGCGCCGTCCAGGGCATCCGCGGCCCCTTTATCGTCGAGGCCTTTTGGCCGATCACCCGCGGCTATGCTGAGGAACTGGCCGCCGCCTTGCCTGACTTTATCGTCGAGTTCTCCCCAGACTCTCACGATCCCGCCGTACGCAAAGCCATGGGGAAAAGCTACACCAACGAGAGGATTGAGCAGACCGTCCGCGACTGCCTGGCCGTGGGTGCTCGTCGGTTCGACCTGTTCTTTATGATCGGGTTGTGCCAGCAGACCGTCACCTCGGCCCTGGAAACGGTAGAGTACTGTGAGCACCTCCTGAGAGCCGTGAACGGCGACCGCCGCCTGGTCCCGTTTATCGCCCCTCTGGCTCCTTTTCTGGATCCAGGCAGCCCAGCCTTTGAGGACCCAGACCGGTTCGGCTACCGCCTCCACTGCCGCACCCTTGAAGAACATCGTCAGGCGCTGCTAGCTCCTACCTGGAAGCATATTCTCTCTTACGAGACCACTTGGATGGATCGGGATACCATTGTCGCCACCACCTACGAGGCGGGGCGGCGTCTCAACCGTCTCAAGGCCCGCCACGGTATCGTTTCGCAAGAGAAGGCGGCGGAAACGGAAGAGCGGATCGAGCGAGCGCTCTCGCTGATGGCCCGTATCGATCACCTGCTTGCTACGGTCACGCCCGAGCAAGTGGATCGAGAACTGCTGGCCCTCAAGGACCAGATTGACCGGGCCAATACCTCCACCGTGTGCGACAAGGAAGAACTGGATGTGCCGATAGGGTGGCCCCCTTTCAATGTGGCAGAACTGGCAAAGCTAGGGGTGAGCGAGATGTGGAACATGGTCTGGAGACGTGACAGCCAGACCCGCATGCCCTAACCCCTTCCTTATCTGGCAGTCGATGGGACTAACAGCATGATCACTGCTGATGAGTTGAATCTGGTCGAGGACGTTCTCAGAAAAGCTGTCATAAGCGACATAGATTTACTGTCCATGGCAAGTGATCATCTCATCCGTTCCGGAGGCAAGAGGCTCAGGCCAAGGCTGGTTTTGCTTTCTTATAGGGCTATTGGTGGGAAAAATATCTCTCGCGTTGTGCCTCTGGCCGCAGCCGTGGAACTGCTGCACACGGCTTCACTCATCCACGATGACATCAACGACCACAGTGATATGCGGCGTGGACAAGAAACGGTCAACGCACGGTGGGGGAACAGCTTAGCCCTCCTCGTCGGCGATTTTGTATTCGTCAGGTTGTTAAATCTGATAGTTGGCTTTGACTCAAGAGTGATCCAGGTGCTGGCAGATTGCTGTACGGCCATCGTGGAGGGGGAGACCTTGCAGATATTGCACCTGGGGGACATCGGGATGACTGAGGCGGCCTACTTGGCGATCGTGACCCAAAAGACGGCCTCTCTCTTCTCGGCGTGCGGAGAGCTGGGGTGCCTCCTGGCAGAGGGCACAGAAGATCAGATCAGCGCCCTAAAGGACTATGGCCTCAACCTGGGGATCGCCTTCCAGATCAGAGACGATACGCTTGACTTGGTGGGCAAGAGCGACACGTTGGGCAAACCGGTGGCGAGCGACCTGGGACAGGGCAAGCTAAGTCTGGCCGCCCTCTTTGCCCTTAGAGGACCGGAAGGAGCCAGACAGGTTCTGTTCTCCAAGGATCCGGCCCAGGCAACTCAACTGCTCCGCGATGCCGGGGCACTTGAATACGCAATGCTAAAGGCCCGAGAGTACGCCGCGAGAGCCAAAGAGGCCCTGTCCATCTTGCCAGGATCAGAGGCGAAAGCCGAGCTAGCCAGGCTGACTGATTTTGCCTTTGCCAGAGATCAGTAAGCGCGACTCTTACGCTTGGTTATCTGACGTGACCGTAGGGGTACATCCTTCTCTACGGCGAGAACCTGCTCGGGGCTTGCATCAGATGTGCGTGGAGGGACCCACGGTCTGCTCGTGTGTCCCTCCGTTTTCTCTCGGGGGCATCTTGAGCATTTCGCTTTGGGACACGAGCTCCCTCCCCACGTCTCGGGGGCATCTTTGGCAAGAACGACTGGCGTTCTGACCGTCCCCAAGAACGGGAACGGGGATGGAGCAGAGCCTGCCCTCGATTTGAAATGTACCCTCCACTCTCTCGAGTTGCCATAGTCGCCCGATGCGTGGTAGACTGATGGTGGCGTTGAGCAGCCAGCATCTGATAGACGAATTGTGTGAGGAGGAACAAAGAATGAACGTTATCGTTGTCATCCTGGACAGCCTGCGCGTGGACCACGTGGGCTGCTATGGCAGCCACGTGCAAACCCCCAACATCGATCGCCTGGCTCAGAAAGGCACCCTCTTTGCCAGCGCTTTCTCGGAGAGCCTGCCCACGCTCCCTACGCGCACGACCTGGTGGACCGGACGGGTCAACTTTCCTTTCCGTCGCTGGCAACCTTTTGAGCTCGGCGACTTGATGCTGGCAGAGGTCCTCTGGGACAGGGGGTATACCTCTGCGCTGGTCACCGACGTCTATCACATGCACAAGCCGATGTACAATTGCGGGCGAGGCTTTGACACGACTGTGTTCGTGCGCGGGCAGGAATACGACCCCTGGATCGTGGATGAACATATCCAGGTAGACTTTTCCCGCCATCGGCTGAAGGGCAACGCGTCGGATGCTCTCTGGCGGCCGCGATTCGAGCAGTACCTGCGCAATATGTCGGTGGTCAAAGGGGAGGAAGACTATTTCGCGCCACGGGTGGCCAAGGAGGCTATCCGCTGGCTCGATTACGTGGTCCGAACACAGGGGCGCAAGGACAGGCTTTTTCTCTGGGTCGATTTCTTTGACCCGCACGAGCCGTGGGACCCGCCGGATCCGTGGCGCTCGATGTACGACCTAGACTACAGCGGTCAAGAGATCATCGATCCGGTGGCAGGCGACGTAGCGGGCTACATGACGCCGCGCGAGGTCGAGCATACCAAAGCCCTCTACGCAGGCGAGGTCACCTTTGCGGACAAGTGGGTGGGAGTGCTGCTGGACCGTGTGCGCGAGCTGGGCCTTTGGGACAATACGCTACTGATGCTGACCAGCGACCACGGCGAGCCGTTTGGGGAGCACGGGTATATCCGCAAGGCGCGGCCGTACAATCACGAGCAGCTCGTGCACATCCCTTGGATCGTTCGCCATCCCGATGGTCCCGGTGCTGGACGGCAGATCGACGCCCTGGTACAAACGACCGACCTGATGCCCACCATCCTGGACGCACTGCACATCCCCTGGCCACTGAAGCAAGTGTATCGCGCCCCGACACGGATGATGTTTCCCCAGGATATGCCCGTCGCCAGTCAAGAGGTAGACCTGCACGGCTCTAGCCTGTTGCCGCTGATGAAAGGCGACGTAGACAGAGTGCGCCAATATGCTTACACGGGTCATCACGGGAGACAGTGGTCCATCCGGAACCACCAGTGGGTCTATTTGCTGAACATAGATGGCAGCGGCGGTCCAGAGCTGTACCACCTCCCCAGCGATCCAGAGGAACAGCATAACGTCGTAGCCAACCACCCAGAGCTCGCTGACGCCCTCGAACTCGAACTCCGCAGGTGGGTGGCACGCCTGCAAGCCGGCTGACCTCGCGAAAACGGCGTCGGGGCATAGATCACGAACTCCATATGGTCCAAGCGGACGAGAGTCCGCGAACCGGCGGCGGATTGTCATCGTCGGCTTCTTGAGTGATGTGCAAAGAGCACGATGGTTGATTCGGAGGAGGCATTATGACTGTCTCAACAACGTTACGAGAATGGACGTACCAGGCGCGCCTGGGCGCGCTGCGAACGACAAAGCTAGAGCACACCCAGGAGAAGCAGCGCATCGTCGGGCCGATGAACCACGACGACTGGGCCCTGATCCTGCCGCCGCCAGAGTGGCGAGAGGTGGTGCAGACGATCAGCAGCTCTGGCATGCCCATCACCGATGTGCTGATCAAGGGCTTCGAGCCCAAGAGCAACCATCCCAGCGGAGGGTTCTTTGGGCCGAAGGCGTGCGGCGAGAACTATGGGGCGCTCCTGCGGGCGCACCCTCCGTACGTGGATCCGATGAGTTCACTGTTGGGGGGCTATTTCGTCAACTTTGGCTCCTACCGCAAGGCAGGCTGGAACCCGGACTTGGACTACTCCCACTTGAAACCAGAGCAGAAGAAATACGGTCT
>Ga0114930_10004967_pt1 | contig 11054 bp, 10 predicted proteins | sample AnhtaG_FD_87300 | JGI IMG/M metagenome (GOLD analysis project Ga0114930, IMG submission 87300) | Deep subsurface microbial communities from Anholt, Denmark to uncover new lineages of life (NeLLi) - Anholt_01485 metaG | ecosystem: Environmental > Aquatic > Marine > Oceanic > Sediment | place... | reverse complement strand
ACAACAAAGCCCTACAAGATTTGGTGAACCACTTAGGCAGTCTACTCGGCTTCGACATAGAATTTGGGAGATACCTCGGCGCTGTCGGAAAGATAGGATTCGACGGGCATTGGACATCCCCATCAGGAACCCACCTCGTCATCGAAGTGAAAACCACTGAAGTCTATGCCATCAAAACCGCCACCCTAATCGGCTATATCAACGAGATGATCTCGGACAAAAAGATCCCCGGCTGGGTGCACACGATGGGATTGTACGTCGTCGGTCAACCCGACCCACAACTACGCCAACTCGAGAACGCCGTCATCGCAGAAAAACGCATGAACCAACTCCGCATCATCTCAGTGGAATCCCTCCTATCCCTCGCGGAGATGATGAACCAATACGAAATCACCCACGACGATATCCTAGCCATCCTCATGCCCTCAGGACCTAAAATCGACCCCGTGGTCGACCTCATGGCACGAATCGTTGCACAACCCCCTCCTATATCAACACCAACAGACCTACCCCTTGAAGAAGACCAACAACTCGTAGAAACTAAAGAAACAAACTACTGGCTCACCCCCGTCCGATCCGAACCCGAGGCTACAGCAGAACAAGTAGTTCAGAAGCTAGTAGCTGAAGAACACATCTACGCTTTTGGGGAAAACACCCCTGGACGAAAACATCTAAAACCAAGCGACTGGATCGCTTTCCACGCAAGTGGCAAAGGCGTTATTGCTCACGCGAAAGTTCTGTCAAAGCCTGAAAAGAAGCCTCATCCAAAAATACGACACCCCGAAAAGTACCCTTGGATCTTCAAGGTCGGTGAAGAGCAACTCTATCTAGACGAGCCAATCATCATCAACTATGAAATGAGAACGAAACTTGATGAATTCCAGAAACGAGACCTAAACAAGCCTTGGGGTTGGTTTGTCCAAGCCACACGTCGAATAACCGCCAACGACTTCAACCTTCTAACGAGATAATCTAGTTGAGGGTGAAGGATGAAATATTCGTTGATAGAAGACTGTGGTGAATTAGGAACCGAGTATGACATGATAACGGGTGCTGGATCCCGAACTGTTAAATGGTTCCGTTATCCCTGCGGAAATCGACGCATACGAAGCCATTGGCTTCAATAATATCTCCCATCAAAACCATCTCCTCTGTCGCGTTTCATTGAAAAAAGGGGGTTGAATAGGTTTATTTGATATCAGACCTAGTGGAATATTCCTTAAACGCCGCTACCACTGCTCCGAAAACAACTTGGGTGTAGAGTCCTGTGACATATTCGACAGTTGTCTGGAAATTTTAGAGGAATCAGCTTCAACGCTTGGATTCTCTCAGCTTTGGGGCAGGTCAAAAAATGGTTGGTCGAATCCTTGAGCCATTGAGTCTTTGATATACCCTTCTTTACGCAATCAGCCTCAATTTTATCTACTAACTCTTCCAAGAATCTCACGCTTAAGTTCTTAGAAACCACAATGATTACTCCTTCAAAACAGTTTGACACATGGCAAGATGAAACATGTGGTACAGATCAATCGCATCGTTTATGCAATCAGTCTTAGATGTTTCTAAAACCGAGCATAAATCTTCAATTCTTTTATGTGTCTCTTGTGATGATCTGAAACTCTCTTGAATAACTCTTGTTTGTTTAGACTCTTTTTGTTGTTCTATGCGTTTGAGGTGGTCTCTCAAAGCTCTTAGAAGTGGGCAGTTTTCCGGACAGTTACCTGTCACTGTTAATTTCACTCACCAAATCAGATTCGACCTTCTTTACGAGTTTGGAAACAGCTTCTTCAGCGACTGAGGTCATGGATCGTCCTTCTTTGATAGAATGTTTCCTAAGTCGCTCGTAAACGAAATCTCGAACATCCATGGTTCGGTGCTTCATATTCATCATGTTCATCGTATTGAGGGTTTTTCCCTAATAAGTCTTTCATATTAATACTCATATTACCGTAAAATATTACCGTAAACCTATTTTTATTGATTTTACCGTAATTTTGATACAATATTATTAATTAAATGCATCTCTTACGGTAATTTTTAAATAGTGAAGATCTTGTATTTAGAGTGTGTGAGCACGTTGAAAAAGGTCAATATAAGTGAAGACGTTTATGAGCAAGCTCTTGCTCTTTTGGAGAAATGTGACACAAACATTGGACGCTTCAGAACCTTTAGAAGCATGGCGCAGTTGGTCGAAGAAGCAATAATGACGTACCTATATCGTGCAGAAAATCTACCCTGACTGACTTAATGGGATTGACCATGATCACCAATCTCCCATTTTCAGCTTTAACACTCCATTGAAGTTGTCACCGATACGAGACCGAATTGTTTAACGAAAATCTTCTCACCTGTCAACCTGAATCACCCAATATGATGGGCTGAAGCAAAACCCTATACAGGGCTTGACAGTAATTATTTTGCTTCTGCTAAATATTTGAAGCTCAGAGGCTTGGTAACCCTGTTTTCAGTAAGATTCACTATAAGAGGCTGAATACTTTCCAAGTGTTCTCCCTTATCTCTTCTCAGCTCATTTGCCAGTTGGTCATAATCTGCGTAGTCCTTGTGAACTGAAATCATGAAGGCATCGATATTGCTTCCACGACATGGGCTTTGCATAATGATGTTGGAATGTTTCATCATCCAGTCTGATGCCATTTTCCGCCTAGACTCATATCCAGCCTTTGCTAACGCACTTATTTTCAACTTCAGGAGCGTGATGACAAGAAGCTTGTAACCAAGCTTTTCCCATCTTGGAATAATGGTGTAACTGTCAATAACATCCTTCTCTAATTGGGCTCTCCTTCTAGTTATTGTAGGCTGAGACACGCCAACAGTCTTCGCCATCTTCCTATCACTGGTCTTAGAGTTTTTAAATAATTCAGAAAGAATCTGAAAATCAAGGTTCTTCATGTTTTTCATAAGAATCTCACAAGTAATCAATCCGTCCGCTTTTATCATTTATGCAAGAAAAAACTAGAAAACAAGTCAACCTGATTCACTCATTTAGAGAAGGCTGAAGCTTCTCCCGTCTGTTTTTTCACGGATTCAGGAATTGTCCATCTAATTGAAACGTAAGTATAAATTTAGATAATAAGATTTCTCTCTTCAGTCCACTGAAGCGATAATGACGTATTTGCTAATGAGCAACTGATCCAAGAATCTAAGCCCTTTGATGAACGAAAAGTCATTTTTCTCTTAATATTTTTTCCATCACTATTTGCGAGTCAGTTAACCAGATTTCAAGTTCTTCTTTTTCCTTAATGTCGAGAGTCCGAATTATATCCATGGGTATTGTAACTCTATAACTATCTCCTGATTTGAAGACGCTTCTCTTGAATCTGACTGGCATTGATAGTTACCAGTTAATAGAACGCTACCGTAGTATTTATATATAACGCTAACAGAATATAGAACGGATAATAGAACGAAAAGAGGAAAATATCGGATGGAAATCCCAACCACTGAGATAGAAAGAATAACAGTGGAGCTACCTAAAGCCATAATGGATTTTCTCAGAGACCAACGAGAAGACATCGAGAAGTATCTACAATGTAGCATTGTAAACGTCTTCCATGCTGACCTTGATAATGGACTTGTTTTCGATAACTATAACCCAATTCTTCAAAGATACGGTCTCAAGTCTGTGTTCAGAGCTTTCAAAATAAACTGCTAGACTTTCTTTTCCCCTCTTTTTTTCTAAATTTAAGAACCTGAGGTCTGAAAACATGGAAACCCACAGAAACACAGCATTACCTCAAGGATTCGTCATGTTTATCGAAAATAAGCTGGAGCGAAATGGTGAAGGTGGGAGACCTCATTTCCTCCATAGTCTAGCTGAAGGCTACAACCCTCAGCAAGGGCTTCTGGACATCATTGAGCTGACATGGATCAAGGACAAACCTCTCGGTCGAGTCGCCAAAAAATATAACACGAGTTACCATACAATCTGGCGACTTCTGCAAGACCTTGAACCCTTCAAAACCGAACTTGTATCCTATCTTCATAACACTCCTCGACGAAAGAGATTCTACAACGAGGAATTAGATACAAGCGACTTCGAAACCGTACAGCTTTACATTAATCGAGCTCATCGAAAAGAGCTAAGAAACTACGTCCGAAACATCAAAACCGCTGAACGCTGTTGGAAACACCTTCACTACAAGAGCCCTGAAAACTGGACAGCAGATGAGCTATCAGCATACCTTAAAACCCTCCCGAAAGTCATGGCTTCAGGTATGCTTGACGCGATCCGTCAAGTCGCTCCCCAAACCGCGGATAAAAACTCCCCTCACTTCATTGAAACAGGACAATACCGAGAGAGAATTGGACGTCGCAAGAAACCGCTTTTCGGAAAAGACATCAAGCTGATACATGAAGCTCTCGACGCCTTCGATCTAAGCTTTGAGAAAACCATCTTTGATTTGCACGTCGCACTCGGAGCACGAGAAGGATCAAACAACGCGAAGGCTGGACTATGCGGAATTGGGTTCGACCGCTTCAAAGAAGGATTCCGAAAAGTTGACCTCTACGAGTCAAAGGTTCGCGGAGGAATATGGTGTCGCGACTGTCCCGTTGACCTGATCTTTCCACATCTTCCAGCGGAACTCGAGAAACTATGGATTGAACGCGGAAAACCAACAACAGAGAAGCTAATCAAAAACGGGTACAAAGAACTCCGCGACATCTACAAGCGAATACGCAACGCCCTAAAGGAATACTGGAACGGGAAACTCGAACCCTCCCTCTATCAACAACTAATCACGCTCCGACCACATGACTCTGACAAAATACACTGTAATCTTCTGTGGGAGGCTGAAACTCCCCTCGAGGTTGTAGCTGGCGAATACTTGGGAGGGAGCGAGGCGATTGGAATCGTCGGTCGCGTCTGGCTGGACATAAACACCATAAAGAAACACTATCTAAGTCTAACCGCTCGTTCCAAGAGAATCCAAAAGATCAGAGACAGGATCGGAAAATACGCTCGGCAATTCAACGGATACGATACAAAAAAAGCTGATGTTTAGTTATTATCCGAATCATGCATGCGCTCTCTAGCCCAATTCTTCAAATCTCTTCTTTCGTAATGATCAATTCATAAAGACACAACAGTGTAATAAGAAATGAATTGGTAATAACGAGTAGTTGATTTTGAAGATTATTGATGAGTGGAAAGTATTGAAAGGTCGAATAACTGATCAAGTAGCAGATCGCTAGAAGAATAGGTTCTCTGAATCCCTTTCTCAAGATTGTTTCCTTCTCTGTTCGTCAGTGGTGAAGTCATCATCTTTTCTTCTCTTATTCGCCAGTAAGACTTTAGCAAGTAGAAACCAATATTTTCCGTGAGCATGTTCATCATTTGGGTACAGTCCTTGAACTTCACAACGCTTGTTCATGAAACTGACTTCCGCACAAGTTTTCAATGGTTTTCAAGCGATAAAAAACTTTCATATGATTAGTCATATTAAAAACGGTTCTTTTCATATACAAAAACAACTTGGCTTTACAGATAGACTCTAATAGGAAGACCATTTCAGTCATCTACAAGACCGAGAAAAGGGTGCACATTGTGTCAGTTGGAGAAGGATTAGCCTACCCTCATGAGCTAATTCTTTCAGCGTCAAACAGGTCTCTACGCGTTATTAAAGGACAATATAGAATGAGAATAAAATTACTAGCAAACTTGTTAAATTTCCTTGTGACAGAAAAAAGAGAGAAGATCAAGGTTGAAAGAAAAGAAGATCTCGTACTCTTAATACTTGCAAGCCTAACCAGCCGATCTCCCACTTCTTTAGATGATCATATTTCAGAGTACAGAAAAAAATTGAACGAGTTGATGGAGGATTTTCAAAACACACAAAGTGAAACCGCTTACTCGTCTTTCATAGACTCCCTTAAAGAAAGCATTTTCCTTCACATTTTGTGTAGAGAGATTAGAGGAAGTACCGTTCTCCATAAAGAAGACATTTCTAAATTCGTAGACATTCTTGACTATAAGGAAAATAATCTAAGAGCAGTTTTCTCAGCGATTCAAATCTGGAGTACTCAAAAGTATGATGATGTACCGCATAGTATAGTATTTGAATTTACTTCCTTTAAAGATGAAGCACTAAGAGAATCAGTCATATTTCTATCATATGTTCTTGCAGTAGATTATCCCAAGAGCAAGCGTGAACTGTTGATTAGTCATTACATGCTTGTTAGACAGATAGTTAACAAGTTTAGGGAAGTTGTTAGCCAAGAGAACTTGGCAGATCAGGTTCTTGAAAACCTCTTCAAGGTAGCGATTACTCTATTTTTCTGTGGATATCTGAAGACACTAAGACTTCCTAATGATGAAAAAACGCGCTATATAGACGAGATCCTTGATTTGCCTTCAATTGAGTACTCACTTAAGAAGACTTTTGATGAGATTGCAAGCATATCTCTACCACATATTCAATTCAAAGTTCCTTTGTGGGTACTTTTAGCAATAGATTCTATTCTTTTAGTTCTTCACTGGTTCAATGAAATTTACTTGCCATGGGAACTTTCCCAGTGGGGAATTAAATTTCCAACGGTAAACGTGCCCGTATTCCTATTTGTTGCAGTTTTGATATCTGTTTTCATGCTTTTCCGACTCTACAAGCTGAAAGGTAATATTCTTAAGAACTTTAGGAGAGGAACAATTGAATAGCGAGAAATATAGTACAACACTTTACGTAGCCTCAGTGCTAGGAAAAACTATTCCATCAAGATTTGAAGTCAGAAAAACTCTATGGGAACACTTCAAACAATTTGCAGATGAAGAAGGCCTATCAATTATAGAAGAGGAGTGGAAACAATGGATTGTTTACAGAGGTACTCAAGTTTCTTTCAGTGTTATGGATGCACCAGTAGACAAACTATACTTTCTTTCATTTCGGCCAACAGGAGAGAACATAGGGAGGTGGGGAAAAAACCAAAATAACGAAGCGACTCTTGGCACACTAGGGTTTTGCGGTTTACTTGGTTCAGAGATAGCTATACCATTAAACGATCTTGTTTTCAAAAGAGTTGGACTTTCAGATCAAGATTCTATTGATATCTCAAATTGGGAAATCACCTGTCCCCTTTCACGTCCTGCAACAAAGTCTTCACTAGGAGATTTTCTTAGGGAAACAGGTCAAACTAGGTATGAGAACATCTTCTTATCTGTTCCGAAGGAGAACGAGTTCCACATCTTTACGCAAACTTTTTTCAAGGGTATTGAACCATTTCCTCAATTAAGAAACATTTTGAGTGGTTTTGGACTAGTCAAAGGTCCAAGATCGTTGACGACTGCAAAAGAGTTTGGTGAAAAACTTGCCACTCGAGTCAAGGAAAAATCAATCTTTATCTTTTTAGAGGAGGAGCGTTTGTTAGAAAATTGGTATGAGAACCTTAAAATCTTCTTTGACAGTAGCCATATTCCAACTCAATATATTGATGAAAAAACGGTTAGAAACAAACTGCCAAGGTTTGCAGGAGTAAGAGCAAACTTACTTCTAGAGATGTTGACAAAGATGGGTAAACAGCCGATTATCTTACAACCCCCTGAAGAGATATTCATCAATGATGGATTCCTATGTCTTTCCGATGTGGTAAGTGCACGTCAGCGATTGTTTGGTGCTCTCTTTACATACTCAAAACAAGGACTCGGCCCAAAAGAGGAGGTTCAGATTTACGATGATATCAAATTTGAAACTCCTACAAAATACTCATTAGAAATGACTAATGAAAACGTGGACTTACTTGCAAGAAAAATCCACAAATTAATTGGCAGACGTTTAAAGATTGACATTCTGCTAACTAAGAAGTGGAAAGAAGAAAACATTGAGAAACTAGTCGAGATGTTACTTGAAAGCAAGATAGAGACAGAGAAGGTTTATTACCTCTCATCTAGGACCTCTCGATTTGTTGATGAATATCTACAGAAATCAAGCAATTATAGATCCTGTTGCTATCCATATAAGATTCTAGGCAAAAGAATCGCTTTTCTGAAAACATGCACTGAAACTAGAATTTATCCGAACCTTTTCAGTTTGTATATAGAACTCATGTGGCCTAAAAACGCACAAATAACACAGGGTGACTTGGAGAAGATTCTGTGGCTTGTCAAGAAAAGGATCTATCGTATCCAAGAATTTCATGTATTGAAAAATGCGGAGCCAGTATGGATATTCAGAAATCTGAGAAAAATGTACTTAGGAAAAATTAGGGAAAGGCTTACAATTCCATTGAGACTGCTAATCTAGAGATGGAATAGTAGCCCTAGGATAGTACTTCCTTAAACTCTTGCAAGATGAGTTTGTTTCTCTCTTCAAAGAACTGTTTAATGCGCGCAGTGTGACTGCTCAGGTGCACACAGAAAATTAGCCACCTATTTTTTATAGTATCTAATTCCTAATCCACACGTATATCTAACAATGCAATCCTAATGGTAGAAATGTTGAGTCAAGCTTGACAGGTGCCGAGTTTACAGAAATAAAAAACTTTATAATAAATTATCCACAAAGTCAATTACTGAAAAATCTCAGGAGCATAAAACATGGAGAAAAAAGAAACAGCAGAAAAACTGAAAAAGATCGCTCTGGAAGCTAAATTTCCAACGGAAAGAATAAAAGCCATAGAAACGTTGAGTGAGATGAAGAATAATGGAATTGATGCATTAACTGAAATCTCATCCAAAGGTCAATATTTTGATGAAAGAGAATTAGCTCTAGATTCGGTAAAGAAGATAATAAAGCAGGAAAAAGATGACTCATAATAAAGATTTAGCTACTAAGGTTTTCTCCTTAGATTTTGAGATTTCTCTATCTTGAACGCTTTGTTTGATGAGTGAGGGCCATTTGTTTTGCCCTAAATTCAAATTAATATTAGCGACTTCTGCTGGTGTCTTACCATTCAAGCTTTGATGTGGTCTAATGAAGTTGTAGTAGATTCGGTCTTCAATATTTCAGATAAATAACGAGAGACATGGGACAAACTCAAACTGAGGTTTTGCAAACACCAGAGACACAATAGACACACGAGACGCTCGAGGACGCTTGATCGCTCGTCGCTTAGTATTAACTACTTAGTAAGTGTTCATAATTCCGGCTCAAAAAGAGGATAAAATATTTCTAAAAGGTTTTGCAAAATCCTGATAGCGCGCGCGCATCTTCCCCTTTTTTTGGTTTCTTGGGTTCGGCTTATGGCGATTGGAGGCTTCACTCATGACAGGTAAAGACGAAATCAAGTGTCCTGAATGCGGTAGCCGGCGAATGCGGAAGGACGGCATTCGATATACTCGTTTCGGCCTAGTGCAGCGGTATCTGTGCCGAGACTGTTGCTATCGGTTTTCATGCTAGGAACACGTTGCATCCCGCAAACCCCCATTTTTTTCTCTTTGTGGTGGTATAGTTCAGCATCGCGCTACATACGTTTGGAACACTCAATTAGTACATCGTTTGGACACACGACGATGTTACTGGCGACGTGAATGGAAAACTTCCTAAGAACGCTCTTGGTATAATCGTCTCTTCTCAACAGTTTCTTCTTATACTTGTTGAAATATAGAAGGGGCAACCAATATGGACAATTTTTAGAGTTTCAAGAGACAAATTAAAGAACAAAGTTGGGTGGGGAGAACTATCTAGGACAATGGAGACGGTTCTCATTCCAGACACTTTCACTGATGAAAAATTGGGAAAAAGACGATTAATAACAATACAGACAGTCTATTCAATCGTCGCTGATAGCAAGAATTTCGGTTATGTCCTAACTGCACTTCTTAATTCAACGCCGGTAAGAAGTTTTATCACATCTTTTGCTGTACGGGCTAGAGGAAGATATTTCCGTCACATATCTTGGACTGTGGGTCTCGTTCCACTCCCAAAGGTTATTGCAGACGGAAATATGAAAGATCCGAAAATCAAAGAAATCATTAAACTCTCAAAGAAGATGCATGAGTGTAAGGGGACAAATTCGGAAGTTTCTGTTCAATTGGATAGAGCTATCGCAGAATTGTATGGTATATCCAAAAAGGAGTTAGATCTGCTCCGCGACTACCTCATTGCTTGTGGAGTACCCACACTGTCTACATCCGCTAATAGGAAATCTCTGCCCAGAGTTGTAGAATTCGAATAGTATTTCCATAGACTCCTTTGTTTGATCGTACTCGTAATACTCGCTTGCACAATCCCGAATTACTACATGAATGTGATAATACGGCATTTTGGATCAATCATTACTAAGCACAGTTTTCTTAAAAACCTCATTATACGTGCTACTTGGACAGAGATTGCGCGCATAAGTTTCTTGTGTCTTTTCCATCTGCATCAGAAATCTATATTCTAACGCTGGATTGATTCTCTACACGAAAAAAGGGAGTTTTGCAGGAGATAACTCGAAAAAGCGCGCGCATAAAGGATAAAAAAGGGATTTTGCGCGTTCAGACACGCTTACGCCTTTATGGGTCGAATACTTTTCCGAAGTGGCTTGAGAGTATGAAGAAGTCGCTAAGTCCTACTGCCCAACTCGAAAACTAGAGAACACCTTTCCACAGAACTTCTAGGTTTTGCTAAACGTTTTGAGACGTTAACATGTGCAAAACACCATCAAAATACCCATAGTCCATAGTACGCGCTTCAAGATATGTTGGAAAACAATGGAAAATCCTATCAAATTGGAATGCGCGCATCGGTTCTGTGTAGTTGTCGGTTGACGGGGTAATGTGTAAAAATTCGGTTGATATGCAACCATCATGGCTAGTCTCAAGTCTCTGACCTATCTTTAATCTTAATTCCGGTTCTGTTAACTTCTTATGGGATGGAGAAAGGTGTTAACTATCGTGGGATGCCGAGAGGTGCTGTGTAGTTGTCGGTTGATGGCGAATCTCCTGTTACAATAACCTTAAAATTGGAAGTGGATGAAAAGAGATATTATGAATTTACACACTGATATGGTGGCAAAACTTCTTCTTTTAATCATGGTTTGTGTGAGAATTTCCGCCACCTGTGGCTGTCAAGAAGTTGTGTCCTTTCTTTGAGAACTCTTTCGTTCTCCTTTCGAAAATT
>Ga0114930_10004965_pt1 | contig 11060 bp, 12 predicted proteins | sample AnhtaG_FD_87300 | JGI IMG/M metagenome (GOLD analysis project Ga0114930, IMG submission 87300) | Deep subsurface microbial communities from Anholt, Denmark to uncover new lineages of life (NeLLi) - Anholt_01485 metaG | ecosystem: Environmental > Aquatic > Marine > Oceanic > Sediment | place... | reverse complement strand
TGTTCGCAGATATGGTGCCGACCTGGGCTATTTCACGCTGTTCTTTGGTCGGCTTGCTAATCCTATGAAGTTCTTTGACAGCAACCTCAATGGCTTTGTCAATACCTCGTTTTATAGCCATAGGATTATTTCCGGCTGCAACAAGTTTCTGTCCTTCTTCATAAATGGATCTTGCAAGAACCGTAGCAGTCGTTGTACCATCACCAGCCATATCGCTAGTCTTGCTGGCAACTTCTTTAACCATCTGAGCGCCCATATTTTCAAACTTATCTTCAAGCTCGATCTCTTTGGCCACAGTTACTCCGTCCTTTGTAACAGTTGGAGAACCCCAGGATTTATCAATAACAACATTTCTTCCTTTGGGACCAAGAGTAACAACAACCGCATCAGAAAGAGTTGTAACCCCCTTGAGCATGGCTTCGCGGGCTTTCATACTATACTTTATTACTTTAGGCATTTTATCTATCCTCCAATTATTACTTTAATTATTCGATTATACCAAGGACATCGTCTTCACGCATGATCAGATATTCCTCGCCTTCAATCTTAACTTCGGTTCCGCCATATTTACCGAATAAAATTTTATCGCCCTTTTTTATATCTAAAGCAATCCTTTTGCCGTCTTCGCCTATCCTGCCGCTACCAACGGCCTCAACCTTTCCCTCTGCTGGTTTTTCCTTGGCTGTATCAGGAATAATAATTCCTCCCTTTGTCGTAGCTTCTTCTTCTACACGTTTTACTAAAATTCGGTCTTGTAATGGTCTGAGTTTCATTTTGTAACTTCTCCTTTTCTTTATACTAAATTGTTTCTATAAAAATCATGAGCAACTCAAAATAGTTTAACAAATAACAATGCAGCTTCATTTAGGTTAACAACAATTTATCTCCTGAAAAATCAAAACTTGCTTAAATTATTAATAATATATTTATCAGAACGCCCGAATTTGTCAGATAACAAAAAAGGCAGGGGCTTTGCTATTATGAAGTTTTATTGGTAGTTTTGTTTGACTTATCAGTAGTTACAGCTGTTTTTTTCTCCTTCTTTTCATTTTTAGAAGTGCAAGAATTCTTGGATTTGCTTGCATAATCGGTTACATACCAACCTGTCCCTTTAAGATGAAAAGTACTCTGTGAAACGAGTTTTTGAAGCTTTCCTGAACAATGCTTGCATTTAGTCAGAGGTTTGTCAGAAAATTTCTGGGTTACTTCTTTAATCTCACCACATTTCATACATTCATATTCGTAAATAGGCATCTTAAAAAAACTCCTGCATCAAATTATTTAATCTTGAATATAAAAGGATTTTGAAAGCCGTTTATAATCAAATTTATATATTAAGCGCTTTTTTTGTGTTGTCAAGAAGTAACATTCTGCTTTTTTCTCTGCTTTCAGGAATTTTGCAAACTATCAAAAGGGATGCGCCATTTATTATAAAATTTTAACACATCTGCAAGACCAGAGAATCTAACCGTCTTAAGAATATCATGTGTTTTTTCATGAACACGGGCCTCTTCTGCCAGCTTTTCTTCAGGTGAAGCATCAAAGCTTTGGAGAAATTTGCTGAATCTTAGTATATGAATTAATTCATGAATGCTAATATATAAAGTGAACGGGAATAGTCTCATTTCGGACAATTGCTCCAGTGTTGCAAGAATAGAATGATCCTGAAGACATATTTTATAAAAATCATAGGTTGAAGATTCAAGAGAAGTATCTTTTCGCTGCCCCTTGTAACGAATGATCTGCGCATAAGGGCCGTGCACTACTTCGTCAGGATTAAGGTCGACAAGAGTCTTGACATCATACCTCCTGTGAAGCCACTGACTGGCAGACATCTTGTAATGGTTGCTGACGAGTTCCTCGGCTATTTCAACGGACTCGTTTACAATTTTTATCTGATCCGTGTTGAAAGTTTGCAGTTTTTTCATTTTATCTAATTGAAAAGTTCTTTAATAAAATTGTGGACAAATATATACAAAAAATGTAGAAAGCCCTTTGTCGCAAATAATTAAATACAGAATGGAGGTGATTTGTTGGGCAGTGTAGTTAAAAAACGAAGAAAAAAAATGAGAAGACATAAACACAGAAAGCTTCTGGCTCGCACACGCCATCAGAGAAGAAAGGGTAAATAATGGAAATTAGAAAAAGCACCGAGCTTTAATTATTTTTTAAGGAGTCGGTGCTTTTTATTTTTCATTATTTGCCCTTTGGCTTGTCACTATATCCTTTTAGATATTTAAAGAACTCTGAGTCTGTTGAAAGAATAATAGAGCTGTTTTTATCAAGCGCCTTGCCGTAAACATCAAGCGTTTTGACAAATGAATAGAATTCCGGATCCAAACCATAGGCTTTGGCATATAATATTGTCGCTTCAGCATCGGCTTTTCCTTTTATTTCCTGAGCAATTTTATATGCTTGAGAGGTAATCAGCTTTAAATCCCTTTCTTTTTCACCCAGTATCTTACGAGCCTCCCCCTGACCCTCAGAGCGGAATTTCTCTGCAATTTGATTTCGTTCCGCAATCATTCTGGAATAAACGGTTCTTCTTACTTCCTCCACGTAATTAATGCGTTTTATCTTAACATCAACCAGCTCAATACCAAATTTTTCAAGTTTGGGTTTAGCCTGCGCCAATATCCCCTCTGTAATCTTAAACCTGCCTGTTTTGATAGCATATGTGGGTCTTTTTTCAACATCTTCCAGCCCTATTTCAAAAGTATCGAGCTCTCTGTTGGTAGTTCTTACTGTCTCTATAAGTTTGTAGGAAGTAATAAAATTTCTAACAGCAGGATCAATAATATCATCAAGCCTTCCTTGAGCTCTTGTTGTATTGTTGACTGTCTGAAAAAATTTAATCGGATCTACAATTTTCCACCTGGCAAATGTGTCAACCCAGATATATGTTTTATCCAGAGTTGGTATCTGGCCTGGATCACCATCCCATTGTAACAGGTTTTTGGGAAAGTAGTTTGCATTCTGAATAAAAGGAATTTTAAAATAAAGACCAGGCGCCGGCTTGGGTTCGCCCATGACTTTTCCAAACTGAGTAACAACAACCTGTTCTGTTTCATCCACAACATAAGCTGAAGTAAAAACAAACATCAGACATACAATTGCAGCAATTATTAGAATAATGCCTTTGGATTTCATTTCTCTACACCGTTTTATTTTCCAAGATTAAGTAAAGGTAATAAATTTTTCTGTTCAGCATCTATTATATACTTATGGCCTAGTTTTGGGAAAAGATCTGTTATAGTCTCAAGGTACATCCGCCTTTTTGTAATATCCTTTGCCTTAGCATACTCATTATAAAGTGAAACAAATCTTGAAGCATCGCCTTTTGCGCGGTTAATACGATCAAGAGAATACCCTTCAGCCGCCTTAATGGTTCTCTCTGCCTCTCCTCTTGCCTGTGGAATTGCCTTGTTATAATCTTCTTTCGCCTGATAGATCACTTTTTCTTTTTCCTGTACAGCCTGATTTACTTCATTAAATGAGGGCTGTACCGCGTCAGGAACATTTGTCTTTTTCATCTCTATGGTTACAATATCTATACCGGTTTCTGACTTGTCCATCTCCGCCTGCAGGTGCTGTTGAGCTTCAACGGCTATTTCTTGCCGCTTTGTTATGACCTCATTAATGCTTCTATCTCCAACTACAAGCCGCATGGAGGATTCGGACATATCTATAAGCAACTTGCGGGGATCTCGAACCTTAAATAAATAATTATAGGGATCTTTTACCTTGTACTGAACAATCCATGGTACGAGACCAACATTAAGATCTCCGGTAAGCATAAGAGATACATTCTTGTTTTCAGTGTCGCCGGATGCAGCAAATTTTCTGGCTTCATCCGTCGGGGAGCGGAAGCCAAACTCTTCTTTGTAAACACGTTTTACCTTGACCTTTGTTACTTTCTCAATTCCTGTCGGCAACTTGAAATTAAGACCGGGCTGGCCAATACGAACATATTTACCAAATCGCTGAATAACTCCTACCTCATCAACTCCAACCGTAAAAAATGTAGATGAACCGAAAAATAGCGCTATCAAAATAATAATTAAAACCGGTCCGCCCGGGAACTTGAACTTTTTGATGTTTTTAAGAATTTCATCAACCTGCGGAGGAACCCCGCTTCCGCCTCCGCCAGTCTTCTGTTGCTTTTTAAGTTTTTCCCAATCCCAACTCATAGTTTTTTCCCCTGTAAATTTAATTTAATCTTTTTTTATGATGATTTGACTTTAAGCCTTTGTAAAAATATCTATCAACAAATATTTTATACTTTTGCAATATACAATATATAAGTTGCCTAATATTTCAAGTCAAGCAAAAAGCAAAAAGTTATGTAAAAATCAAGGGAGTTGGATTATTCAAACAATATTTATGCTCAAGACTTTTTCTTGACACTTAATCCAATTTAAAAATATTTATCAACATTATGAAATCAAATAAAAATAACATAAAAAAATTTGAGCACATAAGCAGCATTATAAATAAAATCTTAAAAACCTATCGCCATGAGACCGGTGAGGACTTGGAAAATGCCTGCAGCATATGGAATAGTACGGTAGGAAAGTCCGTTGCGGAAAATGCTCAACCTTTTGCATTAAAAGGAAAAATTCTTCTTGTAAATGTTACAAGTTCGAGCTGGATACAACAACTCCAGTTTTTTAAAAACGACATATTAACAAAGATAAATATTTCAGCGGGGAAAAAACTGGTTGAAGAAATAAAATTTAAAATTGGAACTATATAATAAACTACACCTATGCGTGGCTGTTAAGCTTATCAGCCATCAGCTAAGAGCTAAAAGCTCGCCCGAAGGGCGTTAGTTTAATGAAAAATTTTTCGACGGATACTTTTTTCAATGGCAATATAAAGGTTAAGCAAAACAGGTCTGGTTACCGTTTTTCCATAGATGCTGTTTTATTAGCCTATCATGCCGGCAAGAGTCCGGGCGGCAGGATTCTTGATCTGGGAACGGGATGCGGCATTATCCCTCTGATAATGGCATACCGTAATCCGAAACTAACAGTTTATGGAATTGAAATACAGAAAGAACTCGCTGATATTGCAACTATAAATGTCAAATCGAATAATATGGAAAATCAGATTAGTATTCTTTGCCGAGATATGAAAGAGTTAAATTATAATATGATTTCAGGGCCGGTTGATATGGTTGTCAGCAATCCTCCATACCGGAAGATTTCATCCGGAAGAATGAACCCTGATCAGCAAAGAGCGGTTGCCAGACATGAAATCAAAGCTACACTTTTCGACGTTATTGAAACCGCTCGCAGGATGCTGCGCACCTCAGGAAGATTTGTAACAATTTATTCCTCAGAGCGCCTAACTGATATTATTACACAAATGCGCTCTTTCGATATTGAACCGAAATTCCTTCGTTCTATTCATTCCAACGAAAACTCAGAAGCAAAGATGATTCTTGTCGAAGGGATTAAAGGAAGTCGACCGGGCGTAACGATAGCTTCTCCTCTGATAATCTACCATGAAGACGGTTCATACACCGACGAAGTAAAGCAAATGTTTCTGCCGTCAAGGAGTTATAGACTTTCAGATAATTAACTCAAGTTTCGCACCCACTTTATGCAACAAAAGCTTTAAAGGCCAAGTGTTAGATAGTTTTTTTAAAAAGCAAAATATGTTCACTGTGGCTTTGGCAACGGCACCATACCCACTCAGTTTGTAAGGAGCGAGACATGCACGGCATTTTATCCCTGGTGAAAAACCTTCTATGTGCCTGTCTTGGTCAAATCCCAAGGTATAGTGGTTTAGAATATCAATCATATTATTTTGCTCTTTTAAAAAAACTATCTAATACCTGGCCTGCCAGGGAAGGTTCATAGGAATCAGTGGGTGCGAAACTTGAGTAATTAATTTCACAAGGCCAGAAGGAGGAAGGCGTATTAGTTATGCGTCGACGACCGATAACGCACCCAAAATCATTATCTTAAAGCCTATAGTTTATTTAAAACAATACCAGTTATAACCTTTGGATAAAAATATGTCGATTTCCTTGGCATTATAAGGCCCTTATTTGCAATATCTCTTACCTGCTCAATCTTTGTTGGATTAAGAATAAAGGAAATATCACATTCGCCGGAAAGAGCCGCTTCTATGGCCTGTTTTTCACTGCTGGAATACGCAATTATATTTTCGTCATCTAACTTAGAATTATCAAAACCAAATATTTCTATAAAAATCAGATGGGTCAAAACGGTAACATCAAGATATTTTAATGCTTCTGAAAGTTCATTGGAAAACATCCGCTCCATTACACCTGATTTAAGCGTCAGCAGATAAAATTCCATAGAGCCTTTCATCAAGACCCCGATAATGTTTTTTGAAGCATTTGATTTAACAATTGATATAAATTCAGCCCGAGCTCTTTCGAAATCACTGTCCATAAAAGGAATTGTCAAAATATCAAAATAATCCTCTGCTTTGTTAATAAAAGAGCCTGTTATTGAACTTTTCAAGCCTTTAACCATGCGGTGAGCAGGCAGTATTACCAATCCAGGATCTTCCATGCTGCTAAGATACATCATTACATAATTAGCCGGATGACCTTTCTTAAACTCCGGATTGTTGCTCGATATCCAGTCTCTATAGTTAAGGGCAGTTTCATAACGGTGGTGCCCATCAGCAATAAAAAGTCTTTTCTCCTGCATTGCACTGGAAACATATCTGCAGGAATCTAAATCGCTTATGCGCCACATCCTGTGCCTGTGGCCATCATAATCAGTAAACTCTATTACTGGTGTCTGCTTTAATGCCAGCCCCTTTAATTTATCAATTATTATGTTTTTACTATCTGAATAAAGTGAAAAAATAGGGCTGAAATTGGCATGGCATGACTTCATAAGTTCAAATCTTTCCATTTTAACATTGGAAAATGTACTCTCGTGTGGAAGAACAACACCATTTTTAAACGGCTCCAGAGCAACTAAACCAATAATTCCATAACGCGTGAAAATTTTATTCTTTAAAGAAAAATCCATAGATGTTAAATAAAATGCAGGCGTTGCGTCCTGTTCCAGTATATTCTCTGAAAACCAGTTTTTTAAAAAGTCAGATGCTCTGGTATAACAATTATTATTGGCGGTATCGTTTTCAGTTGTCTTGCCTAATATCAGCCTTATAATGTTCTGTGGATGTCGTTCGTAGAAATCATGCTGCCCCTGCTTTGAAATAACATCATAGGGCGGAGTTACTATATCAGACAAGTTGCGAATTTCTCTCGGGTTATATAAGATTCCTCTGAAAGGGAGGACTTCAGCCATTTTATTAATTCCTTTGCTTTTCAGGTGCCAAATAAAAAAAGAAACAGATACTAAAAAGAATAATCTTGTTCAAGTAAAACATCTCAAGTTTCGCACCCTTCTATGCAACAAAAGCTTTAAAGGGTAAAGGACTAAATAAATTTTTAAAAATAAATAATTTATTCAAGGCATATTGACAGCTCAAATCAAAAATTATATTGACTCCAACCTGCTCCAATTATACTAAGACCTTTGCAAAACTGCTATTTTTCCGTGATGCGGTGTCAGGCTTCAAATTTTAATCCTCGAAATACTCAATGTATTCCTCCGGCTAAAATTTTTGCCTTCCTTGCCTGACGAAAAAATGTCACGTTTTTCAAAGGTCCTATAATTTTTGGGCATTGGAGAGGTGGCCGAGCGGCTGAAGGCTCCGCTCTCGAAAAGCGGTATCCTGTTAATACGGGATCGTGGGTTCGAATCCCACCCTCTCCGCCACAAATTTGTGACATAGGCGATTAGGCTGAGGCTCATGGATGTTTAAGCAGGCTATATTCACCGCAGAGCCGCGGAGTGCGCAGAGATCGATTTTTTTATTATTTTCCGTTGAGATTGACGGAAAACAATAAGCTCAAGCGCAGGCATTATGGCGTATAAACGAACGATAGAAAATATTTCGATCTTCCGGTGTTTTTTAAGTATCGCGAAGCGATGAAGATCATTTCTTTTTTGCCTTCTCAGCAGAAAAGAAATAATGTTTTTCCTCTGCGTACTTTGCGTCTTGAGCGAAGCGGGCGGTGAAAAATTACTTTTTCAAAGCTTTCATCTTGCGGAGAGATGTCCGAGCTGGCTGAAGGAGCACGACTGGAAATCGTGTGTGCTGCCAAAAGCGGCACCGAGGGTTCGAATCCCTCTCTCTCCGCCATTAATTAATCAGGAAAATATATGTCCTACCTTGTACTTGCTCGTAAATATCGACCCCAAACCTTTGACGAGGTTATAAAACAAAACCATGTCACCCAAACTTTAACTAATGCTGTTAAATCGAGTCGGGTCGCCCATGCAATCCTTTTTACCGGGCCAAGAGGAACCGGCAAAACCACTGTAGCACGAATACTGGCAAAGGCCATGAATTGTCAAAAAGGACCGATTCCGGTTCCTTGCAATACATGCAGATCGTGCCGTGAAATTACTTCTGGAAATGCAATTGACGTGCTTGAAATTGACGGTGCATCGAACAACGGTGTTGAGCAAATTAGAAGTCTGCGTGAAAATATAAACTACATGCCGGCTCACAGCCCTTACAAGATATACATTATAGATGAAGTCCATATGCTGAGCATCTCTGCATTTAACGCTCTGTTAAAAACTTTAGAAGAGCCCCCAGCACATGTAATGTTTATTTTTGCAACTACAGAGCCCCATAAGATACCTGTAACTATACTTTCCCGTTGCCAGCGTCACGACTTCAAACTCATTGATATCGAGTCAATTTCAAATCATATGAAGGATATATGCTCTAAAGAACATATCGATATGACTGAAGAAAGTCTGATACTAATTGCCCGCGAAGCAGGGGGAAGCATTAGAGATGCCTTAAGCCTTCTTGACCAGATAATGGCCTGTTCAGAAGGAACTATTAACTACAAGAACGTATTAGACATTCTGGGAGTTGCCGACAGAAAAATAATTTTTGATATTTCAAATGCAATTTTACGAAAGGATATTCCGGAAGCTCTTAATGTTGTGGATGAAATTTATGACCGCGGATATGAAATAAAAAAATTTTATGCAGACATTATTAAACATTTCAGAAATCTGCTTGTTGTAAAGATGGGCAGGAATATCAACAAACTGATAAATCTCCCTTCACATGAAATAGATTTAATGCAAGATCAGGTTCAGGATATTTCCGAAGCTTATTTGAACCAAATTTTTGATCTTCTCTTCAAAGAAGAGGCTTCAATAAGGCTTTCAGCTCAGCCAAAGTTGGCGCTTGAAATAGCCTTTATCCGGCTATCTCAGATAAAGCCTGCCTTGCCTATTGATTTGCTTATAGAAAAACTTGATAACTTAAAAAAAGACTTTTCGGAAATACATACCGACAATGAAGTTTCTGGATATGACGATACTGTCAACAATTATGAAAAGGATCTTAAAGGTGTTTCAGAAAAGCCAAATTATTCATATGGGTTAGATGAAGACAGTAGCTTTCCTTCTTATGACCCTGATGATAATCTTGAAATTATATGGAATAAAATCCTTGATATTTTTTCAAAAAAACATCCTTCTCTTGCTGCGAATATGGCAAAGTGTTCCTTGAAAAAGCTTACCAAACAAAATATTGAAATTGAGATACATGGTAATGGTTATAATATAAATATGATAAAGCGCGATAAAAATCTTGCCGTCATAAAAGAAATATGCAGTAAATTTTTTGGTAAAAAGATGAATCTGATCATAAAGGCTAAAAACAAACCAAAGGGGGGGGGGAATCAAAACAATAATTTGAAGCAAAAAGCATTGAGTCACCCTCTGGTAATAGATGCAATCGAAATTTTTAACGGAAAAGTTGTTGATGTAAAAATTATAAAGTAAGGCATTTTTGCCATAATTTAGTTTTTATACAGGAGGTATTTACTCATGAAAAGCATGGGAAACATGATGAAACAGGCCCAGAAGCTTCAGGCTAAGATGTTTAGACTGCAGGAAGAGCTGGCAGATAAAACAGTTGAGGCAACTGCCGGCGGAGGTATGATTAAGATCGTAGCAAATGGCAGGCAGCAGATCTTATCAATCCAAATAGAAAAGGAAGTTGTTGATCCTGATGATGTTGAAATGCTTCAGGATTTGATACTTGCTGCAGTAAATGACGCTCTTGTAAAATCACAGGAAATGGTCTCAGGAGAAATGAACAAATTAACCGGCGGTCTTAAAATACCTGGGATGTAATTCAATATCGTAAATTAACTGGACATCTAATTATTATGAGTCACTACCCATTATCAATCATAAACCTGGTTAAAAATATTTCCCGGCTTCCGGGGATAGGAGAAAAGACCGCTGAACGCCTTACTATGCATATAATTCGTTCTCCGCTAAAAGAGGTTGAACAGCTTTCCCGGAGTATTCTGGAAACTAGAAAAAAAATAAGATTATGTTCCATCTGTTTTGGCCTGAGCGATAGCGATATCTGCAATATTTGCAGCGACAGTACAAGAAACAGCTCATTATTGTGTGTGGTGGAACAGCCCGCCGATATGGTGGCCATCGAAAAGTCAGGGGCTTTTAAAGGGATTTATCATATTCTCCAGGGCGCTATGTCTCCGATGGACGGGATAGGGCCTGACGATATAAGGCTCAAGGAGCTGCTATCAAGGATAAAAGATAATAATATAAAAGAAGTTGTTCTTGCAACAAACACCACAATTGAAGGCGAAGCCACTGCCTCGTATATTGCTCAAAGTTTAGAAAACTATCCGGTTAAAACAACCCGTATTGCTTCAGGAATACCGATTGGTGGTGATCTGAAATACATTGACCAGATTACCATAAAAAGAGCTATGGAAACACGGCATGTCATTTAATACAATAAAACTCAAGTTTCGCCCCCTTTTTATTTATCAAATGTTTTAAATAGGCATGGAGGATGAGAATAAATGTTTTTTAAAAATAGCAAGTGTCTTAAAGCGCCACTGACAAGAGCAGGTATCAGATATTTTTTTGAAAAGCTAAATATGAACACTCGATTTCTGCCACGGCACCATACCCGCTCAATCT
>Ga0114930_10004962_pt1 | contig 11060 bp, 8 predicted proteins | sample AnhtaG_FD_87300 | JGI IMG/M metagenome (GOLD analysis project Ga0114930, IMG submission 87300) | Deep subsurface microbial communities from Anholt, Denmark to uncover new lineages of life (NeLLi) - Anholt_01485 metaG | ecosystem: Environmental > Aquatic > Marine > Oceanic > Sediment | place... | reverse complement strand
TTAACGCGAATATCCCCCCTTCTATCAATGGCTCCAAATTAACAAATAAATCTATGACTGTGAAGTGGACACTTCTTCTAAAGCCTATAAATAGTACATTAATTAGATGAGACATTAAACCTCATCCCCTCTTCGGCATTATATCTTTTCCTTTCGATTCACTCCAGAACCTGATCCAAAGTTAATAAGGGACACAATATCTATTTCCCTATTTTTTCGTATATTAAGATTCTTTTTCTTTCACATATAGCCTTATTTGCCTCTTCACCCTATTAATATTTGAAGTTGTCCCAAAGTGACCGGATTAAATTGCACAGAGTAAGAAAACTGGTACTTCCTCAGGGAACTGTTGTTACTTGATCAAACATACCCTCCAAGTTATTACTTTCAAGTTAGTTTAGAACAATTGTTTGACTGGGAATATGTATAATGAAGTATAAACCCGTAAAGGATCGCTGCTGCCAGAATGAAAAATGTAAGGATCATGGCAAGTTTGGTAGAGGGAATATCATCTGCCATTCGAAGTAGAACGGCGATTGATCATTGGGACCAATTCAAAGATGGAACAACTCCTATTCGAATCAGAGGATTCCTCCACAATAAACACCTCATTCATAGAGCGATTTAATCTTACAATCCGACAGAGTTGTGCTTATTTGGGACGTCGGACAGCCTGTCATTCCAGGCGTTAATATATGCTTGATGACAACCTTTCTCTCCAAATATGTTATTACAATTTTGTACGGCCGCATTCAGCCTTAAAATTCGGGGAGGAACTACGGACACCTGCAATGCAAACTGGGCTGGTCAAAAAACAACTCAGCTTTCGGGAAATCTTCACGGCATTGGAGATAATTTTTTGGTGGTTTTTCATGTTTTTGAGAACTCGGGTCCGAGTAGAGAAGCTTACGTGGATTTCGGCTTAGTAACAACAGTTGCCTGAGTAAGCACCCAAATTCCTATCTTTCAAAATGAAGTCTATAATGATATTGTCCTTGTGAAAGGAGATGGAGGTCTTGGGTATGCAGAGATGGCTCCTTATGACAGAATCTGCATAACTGCGGCCTGCATAGAAATCCCTCCTCCTTTAATTGAACAACTCAGGATAGGAGGAAGGCTGATTGCACCCGTGATAGAAATGGGATCTCAGAATCTGGTTTTAATTGAAAAAAGTGAAAAAGGTATAAGTAGAAAGGTTATTTGTACAATAACAATTTCTTGCTGCAAATACCCCTTACTTGCTATAACTCAGGTTCATTATTACCTCTAATAAGTGAGGAATCTGGAGAAAATCTTCTGTAGTGAAGGAGATAGTTCGGTCATCTTCCAATCTTACTCCAGGAATCCAGCTAGCCAATTCCGCAAGATGAACATGGGCAAATTCAATCTTCAAAGTATAGGGAGGGGCAAGCTTGGCGGGTTTAAAGGATGATAATCTCTTTAAGGCCTCCGTAGTCTTCTTCTCTATGAGAGCGCGAGATTTAGATGGATGGATGGTAATAGCTCCCTGCCCCACTCCTTTCATAACAGTAACCGTTTCTATATTGGGCAAATATTCTTTCATCTGACGAGTAAATGCCTCATCTCCAGTTGCTAAAACCACCGGAACATCAAAATATCCAGCAATCATAGAGTTAAATATAAATTCATTTACCAGTATATCATTCACCCATATATTTAGATAATCATGACCAAAGCTGTGTTCCCTCACGGCATATCGTGTGCCTGTGCGAGCATGCCCTCCGATAATTATTACTGCATCAAAGCTTTTATCAATTCCCTCCATCATACAGAGTGGACGAGGGCCGCCTCTTACCAATTTAGCCACCGAGTTTAGCTCCTCCACGATTATGTTCTGCATATGAGCATGGGAATCTGCCACCATTATTTCTGTAGCTCCAGCAGCCATGGCACCCCTTATGCAGGCATTGACCTCCTCTGTCATTAAATGTCGATATACTTGGTATTGAGCCCTTCCCGGAACTGCTTGAAGATCGCTGACCACAGAGCCAATCCCGTGGTCGCTAACGATAAAGACCTTTAGACCTTTTGCAGCTTGTTCTTCATATCCTTCTCTTTTTTGATTGCTCTCTGAAGCTATGGTAATGGGTAACAGAAAGATTAATAATAAAAAAAGAAAAAACGAAAAAAAACTTCTGAGTTTATCCATTCTTTGCCCTCCCATTTTGATATATTTTATTATCTTATATTTGGATATTTGTTTCACCTTTAAGCTCAAAAAGCATAACAACAATAATCCCCTTATCCCTGGTTGCCTCCTTTATAATCCGCTAATTCGCTAAGCTTTCTTTTATGCTAACCAGAAGCCAAGGAATTTTAATATTCATACGCCTACGTTAATTCTCCTTTGGCCACTTCAAAAGATCGGGAAATTTATTCATTAAGATCCCCTTCAATTCCTTTCTCAAGTTTCTTTGCAAATTCTAGATCAGTAAAAGCCTTTAATCGTTGGAGTGTAGTATCATACCTATCAATTCGCTCTTCTTCAAGAGTGGAAGAATAGTTTGTTTTTGGGTCTATTCTATTCAATTTCTCTATTAAAATTTTCCTTTCTTCTTTTGGCATAACTCCAGGATCGGTCATCGCTGCAGCTCTTGCATAAACTCCTTCATCTAAAAGATATTCCAAAGCTTTGAAAGGAAGTTCATAGTACTCCCCAAGAGCTCCAGTTCTTTGTGTAAAACCTTCTGGTAAAGCAGCTTTAAATGAAACCCTGACATAGAGTTTTTCTTTAAATTCTTTTAATTGTTTCACATAATTTCTATCAGCACCAAAGAGTATACCATTCGTCTCTAAGATAAAAAGTAAGTATTTGGAATCTTTTACATATTTCAAGACTGATAATAAATGATCCTTTCCAATTGTTGGTTCGCATCCTGATAAACGAAGCCTTTCAACTTTAAGATGGCTAAAACGTTCCCAACCTGGAGCAGTTATACCTTTTTCAGCTGCTTTGAAAAGTCCTTGAGCAATCTCTTTAGGAGAGTAAAATTCTCCAATCTTTTCAGGAAAATCTCTTGACCAATTAGCCCAACAATAGATACAGCGTAAACAACAACCTGCAGCATATCCTGTTGCTATTCCTCGATATACAGGAGCTGAATAAATGCCGACATACTTCCTTTCTAATCCCTCTTTACCTCCTCTAGTCACTATTTTTTCAGTTTCTCTGGCAAGTTCTAAAGGATCAAAAGGTTTAAAGTTTTGTGTTAGGAAACGTTGATATGTCTTCATCCCTATCTATTTTTTATATCCAATAGGAATAATATAAATAGGATCAATATTTTTTGGGAGATCTAAAACTTTCTTTACCTCATCATCATAAAAGGCACCTATAGGAACAGATCCCAATCCTAAAGCAACTGCTTCTAATTCAATATTTTGCGCGCAATGCCCAATTTCTATATAAACGTATCTTTCTCCTCTTTTTCCATAATAATTACATGTTCTATCAAAATCAGCACAAATTATTACATTTAAGGGCGCCTCATGAATAAACATTTGGTTTAAAGATGCTTTAGCTAAATCTTTTCCAAAATCACCTTCTCTTACACATTTCAATAAATTTCTCTCCGAATCATAATGAAATAAACCTTTCCTTTTTATAACAACATATAGCTCTAAAGGATAAGTCCCACCAGCAGAGGGTACAGTCTTTTTTCCTCCTTTTTTGCCTTGTCCAGCCCACAAAATTTGTGAAATTTTTTCTATTTCTATATCTTTATCTTTAAAACTTCTAACACTTTGCCGCTCAAATATGCATTCTTCAAGACTTCTTATACCTTTTAATTTTGGCTCAGTGAGTTTAATTTCCAAAATTATCACCTCTTTTTATTAATTTGTAATTTTCCCCACTTTTCTATTATTTCTCTTGTATTCCTCGCTAAAAACTTTTATCACAGGAAAAATTTGATGTCAAAATTAAAGAACTGGAGATGAGAACTTGAATTTTCCCAATAAAGCAGTAGAATAAAAATGTTTAAAGGGGCAATCTGTAATGTCAAAGATCTTAGGTATAGATATCGGCTCTCTCACAATAAAAGCTGCAGCTTATGATCCTTTAAGTGGGAAAGTGGAAGAGCTTGAGATTGTAGATCATGAAAGGCAGCCAGTTCAAAGGGCTTTTAACTTAATAGAGAGACTGTTAGCAGATCAAGATATTTCCAGTATAGCAGTTACAGGAGATCTTGGAGAGAGTTTGGCCAAAGGCCTTAATGCTTATTATGTTAATCCTCATCTTGCTTCAGCAGAAGCAAATATGAGGCTTTTTCCTCATTTGAGAACAATCCTCAATATAGGTGCCTCGTCATCTAATCTTATACTAATAAGAGAAGATAATGAGGGGAATCCTAAACTAGACGACATTATGCTTCCACCTCATTGTTCTGCAGGAACAGGCTCATTTCTTAACCAATCTGCTTCGAGATTTGGTTGCTCAATAGAAGAATTCGGAAAGCTTGCCTTGAAGTCAAAAAATCCTGAAAACATATCTGGGACATGTGCAGTATTTGCGGGCTCTGATATGATTGATAAGCAGCAGAAGGGAGCTTGTAAAGAGGATATTGCTGCTGGGCTTCATTATGCAATGATAAGATATTTACTTGGAACACTTGGCAGAGGAAAAAAACTCGAAAGCCCTTATTCCTTTCAAGGAGGAGCAGCTGAAAATGTTGGAATGGTAAGAACTCTTGAGGATATTCTAAGCTCATCTGGTAATAATGTAAAATTGTTCATCCCACAATATCGCAGATCTATGTCTGCAATTGGCGCAGCAATACTGGCAAGTGAAAGGACTTCCAAAGCTGGATATCTTATACAAAAAGCAAGATTAAAAATGAATAAGTTTTCCACCTTCAAAGATGTTGAACTACCTCCACTGAAGCTAAACGATAAAATTATAATAAGAAGAAGGAGTGTTGATGGGATTCCTGTCTCTGATGAAAAAATACCTGTATATATTGGTGTTGATGTGGGTTCAGTTAGTACCAGTGTGGCTGTTCTTTATTTTGACAAAAATGCTTATGATAGGGATTGGAAACTCTTAGCAAAAAAATACCTTCCTACACAGGCCAATCCCCTCGGTGTTGTGACCCGTGCTTTGAAAGAGGTACAAGATGAGGTTGGTGATAAGATTATAGTTGCGGATGTGGCGGTTACAGGCTCTGGTAGAAAATTGATTGCAAATTATCTTGGCGGTGTAATAGATGTAAATGAAATAACTGCTCACAGGACAGGCTCTCTAACAATTGCAGAAAGAATGGGAGTTTCATTTGATGAAATAATCGAGATAGGCGGACAGGATTCAAAGTATATTAAGGGAATAGAACAATTTGACATGAACAAGTCGTGCGCCGCAGGCACGGGATCATTTATTGAAGAGCAGACAAAACAACTTGACGTAAAGATTCAGGATTTTGCATCACTTGCCCTACACGCAAAATCTCCTGTCTCTTTTGGAAACAAGAAATGTACAGTTTTCATTGAAGAAGAGCTTGCCGCCCGGCAAGGACATAAATCTCTTGAGGACCTCCTTGCGAGCGTGGCTTATGCAGTAGCCGAAAATTACTTGAACCAATTTAAAATAGGCGACAGAACCAGAAAAACAATCTTTTTTCAAGGAGGAGTTGCCCTTAATGAGGCGGTTGCTGCAGCTCTTCAATATTTCACAAAAGCAAATATTATTGTTCCTGAACACAACGAGGTTATGGGAGCAATAGGTGCGGCAATTCACGCAAAAAAACACCACACTGGCAAAACAAATTTCATAGGCCTTAAAAAAATCAAAAAAAGGAATTATACCCTTGATTCTTTCCAATGTGAGGGATGCACAAATCTCTGCAATGTATCTCAGGTATTTACAAATGACGATGCCACTTTATATGGTGGAGATAGATGTGAAAAATATTCGCTCTCCACTGGGCAGAAACTAAAGTCAAAAATAACATTCCCAGATCTTTTCAAAGAAAGGGATCAACTGCTCAGAGCAGATTACAGGAGATCGGAAAAAAAGTTCGGAGGAACTAGAGCTAAGATAGGTATGCCACGCCTCTTCTCTCAATATTATGAATTCTTTCCGCTGTTTAAAGCATTTTTCGAAGAACTCGGCTTTGAGGTTGTAACATCAGGGAGGACTAATAAAGAAATTGTTGCAAAAGGTCTTAATAATGTTGTTGCTGAAACATGTTTCCCTGCCGAAATTACATACGGCCACTTAAAAGACTTGGTTGAAAAGGGTATTGATTACATATTTTTCCCCTGTTTAATTGAGGGGCCTCAGACCAAATGGAAAGAAAGAAAGAGTTATCTTTGCACATTATCACAGAACATGCCGTTTGCAGCAATATGCACCTCACCTGAGCTCTCTGAAATTGTTGAGCATATGTTAAGGCCAGCTATCCATATGCATAAAGAGAGATTTAATCTTGAAGAGGAGATGATAAAGGTTGCAAAAAAACTGGGAAAAACTAAAAAAGAGGCGAAGGCCGCACTCAGAGTAGGTCTTGAAGCCTTATCTCAATTCAAAAAGAAACTTAGAGAGCGTGGTCAAGAGATCTTTTCAAACCTCGATAAATATAGATTTCCCATTGTTGTTGTTGGTAGATCATACACTTTAGGAGATCCAGGAATTAATGTTGATCTGCCAAAAATGATACTAAAAGCTGGAGGATTTCCTATTCCCTTTGATTATCTTCCTCTGGATGATGTCGATATTAGTGATGTACAGAATCTTGCTAACTGGCGATACTATCACCAGGTCATGAGGGCTGCAGAAATAATAAGGACAAACCTGAAGCTCAATAGCATATTTTTCTCAGTATTTTCCTGTGGGCCAGATTCATTCCTTGAAGAATTTTATCGGGAAGCTCTTGGTGGGAAATTCTTCCTTGGGATTGAAGTAGGAAAGACAACTGCACCTGCCCACATCCAGACACGTGTGGAAGCATTAATGGATAACATTAAAGAACGGATGAATTCAGAAAAAGTATATGAGAAAACTAGACTTTCTATTCATACTCCAACTAAAAGAAGGATACTCTATGTGCCAAGAATGGACGATGATGTTCCAGTTTTTATTGAAACACTTAAATTGCTGGGAATTGAAGCACGAGCCTTAGACCCCTCAACACCAGAATCACTTGCGATTGCTAACAGGTACATCCCTGAGAAAACATGTCTTCCTGCAAGAATGACAGCAGGAGATTATCTGTATTTTTTGATGAATTCAGGCGAGGATCCACAAAATATTGCTTTTTTCAATCATCAGGCTGATGGTGCATGCAGACAAAAGGTATACTCTCTTTTACAGGAACTCGTTTTCCGGAGATTAGGATTTGACAATATCCCTGTAATCACTCCAACTCCTGGTGAAACTGCAGGATACATAAGTAAATTGGAATCGATCAACGGAGACAAAAAGCTAACTAAGCTTAGCATGGCAAGGTTCTTTTATAGATTCTGGCAAAGTATTACAGCCAATGAAGCAATAAGGCAGCTTGTGCTTTCAAGAAGGCCTTACGAGATCCAAAAAGATTCAATGGACAAAGCTTATAAAACAGGTCTAAAAGAGTTTTGTAAAACCATCGTTAACGGAAACATCAAACAAGATGCGATTGATTTTTTAGAAAGAATTATGCAAGTTCCGATTAATAAAAACCAATATAAGGTTAATATTGGTATTGTAGGTGAAGGCTATGTCAGATTACATGGACCTAGCAACCAATATTCAATAAGGCATCTTGAGGAATTAGGAGTAGTGACTGTGCTTCCGTTGTCATCTTCTTTCCTTAATTACTCTGTGGAGAATGCTATACGAAATAATGGAAAATGGCTTCTGAAGTTTATTAAATCCATTCAGCAACATATTGAACATAATATGACAAAACATATAACACCTTATTTAGTGCTCCCTGAACAGAGGGCAAGGGAAGTAATTAATGAGGCAGCAAAGTTCATGAACCCTAAAGCTGCCAGTGAGGCTGTTGAGGGTATTGGTACTGCATCATTATATAGTTGTTCAGGCAATATTCATGGCATCCTTAATTTGATACCAGCGCACTGTATGGCGGGGAGCGCACTGCAATGTTATCTTGAAAAACTTCACAGAGACTCAGGGATTCCTGTGATAACTATTTCTCTTGACGGGATTTATGATAAAAGATTCAAAACAAATCTCGAGGTTCTTGTTCATAAGGCGAGACTGTACAAAACATCCCATTCTTAATATTTGGCATCGTCCCAAAGTTGGGTGCTTCCTCAGGGAACTGTTGTTACTTGATCAAATACGCCCAGCAAGTTATCAAGAAACGCCGGAAGAATCGTGTTATTACAATCTTGTACGGCCGTATTCAGCCTTAAAATTCGGGGAGGAAATACAGACACCTGCAATGTAAGCTGGGCTGGTCAAAAAACAAATCAGCTTTCGGGAAATCTTCACGGCATTGGAGATAATTTTTTGGTGGTTTTTTATGTTTTTGAGAACTCTGGTCCGAGTAGAGAAGCTTACGTGGATTTCGGCTTAGTAACAACAGTTGCCTGAGTAAACACCCAAAAACTCCCTCCGGCTTTGACTTTTTGAAGGGTGACCGGAACCGTTCAATATCAAGGTTGACCCCAATAAAAAAATTACCAGATGCCGGGGAGGAGGCGGTATTTCGTCTTTTGGGCGTACTCCACGTAGCCTTCGAGCTCTTTGTGCAGGGTTTTGTCCTCGAGCACTGTCCGAATGATCACGTAAACGACACAAAAAGCCGCTGGGATGAGAGCATAAAGCGAACCCAAAGCCACGGGAAGCGAGAGCAGAAGGATCGTGGCTCCTATATACATCGGGTGGCGGACGAACCTGTAAGGGCCTGTGGTGATGACCTTGTGCCCGCGCTCCTCCTGAATCTCGACGAATCGGGAAAGAAAGGTGTTTTCTTTCATGATCCAGGAAATCCAGATAAAAGAGGCGGTAACCAAGCCAAAACAAATGACCTTCACACCCAGGGGGACCTGCGACCACTGGTATCGCACCGCATCGAATCCCGGGATGACCAAATACGGGATATAAAAGGGCATGCTGGCGAACGTCAGAATTTTGTCCCATCCTTTGGCCGACTTTTTCGTGAATTTCAACCTGTCTTTGAGAAGTTCGAGATCATGGTTCCAGAGCCAGACTGTTATAGCAGCAGACCAACCAAACTGGATAACGATGTAAACCCAGGCTTCGGGCCAATCGAAGGTGCCGGCGGTGCCGAACAGGATGGCACCGATAACGATCAGCCCTGTGATGAATCTGGCGATCAGTTTAGCGACGAGCCCTTTTTCTGCCATGATACCGATTCTTCCCACTGGGATTCCCCATTGATATCACAGCACGAATGGGCAGTCAATTCTATTTCTTATTCGTCTTTATCCGGTTTTTTGGGTTTGTCCGGTTCGGCTTCCTCCGGTTCCTCATCGTCTGCTTTAACATCTTGTGGCTTCTCTTCCTCTGTAATCTCAAATTCCTGCTCTTCAACTTTATCTTCAGCTTTCTCGACTTCTTCTTCGACCTTTTCTACAAGTTCGGCTTTCTCTGGCGGGGCAGCAACAGGTGGAGGGGCCTGAACTGAGGTTGCAGCTTTACTTCTAGGCTTGTTCCGAACCATCAAGGAAATGGCAAACAGGACGATGCCCAGGACACATACTATCGTGGCCACAATCACTACAGGAGAAAAGATCTGGTCGATGATCCTCATCGGGATCCAGCTCGTTTTATCGAGGATCAGTTCTTGCAGCTCTGGAGACCAAGAGTCCCAATCAGAAGAATAAAACGGCGCGATCTTTAAACCCCACAAGGAGATGTGTTTGACAAAAAATGCCAAAAGCAGGGCTGGCAGGGCACCCAGAAAAGTGGAAACTCCGCTCCACCGGAAGAAACTGGCCGGAGAAGTGGCCGCGATCAGAGAGCCGATAAAGATTAATAAGGCCGGGATCACAAACAGGAACGAGGAGAGGACGGTTAGGACACGGGACATGCCAAAGGGAATAAATTCGACATCTTCGAAGATCTCGACTTCATTATCCATTTCTGCGACAGCATCCATCCGCCATTCCATCAAGGCCCTTCTGGCAACTTCCATATCAGGGCGGCAAGCCGGCAGCTCACGATCCTCCAGTCCCCAACGGCCTATTTGAATCCACTGGCGCTCTTCTTCCTCATCACAGGGAGGCAATTTTTCCAGGACTCTCATAAGGTATTGATCGATCTCATCTCGCATCAGAATATCCTTCAGAGGCCGGAGATCGATCGTGATGGGCCTCGCCCTTCTTTCACCTCTGAGCACTTCTCCTACCTCATCCAGGGATTCGGCTAACTCGTATTCCAGCCAATCCAGCAGGCCGATATCGGCCATCAACTGTTTTGGCGACACGCCAACCTCTGCGGCAGCTCGAAACCACGCCCGTGTGTTTTCATCCCTAATCACCTTTTCATTCTGGCCTTCCTCGAAGATCTCTTCTGCGATATCCGGGATTTTCCTGATGATTTCTTGGGGCAGTTCAGAGATGAATTCAGAAGACACCGTGGCTTTTGTCAGACCTACGACCCATACAACACCAAAAAGTATCGGGAGGCCAATCAGGACAATGATGAGCAATGCGACTATTTTTCTTACAGCTGTCATGTGTTCCCTCCTTTTATATATTGCAAAACCTTCCATATTGTAACATAATTCTCCATTACGTTAATCATAATTACAAAATTATTACCATGTCAATTACTATATACGGAATAAAACACCCTTTGGTTCAAATGGGAGGCGCCCAGAAATACAAATTCGCTCCCCAGTTTATCGGAATTGGGTGAAAGGGTGGTGCTTCCTCAGGGAACTGTTGTTACTTGATCAAATACGCTCAGCAAGTTATCATTTCTAAACAAGTTAAGCACAATCGTAGTAAGTTCTCAATAATTGGGGGTAGATTATATTTGTGACTAATCACTGGATTCCTGCTACCTGCCTCCGCAGGTACAAGCTTCGCAGGAATGACAGACACTTACACTCAATCGTCATTCCCGC
>Ga0114930_10004961_pt1 | contig 11063 bp, 10 predicted proteins | sample AnhtaG_FD_87300 | JGI IMG/M metagenome (GOLD analysis project Ga0114930, IMG submission 87300) | Deep subsurface microbial communities from Anholt, Denmark to uncover new lineages of life (NeLLi) - Anholt_01485 metaG | ecosystem: Environmental > Aquatic > Marine > Oceanic > Sediment | place... | reverse complement strand
GCTGTCCGGCATAAACGCCCGTAAAACCCAAACCGATACAAGTGTAAAATATCACTAACCTCTCAGTTGCAGCGTCACTCGAATCCACAAGGTTTTCATCCAGCAGGTCAAAAAATTTCTCGTCTCCAGCTAATTCGTTTCTTTCACGACCCAGCTCGTACCAATCGTAGGCAAAAGTCAGTTTGCTCTCTTTAATCACGAAATCAACAAAGAAAAGCAGAGGTAATTCAATCTTCTCGTACTGACCGGTTAATTCTGCATTATTTAAAGACTCCGCTCTCATCACCTCGAGTATTCTCTTAATTTCGTTGCGTACCTGGTCCATTTCCAGAGTGCAACCCGAGCGTCCTAACCGACTGAGCCGACATATATATTGGAAAAGCGGCTCACATAATTCAAGCAGTGTCATTTGTTATGCCTCCGTATCCGGAACAGTCATATATAGTGTTACCTCGAAGTCAGAGGATTCAATTCCAGGCCATCGCACAGCGCACGCCTTTTCTTGCGTTATCCTTTCCCAGAGCCGCGAACTTTCACTCCGCATCACCCGAAAATAATGAAGTCCTACCTGGGCTGGAAGTTCAACGGGTGGATACAATTCTTGGGCAAGCTTCACACCGAAAACTCGCTGATTTGCAAGACTCTGCGGCATAAGTTTAAATTTATCGCGATCCAGGACCAATTTCGCCAGCTCCGAAGGGTCTTGCTTTGTTTTGATAGCAAGAAAATACTCATTTGGTAAGGATAATGCTTCGTCACTGAGAGTTGCTACCAAGATTTTTTGCTCTTGATCCATCGTAAAGGGAACTTTAAGAAATCTGGCCTGAACTACGCCCTTGAGCAGCGCCCGAATCCTGGTAGTAACCTCGTTGAAGGCAATTGCCGGGCTGTCGTGATTGTATTCGGGAATCTCGAACTGGTTCCGGTCGGGACGCAAGGCAGCAAGTTCAGCAAGTAGTTGCCTAAGCTCTATATACATTACGAATGGTGTAACACCGCTGGGGGCATGGATAAGAGAGCCAAGGCTGGCGCTGAACCGATTGAGCGTTCTGAGACGGAGCATTTGCTCGAATTGAATACCACGTATGTTTTCAATGCTAAAACCGCCGCGGTTAATTTGGACTACCAATTCATTCCGGCTGGCCATAACTTGGTTAGTTATATCTCGGAGCAGCTCGCTCAATACGGGTGAGCCACTAATGACAAGACATGCGGGAATATATGCCGGGTCTCTACGAGGCAGTCCGATATCCTCACCCGCAGCGTGGACAATGCGCAGCAACGGTAATACTTCGAGATCTGAGCGGTCATCAGTGTCAAGCAAAAGCCTGGCGTTTATCTGGCGAACAAGGATTGGCTGTGGATTTTCACCCGTGTTTTCATCGGGTCTTTCGACCTCAACTACCCGATAGGTATGCTTAGTACGCCAGTCCTCACTACCTTTTTCAATAACATTGCCTCGAGAAGGATACCACACCGGTACACCAAGACTGATGCTTAATGGACCGCTGCTCGATGCAAATGCTTCTTTTATGTCAAGCGACGGAAGATGGGCATTATCAGGGACGTTCACTTCAAGCCCGCTGGGCATTATAGCCCGGAGTCGGTCGAATGAAACTCGCATATTTTCCAGCTGATCGTCAGAAACTTTTGCCTCTATCACACCATAGGGATAGCTCCAGCACAAACGGCGTTCCCTTGTGAAATTCTCGAGGATATACCTTTGCATGGCCTGGAGATGGTGAGGCTGAAGGAAGAGACCTTCGCACCAATGAATTTGGCCTTTTATCGTCATAACGTACTACCCCATACTTAGGTCACCGACTCGTTCTTTTCACTAAAGATTCCACGTAGTCAACGATGGCTTTTCTTATCTCCGTCTCGATGGTGTCTTCGGTCAATGTATCCGCCAGTTCGACATATTTTTGCCAGCATTTTACTTCGTGACTAACAAAAACACTTTTATGCTCCATTCGGACCAAAGCTGAAATCTCGGAGGGTGAAAACTTGGCGAGATGACTTTTGGCGAACTGGCCACCCACTCGGCCAACTGCGGTGGTAATAGCTGCAACAAGTCGTTGCAATTCTTTAAGTCCACTATCAACTTGTTCCTGCGATACCTTGGAGTCATTGTAAATGAACTGTCCTATGGCATTCTTCAGATCGCCGGGCGGACAAATGTTTGACCGAGGTGACAATTTGCGCCAAGTGTTCCAAACTAAAGGCTCAAGCCTGTACACGAAATCAACAAGTAAGATAATCAGTTCAGTAAGCCTGTTGGTATCAAAAGACGTCCCATCATCAAGCTGAAGCTTGGCCTTCAGTTTTTGAACTGATTCATCAGAATAATCCTGTCGAATTTGCGGCCCTAATTCGCCTTCTTGCAGGTTTTTGATGACAATTTTTTTCTGGTCGTTAGAAAGTGTCGGGGCGATTTCGAGAAGGCTGCGGATAAGAAAATCGGGGTCTCTAAGCTTACCAACCTCCATTGTGGAACTAACCTTAGCACCCCGTTCTTCCAATATCGGTTGAGCACTAACGTTCACGGTGGGAAATCTTGCCATCAATCTTTCCAGAAATTCATTCCGCTCATCGGGCAGGACCATTTTCAAGGCCCGTTCAACCTCCTCGCAGAGGTACTCAGTTCTGGTTTGGTCGCTCTGGTCTGCGAAATCCACCTGGATCAAACGAAGACGATTTGTCGTCTCGAGAATGCGACTGTCTAACTTTTTATTATTCTTCGCAGACACAGTTTTTCGGTCCTCTCGGAACAGAATATTGGTATCTAAATAAAAAAACTATTATCTCCAGTTTTTTCGCATTGTCAACAATAATTGTAAGTGCAAATTTGGTTCTTAGTGGAACACCACATTTATGGAAATATGTTAGGCAACCAAATTTCTCAGTACAAGAGCTCCCGCATCCTTTTCAAACTTCTTACTCCTAAGCCATGTCGACCATCCCAATTGGCCCATTTTCCCCAAACAAATACTTGGAACCTCTATAGCACTTAATATCAACTGAAGCTCCCAGCTCAATTCATCTCCGACGTAATTCTTGATCCATGCGATAAGCCGCCCAATACTATCGCCTCCCGGTAACATACGCTGGTATTCAGAAAAAGGCATCGGCCCAAACCTAATCCTGAATTTTTGCTGACATTCCCAAAAACGAGAGCCCATAATTAATGTGGAACCCATTTTTCCGTTATCGATAGATTCTCCTAATCGGCAACAATGCTCTTGTGGAATATCGATCCACTGTCCAACAAACTGTTCAATATATACCGTTATTCCAAAATAGTCCTGAAGAATCTCTCGTAAGCCTTCGGCATTCTTGGTCTCGCAAACAAGACGCCCGGAATAGTGAAGTTTACCGACGTCAGGGACAGCATCTCTGTTACGGAATGAATCTTCTCCTATTCCAAATAGACTCCCGATGTAAACTGCGAACGGGTCTTTTTCTGTGCGATCATGGCTCACATTTTGCTGGTTACACGCCCATGCGCGATAGAAAAGAGATATCATTCGGTGATTAAAAACATTAAGGAAGGTTGCAAGTGTTTTGTCTTTATGGTTGTGTAATCGGTCATGGACATATTCAGTTATAGGCAGAGGCAGAGGCCCGTTGGTACCGAGCAGTCCTAAAAAATTAACGACCATCCGGCTGGGATATTCGTCTGTAGCTTCGGAAAAGGCCTCGATGGCTGAAGGCGCAAACGCTAAAGACACATTTTGGCAGAATCTGACGGGGTCATACTGAGGTCGCTGCGAATGTCCGATCCGCGGTAGATCCGGGTTGGCGCACTCGAGCCGTCGCACCGCTTGGAAAAAGTCGAAACTATAGGGTTTGTCCCGTAATGCTTGCGTCAAAGAATTGGACGTAACCCGTCTCTCATGGTCCATCGCATAATCTCTCCACGTTCAACTGTTTTCACTACGGTTTCGGTAAAAGAATTAATCGAAACATATTTGGCAAAAAATTGTTCAAGAACAGCACCAAGCAGGAACACCCCGCTTCCCTCGAATGCCGCTTCTTCGAGAGTTACTCTTACCTCCAATCCGCGTGCAAACGCCATTGCTCCCGATGTTGTGATTCTACGAGTGATCGGCTTGCAACCTATCGATTTGATGCCATCAATTTGCTTGTGAGTTTGCAGATCGCTGGTGTCACTATATAGTCGCAAAAGGTCGCGGAGTGCTGACGCACCTTCACGCTCATCGGTATCGGTAAGCGAAAGATAGTTTAGTGACAGGTGATTAATAATGCGCCACGCAATTTCCCCCTCAGCGTGAGATGGCTTGGGCAAGGTTGGGGCCCCAAGGCAGCGAATTGAGGTGCAAGGCGCTGTCTTGTCCATAGTGAAGTCGGAGCTTCCAAGTCCAATTGGCATATGGAGGGGCAGATCACGGTTTGTACACAAGGCCTCCACGCCTAACTGCTTTAGATCAGTACTATACGGTGCGGCGGTTGAATCAACAAGAGATATGTAAACTTCGCTGCCTGTATAACTTCTCGATCTTCGGCCTTGCAACCTTGCATCCTGTGACTGGGGCCTTGGAACTCGGTTCGTAACATAATAGCCGCCTGTACTGCTGTCTCCCAGATCTTTCGCTAAATAAAAAGGAAGAAACTCTTGTAGCTGGTCTGACAGGGCCCCGTAACCCATTACCTTGGAAAGCTTGTAAACCTCGAAGTCCCGTGATCTGGTTCGGTCCGGAACGACATGAAACTCAAAGACTTTGTCTGATACGGGTATGCGGTCCAGCCGTTTTTCAAACAGGTTTATTGCCGGCGAACAGAATAACCCGAAATTATCAGCATTGACCGCACCCTCAAGCTCAATATTCGACTCGCGGAACAAGATAATGATATCCAATTGATTTTGTTCACAGCTTTGGATTGCAGTACTCAAACCTGTAAGCTCAACGAACATAAATCGTTGAGGAAATGCAAAGTACTCGTGCAAAAGACGATATCCCTGAAAAGAGCGCGCATCGTAAGGTAGTAGTTTTTGTTTATGTTCGAAACCCACACGCCGAATACAAGAAGCGTCAATGACCTTTTGCCACTTCATGGGCTTAGTCGTTGGTTGGGCCACAACCGCCGCGGTGTTTGCAAAAAACTGTTCGTACAAATGCATTGGGATCTCGCCGGCTCCCATAAGATAAAAGGTCAAAGAATCCAGTTTCAACTCGCTAAGGCTAAGCCCCGCCGTGGATTGAATCCGGATTTTAATTCCAGCTTTGACATTGGATAGGTTAGGGACTTCAAGCGAGGCCAGCTCGCGTGTATAGTAATTTGCCTCGTCCACCTGAATGGGCCAGAGGGTGACGTCATGTGCAGTACGGTATTCGCATCTGGTTTGCTCCGTTTTGCCCAAAGTGCTGTAAAGAGAAGAGTCACGGGGAATTAAAAAGCCGTCAGCTAATCCACTCTCATCCAGGTCTGGCTTGAACTGTACAATACACATAGATGGTGTGGGTGCCAAATAGTGGGGATAGATGGTTTCGAGCAAAGACTGTGTAAACCTTGGAAACTCTGCATTGAGTTTGAGTTGCACTCGGGCAGCAAGAAAAGCAAATCCCTCAAGCAATCGTTCAACAAAAGGGTCCTGGCACGGCTGAAACTCATCCAGTCCGCCAAGGCGGCCTGCTATTTTGGGGAACTCCTTTGCAAACTCCGCTCCCATTACACGAAGATGTGCAAGCTCGCGATTGTACAAGTCCAGCAGACGTCTATCCACTTGGCTCACCCTTTAATTTGTGGTGACCTGTTTCCAAATCTACTTCTGTCTTAACGAAAAGGTGGTCCGGCAACGGTTGTGCCCACAGCTCGCCCTCTATTTCGAACGAGATGGTACGAATGTTTGCCGAATCCAGTGGAGTGACAATACGAACAGACAGTTGTTTACGCGAAATTCGTGGCTCAAAACATAGAAAGGCTTGCTTCACTTGTGATTCAAACTCAGCCGGATTGATTACTGAGATAGTTGCACCGCATACATCGGGTATACCGTAGTTTAGCACAGACCGTGCTGCTTCGCTAAACTCATATATGTTGTCGTGCAATGGGTGTCTCTTCGTATTTAATATCATCTCCAAGTCGCGAAGTACTGCCCTTTTGTATCTTCGTAGTGAAACTACGCGTTGGTCGCGGCTTTCCTTACTCACCTCTGGCTCATCGTCGGTGAGGCGATCGAGCAAGCATGGTTGCAGACGATCCATTGGTGTAAGTTCAGCCATTATTCGTCTCACCACCTTGTCGGTCTGTTTCTGGGTGATCCAAATCTATTTGTCGTATCTGGAGCAGCGGGAATTCATCCTTGTCGGTGGCAAATATGCGCTGTCCCAAACCAAGGTACAGCTCGCCTGGTTGTTCAACCCAATCGGTCTTGCGAGCGAGGAGAATGGCACTATCTTCGCTGGATTCCGAGTTTGGGTACCGTGTTGGTATTAGGCCGGTTGTTTCACCACCGTTGACCCAAGTGAAGTGGGCGGGAAGCCAGACTACATCGCGCAGGTCGGCTGGCGGTTCAATTTGGATTCGCTTTATAGCTGTGAAAGGCACCCAGTAGTATTTGCCGTCAAAAATAGCCTCGAGTATTGGGCCAAGCCTGGAATCAGCGTCTGAAATCCACTCGAAAGGCTGACTATCGATAGAACCGGCAATGGCGGTTGCCGTGTCAAATGCGCGCTCTCGGAGTTTCTGCGACGCTTCGTATTTTCCTTCCGCAGTCATTTGGTTGGCCTTTACTAACCAACTAATCCACTCAGCCGGCTCGCCGAAAACGAGCGGTGAGCGTTTGCCGGCAAATATCTCAGCCCGCAATGCCTCACAATTGAGCGCCGCACGGCATACCTGGGCCATAAGCAAATTCATAGGGTCGAGTTCCGCCGCCACGTTTAGCTGGGTCAGGGCTCTTTCCCAATCTCCCTGGACAGATAACAACTGGAAAAGGAAAACCCGGAGCTTGGCATTGGCAGGATCAGAGCGTATCTGGTCTTCCAGAACAGTAAGCGCCTCAGTAAGCTGGCCGGCTTGCAGTAATTCTTCTGCTTGCATGTCAGTACCCTCGGTAGCTGTACAGAATATAACCCCACCGGCGATGTCTTGGAGGACAGGCCGGTAAACGGTTGTCAGCCTTCAACGCGGCGGTATTAGGCGCCCTTGTTGGCGACCAGGTCCCAACTTTTCTTGACCGTGCCCCCCGCCTCTCCGGCCTTGTGGCCGGTTTCAGTATAGATCCATTCGATTTTGCCGTAGTTAAAGCTTACCTCTTCGAGGGGTAGCGCTTCACCACCCTGAGCTGATCCCCCTGGGCGGACCGACGAGACGATCGAATCTGTTAATATGTATTCCATGTATTTCTGCTTATCGCCAGTGGCACGGCAGAGTTCGACTTGAATCTTTGCGATGTGCTCGCCGTTGCAGCAGGCAAGATTCAGCGTGGGCGAGGTTTTGTCGAGCGTCTTCACAACGGAGAAGTCTTGGTGGTCGCACCGCTCCGCGCTGCGTGCTCCGCCGCTGCTGACCGACCCTGAGCTCGGCTGCGAAAGACCGTGAGAGTACGACAGCAGCTCAATCCAATCCTTGTGTTTGTCGTCGGTGCTCTCACCTGGTATTACATCGATCTTCAAAAAACAATCAAAAGCCATTTTATCAACTCCTTATAAAAACTTAGTAATCCTCTTGGTTCCGATTCTTAACTTAGCTACCTAAAACATCTTAGGAGCTTCACATTTAGATTACATTAACCCATTAACCTCCACCTTTAGCCGAAGGCAGCTTGGATACCAATCGCAGCGAAACAGACAGTCCCTCGAGCTGGTAGTGCGGCCTCAGATAGAATTTGGCGGAGTAATAGCCGGGGTCTCCTTCCACTTCATCAACCACAACTTCTGCAGCCGCCAGAGGATACTGCGCCTTGACTTCTTCGGAGGCGTGGGGGTCGCTGGTAACGTACTGCATGATCCATTTGTTAAGCCAACTCTGCATGTCGGTGCGCTCCTTGAAAGACCCGATTTTATCCCGCACAATGCACTTGAGGTAATGCGCGAATCGGCACGTTGAGAACAGATACGGCAATCTCGCTGCAAGATTTGCATTTGCGGTTGCGTCGGGGTCGTCATATTCGGCCGGCTTTTGCAGCGACTGTGCCCCAATAAATGCCGCATAATCTTCGTTCTTCCAGTGTGATAACGGCATCAGGCCGTTCTTCGCTAATTCCGCTTCCCGTCTGTCTGTGATACCAATCTCCGTTGGGCATTTCATATCCACTCCACCATCATCGGTGGGGAAAGTATGGCAGGGGAGCCCTTCGACCATTCCGCCACTCTCGACTCCGCGGATACTTGCACACCAACCAAACTGCTTAAAGGACCGGTTAATATTCACACCCATTGCATAGGCTGAGTTTGTCCAAAGATATTTTGAGTGCTGGCCTCCAGCGGTCTCCTCTTCAAAATCAAAGTCTTCGAGAGGATTCGTTTTGGCGCCGTAAGGTATCCTGCCGAGAAATCGCGGCATTGTTAATCCGATGTACCTGGAATCTTCAGACTCGCGCAAGGACCGCCATGGGGCATAATCAGCCGTTTGGAAAATTTTCGTTAGATCGCGTGGGTTGCTAAGTTCGTTCCAGGAATCCATATTCATCAAGGTGGGAGCGGCCGCGCTTATAAGTGGGGCATGGGCCGCAGCGGCAATCTGGGCCATCCCGTTAAGTATTTCAACGTCCGGCGGACTGTTATCAAAATAATAGTCACCGATGAGACAGCCGTACGGCTCACCGCCCGGCGAACCGAACTCTTCTTCGTATAGCTTCTTGAAAAGCGGGCTTTGGTCCCAGGCTGTACCTTTGTACTTCTTGAGGGTCTTTGCCAAATCTTTCTTGGGGAGGTTCAGCACACGTATCTTCAGCGTTTCATCCGTTTCTGTGTTATTTACGAGATGATGCATACCTCGCCAGCTACCCTCGAGTGCTTGAAAGTCCTCGTGATGCATGATTAAATTAATCTGCTCAGACAGCTTCATGTCTATCTCAGCAATAATCGCCTCGATTGAGCTGACCGCATCTTCGGAAATGAGCGTTGTTTCTGCCAGGGCTTGTTCAGCTAAGGTTCGAACTGCCGAATTGATGGCCTCTCTTGCGTGGTCGGATTTCGGTTTAAACTCTTTCTTAAGGAGCAAGTCGAACTCACTTGGTTCTATTGCCACAGCCTCAGCGGCCTGTACTTCTTCTTTTTCTTTCTCTTTAGCCATCGGACTGTTCCTCCTTAGAAGTGTCGGTAGATTCAGCTTCCTGTTTTGGTGCAGAAGTCAAGGCACTTAGCAGGGCCTTGTCTTTAAGGACCTTCGCCATCAGTTCTTCGGCACCACTTTTACCATCCATGTACGACAAGAGGTTTGACAATTCCGTCCGGGCCTTCAACAGCTTGTTTAAAGCGTCAACCTTACGCGCCACAGCCGCTGGGGAGAAATCATCCATACTCTCAAAGCTGATATCGACGCTCAGATTGCCTTCGCCCGTAAGTGAGTTAGGTACTTGAAAGGCAACTCGGGGTTTCGTTGCTTTGAGCCGTTCGTCAAAATTATCTACATCAATCTCAAGGAACTTGCGATCTGCAACGCCAGGCAAACTCTCTGCCGGCTTGCCGGATAAATCAGCCATCACACCCATTACGAAAGGTAGGTTGATTTTTTTCTCTGCACCGTACAGCTCCAAATCATACTCTATCTGCACACGGGGGGCTCGGTTACGAGCTATGAATTTTTGACTACTCTTCTTTTTTGCCATGCTTACTCCTTTCTCAACAAGAAATACTTAGCGCCGAAAACATCGGCAATCTTAAACCTGCAGAATAGCAGAATATTGGTTACTGACCCGGCTGATCAGTACCAGAATCACTACTGCTAACTCCACCAATCATTTCAACTTGGTTCATACCATCCGGACAAAAATCCTTAACGACTTCTAAAAAGCTTTTCGAGACTAATCTTTGTGCTCTGCGTAGAAGCAGGGGGACCGGGCTGGAGGGTTCGTGACGGTCGAAATACTGGCAGACTTTATCGATAGCCAAAAGGGCTTCTTGGGCGGATTGGATATCACCCGAAAGTGATATTGCGCCTTTCTCTTTTACTCCACCAGCTGCTGCAGCACCCTCATCGACAGCTTCACCGAGCCCCCGTTTTGCCAGGTATTCCTGAACACGTTTGTGGATTTTTCCAAGAACTCCTCGGAAACCACTAACGTCCGGAGTCTGGCCTTGAGAAGCGCGTTCAGAGAACACGCTCATTATAGCGGCGATATGTTCAATAGATTCTTGAGTGGCTTGGGAGGTAGCCAGGAGCTCATCCGTTGCGGTATCCTGAAATGCCGCATCAATTACCGACATATCAGGAGCTTTTGCTCTCTGGTCATCTGAAACCGTAATCTCTCCTTTTGCGACCTGGATGTCTCTAAGGCTAAACTTGCCCATCTGAACTGAATTACACAAAGGCACTTCTGCCAGCCGCTGCTTGAATTTTACAGGGTCCTGTGCACTGACCGAAGTCGGGGACAACGATTCTAAAATATTGATTCGCTCAAGAGGGTCGTCATTATCGTCAGGGTCAAGTTGAGGATAAAGATGATCCCAGAAACGCTCCAGCAGTCCGCGGAGCAAAGATAAGCCATCGCGCAGGCCGTGGATCCCCTCCAGCTTTAGAAGGGAAATAGTAAGGTACATTGCAATTCTAAGGTCTTTCGAGCGTTTCAGCAGCTCGGAACTTTTTTCACGAACCTCCCGCCAGTTTGGCTCTTCCGCGGCTTCCTCCACACCCGCCACGACCCCGCCGCCGGCCTTGGTTCGCAGCATATCTTCGAGAGCCAGGAAAGAGGCGTCATAGGAAAGGTCTTCGCCGCAAGGGGCCTCGGCGCTCACCTCGGAAAGCAGGCTTTGGATGTCAGATTCATTCATACCACACTCACCAAATTAGAATAACTACGATGCACTGGCTTTACAGCCAAACCAACTACATCGGATTAAAAAACCAAGAACATTAAATAATCACGGTCAAAATCG
>Ga0114930_10004960_pt1 | contig 11064 bp, 11 predicted proteins | sample AnhtaG_FD_87300 | JGI IMG/M metagenome (GOLD analysis project Ga0114930, IMG submission 87300) | Deep subsurface microbial communities from Anholt, Denmark to uncover new lineages of life (NeLLi) - Anholt_01485 metaG | ecosystem: Environmental > Aquatic > Marine > Oceanic > Sediment | place... | reverse complement strand
GTTCGCCGACGAGCGCGCCATCCGTCAGGCAGAGCTACAAGCACTCCGAGAGGAAGTGGAGTGGTTGAGGACCGAGGCTCGCGATCAGGTGGCCGACTATGCCGCACAGCGCCGGGAGGGTCACGACGTGTGGCAGCAATACCTGGTGGCCATCAAGAGATTGAGGAGTGGGCAGGGGGAAGCGCCTGGCTCACGTGTTCATGCTGTGGGGGAACAGGATTGAGGGCCGATCCGGATGCTGAAGAGAGGTGGGTGATCATCTCCGAGGAACTGGCACTCTACGGCACGCCTGAGGCACAGGCCCTCTTCGATGACTGGGCCAGCCGGATGGAGCAGGCGGTGCTGGCCTGCGTGCAGGAGCAGGGCCTGACCGAGCCACAGGAGATCGCTGCTCATTTACAGATCTCATCAGACAGCGTCCTCTTCTTCCTGAACCGGCTGAGAAGAGGGGAACATGGCCCACGAACAGGCCGGCATTAGGTGCCCCAGGTTTTCGGCGCAGGAGAGGATCTGCGTCGGGCTGACCAAACGGATCAACAACGCCCGAACCGCGGCCGAAAAGGCAGCCAGGGCCGAGGAACTGATCGAGGCGGTGCAAGAGCTCCTGGACTGCGAGGAGTACGAGGAGGGGAGCCTGGACTGCCAGTATTGCCGCAACGTCTCCCTGTTGCGCAAGAAGACCGCTGAGCTGGTGCGCAAAGTGGGCGCCATCGGTCGGTAATCGAGTTATGCAAGGAGGTGATTGCTGATGCAGGAAAAGCCGCTCAAGGAAATGGCTTCTCTGCTGATGGCCCAGATCGAGTCGCTTATCAAGATGGCTGAGTTGGTTGAGCCGAGGGCGTTCCTCAAGCTCGCGGGGTTTGAGGAGAAAACAGCCCCGGTCAAAGAGAAGTATGCGAGTGCTTGCTCCGAGGTGGAGGGGCAGTTGCGCACGGTGCTCGAGGAGCTTCAGAAGGCGGAGCCTCGAGACCCCGACCTGGAGGCTAAAATAACTCAAGCTATAGAGCGTGTCGAAGAATTGAAGAAGCCATACCTCTGACCCTACTTCTGCGCAGAATTCTCGGGATTCAACCCATCTACACGTTGCTGCCTCAGAGCAAAGTTGATCACAACCAACAACCCCGCCTTTTGGGGCGGGGCTGTTGGTTTGGGGAGGCTTGCTGTGCTTGAGGCATCGGCTTGGCCTCGCCTGCCGCGGGACCGGTTCCCGCCCCTTTCCATTTAGCCATGCTCCCCAAAAAAGGCGGCGACCCTGCCTCAGGCGAGGTCGCCTTTTTGCGATTCCTGGCCCCTGGAGGCCAGAGCGGTGACCGCCGGGGTGGACACCTTCTTCCCTGGCGCGGAGGCCATCGGCTTGACCCCACTGATCGCATTCGCGCGATGAAGAGAAGCTATCACACCTCGGCGGTCCTATCTATCATAGCACAACTTCTCTGGTCTGCAAATAATCCTATGAAAGCTTTGGGGGCCAGGCACAGAGGGGGTCTCTCAAGACGCCCCCGGCATACCGGTCACCTCCACTTCGACAGGGCTCAGTGCAAGTCGTAGGGCAGCGCGAAAATGACGCATAGCTATCTGGAAGCGCTGGTAGTCTAGCTGCTGCCCTTCATTCTGCTCCAGGAACTCTCGGATGGCCAGCATCGAGGCCTGGCGGCAGATGGACTCGATGTCGGCCCCCACCAGCCCCTCGCTCAGATCGGCCAGGGCTTCCAGGTCCACAGCCTGCCCTGAGCCTGCCGAAGGGTCGTCGGCCAGGGGTTTGCCCCGGGTGTGGACTTGGAAGATGGCCAGGCGGCTGGCGCGGTCAGGGACGGGCAGCTCGAGCACCACATCGAAGCGGCCGGCTCTCAGCAGCGCCGGGTCAATAATGTCCGGCCGGTTGCTGGCCCCCAGCACCACCACCCCCTTCAGGTCTTCGATGCCATCCATCTCGGTCAGGAACTGGCTGACCACCCGTTCGCTGACGTGGGTGCTGTCGCCGGAGCCCCGCAGCGGGGCCAGGGCATCTAACTCGTCGAAAAAGACGATGCACGGGCTCGCCTGGCGGGCCTTTTTGAACACCTCGCGAACCCCTTTCTCACTTTCGCCCACATACTTGGACATCAAGGCCGGGCCCTTGACGGAGATGAAGTTGGTCTCGCTTTCCGAGGCCACCGCCTTGGCCAGCAACGTCTTGCCGCAGCCCGGCGGGCCGGTCAAGAGGATCCCCTTGGGCGGCGTGGTCCTGGCCTGCTTGAACAGGTCTTCGTATTTTAGTGGCCACTCGATGGTCTCCTGCAGGATGCGCTTGACCTCCTCCAGCCCGCCCACGTCGTCCCACTTGACGTCGGGCACCTCGGTGAAGACCTCGCGGATGGCCGAGGGCTCGATCTCAGCCAGGGCGCCCAGGAAGGCGTCCTGGGTTACCTCCAGCTCGAGGAGCCGTTCGTAGGGGATGCTGGCCTCGGCGAAGTCTATATCGGGCATGATCTTACGCAGGGTGATCATGGCTGCTTCCCGGCACAGCGCCTGCAGGTCCGCTCCCACGAAGCCGTGGGTGATCTGGGCCAGCTTCTCCAGGTCTACATCGTCGGCCAGGGGCATGCCCCGGGTATGGATCTGCAGTATCTCCAGGCGGCCGTTCCTGTCGGGGATGCTGATGGCAATCTCGCGGTCGAAGCGACCGGGGCGGCGCAGAGCCGGGTCAAGGACGTTAGGGATGTTCGTAGCGCCGATGACAATTATGCTGCCTCGCGACTTCAGCCCATCCATCAGGGCCAGGAGCTGGGCCACCACCCGCTTCTCCACCTCGCCCTGCACCTCCTGCCGCTTGGGGGCGATGGCATCAATCTCGTCCAGGAAGATGATGGCCGGGGCATGGCGAGCAGCCTCTTCGAAGATGGCGCGGAGATGGGCCTCACTGTTGTGCGCAAAGACACCGCCAAAACCGGCAACGAAGTTCTCGCCAGGTTCAACAGCGATATCGTAAACAAATTCTGGGTGATCGGGTAGTTCCTCGATAGCCACCACTTTGTCCCAAAACAGATCGCCTTCCAACGCGGGCTCCAATGAGGCGGGCAGCGATTCAAACCGGCGTTTCGCAGCGACCGTACCGATACTGGACAAGCCATTCCAGGCATTGACTTTCCAACCGAGCTGGTCTTGCACGGCAGCCAGCGGTATGCGGTCACGGCGCGACGCGGGGGTTTTGGCCAGATAACGCCTGATGACGTCATTCTTGCTTGCATCCAGGAAGCCGATTTCCAGGAAGCGTTCCAAATGCTCGGCGTCTGCGAAGCACACGCGCTTGGATTTCTCAGCAGCACAGTCATATACCTTGGCTACAATGCCGAAATATAACAGCAGATGACAGACATCATCGGCCAGGGCCGTACTGGCAGTGCGGACTTCAATTTGCGGAGCCGGTGTGGTGCGATTGACCGAACCATCGCCGGAGATATAGCCGCGCAGCAGAGCAGCCAGATTCGGCCTGGACAGGTTGTAGACAAAGGCCGGTACACGTTTTCGACGTGCGCCATGCACGAAACCCAACCCCTGCATCGCTCTAACCAGTGGAAGTGAAGAGACAAAGACATCCACCGAGTTCTTACCATTAGGATAATAAACAGTCACGTCACCAAAGAGACGAGTACACAGCGCAACGACCGTGTCCTTCTCGTCTACATGGATACTGATGCGTACGCTGCGTTCTTTCGAAAACGAACCTTCGGCCAGCCACAGTCCAAAGAAGGCACAAAGATCCTCACTCAGCGTCAGGACCGCCGGTATACCCTTACGCCGCCTGGTTGTCGAAAGCGTCAATCTCTCTGGATCTACGGGAAGATCGGCCGCTTCGGCGAGACGTAAAAATCTGGGGAGCCGAACCCCGACATGTTTGGTCCAGAGGTCGTACACGTACCTCTTCTTTACTTCGAGTAGCACTGCGCATCGTTCGCGACCAAGAACCTCGATGGCCTGACGGATGATTTGCTCAACATAGGGACCTCTAACCGCAATACGGTCCTCGTTCCTTAGTAGGGGTAGCAAATTGAGTTTGCCAGGCGGTTCAGCTACGAACGGTAAACGCTTCGGTACGGCCACAAACGACTGACCGACCACGAGTTCAGAAGTCTTGATGCTCTTGACGCCATCAGCATCGAGCGTAAAGAGGGAATGATCATCAGTGACCCGAATCGAGCGTCCGCTGGCTGTATGTACACGGAGCAGCCGACCGTTGAACGGATGTTTATGAAACCCGGTCACCTGACCGAACTGTATCTTGCCGTCTGGACCAAAACAGGGTACTCGAAGGGTAGCATCCCTCTGGGCAACGATATCGGCAATCGGCCTGCGTTCAAGCAGACCATCCTTGAGGACGAGGACTAACGTATCTCCCTTAAGGGATTCACCGTAGTACTTGTGAATCACTTCTGGCCCGCTGACGTGGGTGAAGTAGGCTGCGGTCTCGTTGGCCACGGCGCGGGCGATGAGGGTCTTGCCACAGCCCGGCGGCCCGTGCAGCAGCACCCCCTTGGGAGCATCAATCCCCAGCCGGTCGAAGACCTCGGGGTACTTCAACGGCAACTCGATCATCTCCCGAATGCGCTGGATCTCCCGGTATAGGCCACCGATGTCCTCGTAGGTCATCTGCGGGGCGCGGCCGTCCAGCGTTCCGTCCCCCTTGATGCGCACGGCCGTGTTCCGCCCGACGATGACCACGCCGGCCGGCGCGCAGTCGGCCACCGTGAAGTCCACGGCCCGGGTGCCGAAGAGGTTGACCCGCACCCGGTCGCCCGGGGTCAGCACCAGCCCCTCTAGCAGCCGGCCCATGTAGCGGCTGTCGGAGCCGCGGGGCAGCGCCCGGGTCGTGGTCAGCCGTTTCAGGGTGACGGACCGGGCCGTCTGGTAGTCTACCTTGTGCAGGCTGACCTTCTCGCCCAGGCCCACCTGGGCGTTCTGGCGGACGATGCCGTCAATCTGCACGATCCCCTTGCCCCGGTCGGCGTGGTAGGCGGGCATCAGCTTGACCGGCGTGGCCCGCCCGCCGCGGATCTCGACGATGTCGCTGATGGTCGCCCCTAGCCGCTCGATGTCCCGGGGATCGAGGCGGGCGATCCCCCGTCCGACGTCCTTGGCCTGGGCCTCGGCCACACGAAGGGTGATCGTTTTCATCTCAGTGCTGTCGCTGTTCAAAGACATGAGAACTCCTTGCTGTACGTTTCAGGCTTACTCGATGGCTGCTACCAGATACGCAGCCAGTTCCTCCGTGCGAGCCTGTTTGTGCGGCAGGAAAAAGCTCTTCTGGTACTCGGCAACTTTCTCCCTGCCTTTGACCTCTTCGACCACGATGTCCTCGGCCAACCTGGGGATGATGTTGTGGAAGGCACCGATGAACAGGATGCCGTTTCGCTCCAAGGTGTTGTTTATGGTACGGGCGATGTACTGGTCCCTTTCCTCAAGGAGCTTCTTTTTCATCCACTCGTATTTCAGAACGGCCCAGGACTTTGCGGCCAGCGTCCGAGCGTTGGCGATGGCCTTGATGCCCTCCACTTCCTTAAGGACGATGGAGGCGTCTTCCGTCTTGACTATTCTCGCCCCCCGCTCCACCAACCTCTTGACCAGTTGATAGTTCAGGCTACCCTTGCTGGCGGCGTCCTCCACAATGCGCATACCCAGCGCACCGTCGGCAGCCAGGCCATCCTGGTAGATCTGGTAGCCGCTGACGTCCAGGGCATCGAAGTACCGGGCGATGGCCTCCCAGAAGCGAGCCACCGTCCGCTTATGCTCATTCCACGCCTCCTCGCCGCTCATCGCCCGGCCCTTCTCCTCCACTTGCAAGGCCACGCTGCCCAGATCGGCGCTGCTGTGGATGATGGGGACGTAGAACAGTCTCCTCCCTTCGACAGGCTCAGGACACCGCATCACGTACCCTCTTCGGCCCTGCTGGTTCGGCTGCGCTCACCACAGGTCTTGCGCAGCCTAATCTCCAGGACACCGTTCTTGTAGGCGGACTCCATCGTGCTCTCCTCGACCGGGCAGGGGAGCTGCAGTTCCTTGGTGTACCTCCTCCCCTTGGTCGTTGTGGAGAGTTTGAGGAGGCCATCGTGGACCTCGATCTGGATATCCCTCTCCTCCACGCCAGGCAGCTCAGCGATGACCAACAGCACATCATCCTCATCGAAGACGTCCACCAGGGGCTCCCGCACTTCGTCAACGACCGGCCCCCTCTCGGTGCGGCGGATGTTACCGAAGGGTTGCACCCTGGGGATGCCGCCAATCCCTCTTCGCACCGAGACGCCGTAGACGCCCCTCGGTATCCCGCCGACCCTCGTCTGGCTGGCGCGCCGCAGCTCAGCAAGTTTCTCCTCATCGAGCTCGGACAGGTCAATCTTGTCCGCCAGGTCCGCTGCTAGCTTGATCAGGTCACCGAGTCCCTTGAACATCTCACCCAACCCCAGAGCCTGCCCTGAGCCTGCCGAAGGGTCAATGCTGATTCCTCCGCCTCTTTTCTCTGAATCTCCATTCTCCATTTTCCATCCTCCATTCTCCACTACTCCGCCTTGTGCAGCCGAACCTCGAGTATCCCGTTGTGATAGGTGGTTTCCATCGTGTCCGCGTCAACCAGCGAGGGCAGCAGGACCTCTTTGACGTACTTTCTCTCTCCCGTTGCTGACAGGGACAGGATGTCGTCCTGGACCTCGATCTGAATGTCGTCCTCGTCAACCCCAGGCAGTTCGGCCACGACCAGGATCAACTCGCCTTCATCGAAGACGTCCACCAGCGGCTCCCGCTCCTCCGCCACCACCGGCCCTTCATCGGTGGCGCGGATGTTGCCAAAATGCTCGACGGTGGGTGTGCCTCCCAGGCCCATGCGCACGCTGAAACCGTAGACCCCGCGCGCCCGGTCGAGGCCCTTGACCTTGAACTCGCCGTGGCGGCTGACCTCCGATTCTCCCTTCTCGGCCATGTCCGAGATCAGGTCCATCAGGTTGCCGATCCCCTTGAACAGGCCCCCGAGCCCGAGATCAATGATGGCCTCCTTCTTCTCTTTCTTTCCCTTCTCAGCCATACAAGTTCTCCTTTCCAAGTTTGTTCTGGCGGCGAGGTCATCTTCGGTTGCTGATGGATGGCCTCGCCACCAATTTGCGACGGGAATCTGGTTCGATGGCCTGACTAGGCCTGCTTGAGATAGGCATCGACCGTGGTGGCCGATGCGCGCCCGTCGACACTGGTTGCCTGGCCAAGGTCGATGACCATCCCGGCCGGGGTAATGTCCACCTCGCCTTCCTCAAACAACCGAGATAAGCGATCGGAGATTTTGCCGATTGCTGGGAACACGCTTGCCAGCTTGAGATTGTCGGAAGGGCCACCCGGACCAACGGGCACGCCACCAACCCCAAAACTCACAGCAACCCTGGCCTTAGCTTTTGTCTTCGCTTCGTTCGTCATATCTATCCTCTTTTCCTGACATTCGGCTATATGCTAGCACATTTTCTAGCATAATCGCTAGCATAGATTATAGCACAAAATCTGCACTTTGTCAAGTCCCTAGCATGAATTGCCGAAAGTTTTGAGGTTCAGGACTTACGCACTTGGCGAAGGGAGAGCAATTTTGACTGACCCTGAGCCTCGTAGAGCAAGGTCTATCCCTGCGGTTTATCCGTCTACCGCACCCATAAAGCCTCTGTTGAAAAAGTCGCTCCGGTATCCACATCTAGGGCCGACATCGAGCCGCTGGCCAGCAAGACCGGAGTGATGGTCGCCAGGGTGGACACCTTCCTCATCTTTCGTCCCTTTCGCGTTCCCTGTACGCGGCGGCCGTCGGCTTGACCCCACTATCAGCACTTCTTTGTTACCTCAGGGCCTCCATGTGCCGCAGGTAGGCCTCTATGGTAGAGAGCGTCGCGCCCCCCTCTACCGTGGCCACCGATCGCCACCAGCGCTCCCGCGCTGCCTGGTACTCATTCGGGTCCGCTTGCCAGGCAGCGAACAGTTCGTGGACCCGCTGTAGTCCCTCCTGAGCTGCGGTCCAGTCGCTGTCAATGGAGAGGGCGGCGATCTGGCCGGCAACCGGCCGCTGCCCGTCACCGTAGGCGGCCAGGGCTGCGTCCCGCTCGAACTCGCTGCCGTGACCACCACTGGCCCCAGTCACCAGGTAGCCGAGCGCGTCGCCGAAGGCGATGGCCAATTGCCCCCCCCCCCCCAGGCCCAGGCGGTAGCCAGCATTGATGGTCAGGAAGGTGATCAGATGCACCAGGGCGGCGCTGTTCCGGATGCGGGCCGAGGGGGCCTTCTGCTCAATGTAGCTCTGAAGGGTCAGGGCGTCGTTGTAGGAGAGAGGGGGGCGCTCATACCAGTGGCGGGGGGGCAGGAAGGCCACGTTGAAATCGCTCAGGGCGAAGTCGCCGATATCACCCACGGTCCCCAGGCCCCGGCGCAGCATCCCCCATAGCTCGATGAAGAGAGCCTGGGCCACGGAGAGATCGGGCTGCAGAATGATCTGCGGCCGCACCCCGTCCTGCAGGATCATCTCGCACTCGATGCCGGTCAGAGCCTGCACCTCCACCGGCAGAGTGATCTCGATGCTGCCGCTGGTGCGCCCCGCCGAGCGCACCTTCCGTGTTCCCAGGCGCATTGCAATTCTTCCTCCCAGATAATCTAGCATTTCATCTAGCTCATATTATAGCATATCTGGGGGACTTTGTCAAGTGGGAATTACTCATGACAAAAATCTCGCGGCCCGAAGGCCTGCTCCCCTTGTGCTGATGGAGCAAGTGTGCTATACTTTTATCGGGGCGCAAGAATACAGACATAAGACCACTTCGATCTCTTTGACTGACTACCATTTCATTGGGACAAAGGAGAGGAAGCCAATCCATGCCCACCTTCACCGCCCATCAACTGCGACGTGTCGGTCAAGCGATCTTCAAGGCGGTGGGCACACCGCGGGATGTAGCCCAAAGGGTGAGCGACTCGTTGGTGACCAACAACCTGATGGGCCACGACTCCCACGGCGTGATCCGCATCCCCTCCTACCTGCGCAAGATCAGCGAGGGGCAGATTGTCCCCCAGGCCCAGCCTGAGGTGGTGCGGGAGACCCCCACCACCGCCCTGCTCGACGGTCACTGGGCCTTCGGGCAGGTGGTGGCCGCCCGGGGGATGGAGATTGCCATTGCCAAGGCCAAGGGGCAGAACATCGCTGCGGTGGGGATGTTCCACTGTCCCCACATCGGCCGGGTGGGGGAATATCCCTCCATGGCCGCTCAGCAGGGGATGATCGGCATCGCCCTCTGCAACTCCGGCCCCCCCGGTGGCAACGTGGCTCCCTTCGGTGGTCGAAAGCCCTTCTTCAGCACCAACCCCCTGGCGCTGGCCGTGCCCGCTGGCGAGCACCCGCCACTGCTGGTGGACTTCGCCACCTCCGTCGTGGCCGAGGGGAAGGTGCGGGTAGCCCGCAACCGGGGAAAGCAGATACCCCAGGGGTGGATCGTGGACTCCGAGGGCCACCCCTCCACCGATCCCCATGACCTGTACGAAGGTGGGGCGCTCCTGCCATTCGGTAGGCACAAAGGCTATGGCCTGGCCCTCTTCATTGACATACTGGGCGGCATCCTCACCGGTACAGGCTGCACGGCCATGCCCGACTACGATGGGGGCAATGGCACCTTTGTGATGGCCATTGACATCCAGAACTTCCGCCCACTGGCGGAGTTCAAGGCCTCCGTGGATCAGTTGTTCGCGGCGGTTAAGGAGGTGCCCCTGGCCCCCGGTTTCGAGGAGATTCTCATCCCCGGCGAGATCGAGTACCGGACCCAGGCCCAACGGGAGCGGGAGGGGATCTTCGTGGAGGAGGTCACCTGGGCGCAGATCGTGGAGGAGGCGCAGGGCATGGGGGTGGATGTGGAGAGCCTGTTGGCATAAAGTGCCAGGGCTCATCCCGAGCGAAGTTTAGGGGGTCAGGCGTGATGGATCTCACCACTCTGGAAAACTGGCTCTGGGAGGCGGCGTGCAGCATTCGCGGGCCGCTCGACGCCGCCAAATACAAGGACTACATCCTGCCGCTGCTCTTCTACAAACGTCTGTCCGACGTGTACGAGGACGAGTTGCGAAAACTCAGCCAGGAGTTCGGCGACGAGGGATTGGACCGGCAACTGGCCCAGGAAGACCGCGCCCTGATCCGCTTCTACATCGCCAACGGCTACACCTGGCCCGAGGTACGCAAGAGCCCCGTCCGACTGGGGGAACGGGTGACCAAGGCGATGCGGGAGATCGCCAAGGAGAACCCCAAACTGGCGGGCGTGATTGACATCGTGGACTTCAACGCCACCGCCGCCGGCCAGCGCATCCTGGACGATGACACCTTGGCCCGGCTGATGGAGATCCTCAACCGGCAGCGGCTGGGCCTGCGCGACGTGGAGCCAGACATTCTGGGGCGGGCCTACGAGTACCTGCTGCGCAAGTTTGCCGAAGGCTCCGGCCAGAGCGCCGGCGAGTTCTACACGCCGATGCAGGTAGCGACCCTGATGGCCTTCATCCTCGACCCCGAAGAAGGCGAAACCATCTACGATCCCGCCTGCGGCTCCGGCGGCTTGCTCATCAAGTCCCAGTTGCGCCTGAGAGACAAGGTAGCGCAGCGTCTGAGCAAGGATGTGCACGACCTCAAACCTGGCGACCTGCAGCGCCCGCTCCAACTCTACGGCCAGGAGATCAACCACGTCACCTACGCCATGGCCAAGATGAACGCCTTCGTGCACGACATGGAGGCCGAGATCGCCCTGGGCGATACCATGAAGAACCCCCGCTTCACCGTGGGCGGCCACCTGCGGGCATTTGACAAGGTGACAGCCAATCTGATGTGGAACCAAAAGTTCGGTACTGAGGTGTACGAGAACGACACCTTCAACCGCTTCCCCTGGGGCATGCCCCCGGCCAGCTCTGCCGATTGGGGCTGGATACAGCACATGTATGATTCTGCTGAAATTCGGGCGTGACAAATCGGCCCAAACGTGGTAAACTTGGGGCATCTGCCCTGACGTGAAGTTACCGAGGAGGTGCCCCGATGACATTGCGCATCCGAACGAACAT
>Ga0114930_10004958_pt1 | contig 11065 bp, 9 predicted proteins | sample AnhtaG_FD_87300 | JGI IMG/M metagenome (GOLD analysis project Ga0114930, IMG submission 87300) | Deep subsurface microbial communities from Anholt, Denmark to uncover new lineages of life (NeLLi) - Anholt_01485 metaG | ecosystem: Environmental > Aquatic > Marine > Oceanic > Sediment | place... | reverse complement strand
TTTTTGGTCTGCTAATATTTTATATGTTTTAGGATTTGTGATTCCATTCAAAGTTAAAATTCCTTCATCCTCAAGGAATTTTAGGGATCTCCATATAAAATTAATCTTAGAACGATTTGATGGCTTAATATTAAAACATCTTCTAATTCTCTTAGTATTAACTATGTATACATTATTATCAATCAATTTATTTATAGCGTCAAGCGTGTCTTTCAAGTTATTCAAGAAAAAATCCATTGTTATAAGAGCTCCTCTTAAAAGAAACTATTTAGTTATACTCTCCTCAATTAAATTATCAATTTAAATTTAATAAACTTCCATAAAAGTGGTATTTTTCAACAAACATTTATATATGCTAATTTTCACTAGGTGATCATCAATAATAATAATTTAACAATATAAAAATGGTGATGAAAAAAATGGTCAAAAGCACCAATGGAAGAACTAAGAACCAGAAATGGTTAAAGTATTTGGAATTTACTTCAGTTAAGAATTATCTTAGTGGATCAATAAATTCCAAGAAATCCAAGATTGCTAACGAGATTACCTTCGAAGAGAAAATTCAAAAAGTGAATTTAACTAATTATTTGCGTGGTTTAGAAGTCTTTTTGGATGAATATTGCGATTTTGCACACACTCCTTTTGAATTAATTCATTATTATCAAGACTTAAGAAAAACTAACAATAATGATGGATTAACTGGATTTAAACAAAATATTGAAGATTATATTATATGGTTAAAGAATGAAAAAGGATTATCTGGAACAACTGCAATGAATTACCAAGCTCATTTACGTGGATTTTTAAAATGGAATGATATAATCATCAAATTTAAGAATTATGATGAACGATCTGAAAAAGCTATGAGAAAAGCTAAATATTCAATTGATTTCTATACAGAATTAGAGATGGCTAAGAAACTTATTGGTTATGTGAAGAATTATAATCTTAAGATGTGCATGAAATGGATGTTGATAAGTGGATTAGGTTCAAAAGAAATCTTTTCTTTCAAATATAGTGATTTACGATATTTGAATTACTCAAATGGATTAATAAGAATTGATGCAGAAAGAGTCAAAACAGGTGTTAATCTTTCAACTTTTCTTTATGGTGAAGTTAAGGAATTAGTTCAAAAATATCTTGAAATGAATAAGGATGCAGAAGATTCTGATTATTGGATGAATGAAGAACCTGAAAAAGCATACCACAGATATGAGAAAATGTTTTCTAACGCTTACAAAAATATGGTGGAACAAGAATACCCAGAACTCAAATCTGCTAGGAAAAAAATCTTTACATTTCATTCTTATAGGAGTATTTTCATAACAATCTGCAGAGATTTGCGTGTTCCATTACATATAGAAAACAGGTTTGTTGCTCATTCTGATGATCGATTAACAGGTGCTTATGCATCTGCTAAGGATTTAGAATCTAATTTCAAAATGATTCAGGAAGAATTATTTGGGTTAAGAGAATCTGATACACGTGAAGAAATTGAAAAAGAGATCATGGATAGAATAATTGATAACATCTTAAATAAAGGAAAAAGACAAACGATTTTTACTAATTTCGATGATAATCCTGAAGATTTGAAAGATGAAGATGCTGATATGCGTGTTGGATATATGGTTCAAAAAATCATTGAAACTGTGAAAGAAGAACTCTTGGAAGATGATAATTTTATTAAGGAATTAAAATCCAAACTATAATTTTTTTTTTTTATTTTTTTTTTATTTTAAAATTTTAAACCCTGTCAGGAAGAAATTTTTTCAATTCTTTTTTTTCACGTGAAAAAGTTGCAATTTCTCATGGTAATTGTCGATTTTTTTTGAGCTTTAATACTTCCAGATTTGAAAGTATTATAGAATCCATTTCCCAAAAAGTATGCCATCAAAAGTTTACGATTGGTAAAATGGTATTTTTAGAATCCCAAATAGTCTTTTCTCTTTTTTTCACCTTTATTAGTTAGCTTAACTCTTTTAGGATACCACTTTTTATATTTTCCAGATGGCATTTTCTTGAACTTAAATTCAGATTCAATCTTAATCAAGTCTTTTTTTTCTAATTCCTTTAGATAACGTGAAATATTCTTATAATCTATTTTCGATTTTTTTGAAAGTGATTTTAGATCAATATCAGAACCAACATAAATTTCCATAACAATTCTTTCTTCATTATTAGCCCACCTTCCAAACTTTTGTCTAAAATTAATATGAGATGATTTACCATACACACCAAACTTATCAAGCCATTTAGGTATGCGTGTTTTCTTGTATCTTATCTTATGTTGTTTATCTAAAACAAACTCACCTTCACGCATTTCTTTTAATTTTCTTTTAACAAAATTTTCCATCCATTCTGATCTTTCTTTTCTTTTCTTTTTAGCCATGAATAATAAAACACGTATCGTAAATTTAAGTTTGGCTATTGGAGATATTATACTTAAAATGTGGATATTTTGTCCTTAATTTGTGTCTAAAATATCCTTAAAAAATACCTAAAAACTCCATTTTTTTAACAGATTTACATCCATTAGTTAAGTATGAGTTATGTAAGGGAAAAGAATTGTTAATTTTAAAATAAAATTGTTAAGTAAGGGTTATGTAAGAATGAAAGGTTGTTAAATCATTAATAAAAACCCATTTTTCTGGTATTATTAGTTAAATATAGATCACTTCCTTCTATACTTAACATCAACATAACATCTAATTAAAAATGTGAAGAAAAAAATGGACGATACAATATCAGAACAGATTATAAATATTCTAAGAGAAACATTTGCAACAACTAAGGATTTAAGCCAAACTTTAGATATTGATGAAAATATTGTTAGAGTTGTTGTAAATCGAATGGCTAACTATGGTGTTATCAAACATACAGGAAGATTCATTAATCGTTATAAGGTATATCGATTAGTAAAACCAGAAGAATTAGTTTTAGGAAAAGAATCTGAAAAATATCGTGGAATCTTAGTGAAAATGCTTTTACCTTTTGCTAGAGAAGGAATTAAGGTTTCATCGATTACACCTGAAGAATCAGAAGTTATTAGAGAATTATTTCAAGATACATATTCAGAAACAGGTGAAAGAAAAAATGGATTATAAAGAATTGCATGAATTATATCCTAATGGATATAAACGTGAACATTCTTGTTCTTTAAGGAATGTATTTAACATAAATCCAAATGGAGTTGATGATCATACACCAAATAATATTGCTGTGGAATTTAAAGAAACGTTTGCTAAGAAAGATAAATCATTATGGTTTAAAGTTCCCAAAAAACAAGTGGATGAAACAGATATTTTTGTTTTTTGTCATAAGGATGAAAATTATTATGTAGTGGATAAAGAAGATATTGCAGGTGCATATTCTTTTAATACATATGGAAAACGTGCTAATATTCGATTAGGTAAAGTGAAATCAATGGCTATTTTTCAAACAAATGATATTCAGGAATTAAAAATATTTTTAGATCAATTAGAAATGTAAGGTGATTATTATCTCTAAAGATGAAGGATTTGATTTTGGAAGTTTATTGAAAAAGAAAGGAAAAAAAAAGGAAGAACAAAAACATATTGATGAATTTAAACCTGAATTTGATTTTCCAGAAAAAGAACCTGAAATGAAAATTCCATTACCTAATGCCACAACTGATCAATATGGTGTTCCTGTTCCAGATGCCATAATAAGAGAATCTAAAAGTGTAATCCCAGAAGCGATTAGAGAGCATCCAATCGTTAAGGATTTTACTGCAATGATGGATGCAGAAGTGGAAAAAACAAATTTAGGACTTGAAATTATAGAGAAAATAGAATCCTTAGAAAAGAATTATGATTTGGAATTCATGCAGAAACTAATTACGATTAAGAATGTTTTGAACTATACGCAATCTGCTTGGAGTTTTGGCGTGTGTAAAGAGATATTAGATGGAATTTCGATACGTGGTTCACAGAAAAAGATCGCATATGGATTAATATCAACTATTAAAAAAATGGCTAAATTAGGTTAAAATCTCTAATTTTCCATACTTTTTTTTATTTATTATTTATAGATAATTCAGAATATTACTAATCCCTAGATAATACCAAAATAATGGTATTTAAATAAAGTCAAAACGATCTGATCTTACTGCATTTTTACCAAAAATTAACCAATAAAACTTAAAGGAAATTGGTGAAAAACTTATGAGTAAGAAAACTAATAATGAAAAAATATTGGAAGTAAGATTTGTAGAACCTATTAATTCAGAATATTTTGATGTGGTGAAATTTTTTGATAAAGTCTATAAAAATAAAAAACGATCTAATTCTGTGAGATTTGCATTAAGAGATTTCAAAATCCTTTATAATTTTTTCAATGTAAGAACTTTTGAAGGATTAATTAAAAAAATAGGAATAAAGGTGAACAATAACGCCAAAACATTCTAAATCAATTCAGCAACCTCAATTAAGATTCAATAAGGACGGTTCTTTAATTCCTCAGAAAATAAACTACGATGTTAAACATAATGAAAGAGATAAAGAGTTTATTGATAAGTATATAGAAAATGAGTGTAATTTCAAGATTAAATATAACAATAAAGGGGATCCTGACTTTATTGAAAAAGATAACGAAGGAAAGAAGGTGAAAAAATGACTAAACCACCTAAACCCACTGCACCTATTAAATGGGATGTTAAATTTGAAAATGTTTTAGTTTCTGCAGATTTTCAAGAAAAATGGAATGCTTTTAAATCTAAAGTTGAAAAGGTTCAAGAATTCGGTGATATAAGTTTTGAATTAACTGATTTTAATGATTTAGAAATTACTGATCTTTTTTTTAAGGATTTTAATAAATTTTACATGCATTTACAGGACGCAATTTTAAAAAAATTAAAAAATGAATTGATGGGAGAATTGCGTAATGAGTTTTCTGAAAAGAAAGCCGAAGAAATTCATGCCATAATTGACATAGAAAATCTGGAATCTGAAGAACGCCATGTTTTTGATTTTGCACAGGATTTAACACCATATTTAGAAAGATATTGTATATTTCATGGAAAAATGGGAAATATTTTATCGAAAAAGAATCGATATTTGGAAGTTGTATATCAATGTCCTTCCTGTGGTTCTGATTTTGAAATGCATAATCAAAATATTAGGTGCGAAAAGAGATTAAAACCACAGAGTTGTATTAAATCAAGCTGTAAAAATCATTTTTTTGAAGAATCTGATATTATACGTGCTAAAGTAATCCAACATGGTTTTTTCCAATTAGCAGATTTAGAAATAAGACATTATTTTTCATCAATTCAATGTAGAATTTTCAGGAATATTCCTTATTTTGATGAAAAAATGGATTTAATGCATCTTAATGAAGATGTGCGTGTTATTGGAATCCTAAGAACTGATGCAGGTGCGTTATTTGAACGTGGTTCAATTAAAAAGAAAGATATGCCATTTTATATTGAAGTAATTGATGTAAAATCTGATCGTGAACATAAAATTGATCCTGAAATCATAGAAACATTGAAAGAGAAATTAAACAAAATTCCCAATTATAGAGAAATGTTGATTGATTCTGTTTTTCCATTTACATGGATGATTGATTTATTTCTACCACCAAAATTAGCTTTAGCAATGAGTTATATTTCTGGTGGTTCATGGAATAATGATTTAAATATTAGAGATTCATTAAATACTATTATTGGTGGTGGTGGATCAACTTTTAAAAGTAGTGTTGCTAGAAACTTTAAACATATAGTAAGGGATAATGAAGTCCTGTTGCATGAAAATAGAAAAATTACAATTGCAGGTTTAGTTGGAACAACTTCAAGAAATTCTGAAGGAACAGTTGAAATCAAATTTGGTGTTTTACCAAAATATAGTAATGGAATGATTGTATTTGACGAAGCACAGGAATTAGATTTCGATGTTCTAACAATTTTACGATGTTTAGAAAAAGGATCATGTGGTGGAATCCAAGATGCGCTAGATTTCGATGCACCTGCATTTGAATCTGTGGTATTAGTTCAAAACTTTATGATGGAAATGGATGGATATTATAATCATCATGGAACATTATTCCAAAATCTAAATTGGGATAAAAATAACGCCAAAACTTTATTAGATCGGTTTGATCTTTTTTGTAATATCTCAAAACCTGATAAACATACGCAATTATGGATTGCAGAAAATGAAAGAAAACAAGATAATGAGGGTTTGCTTAAGGATATTGCTGAATATCTTGAATTGGATGATTATATAATTCCATCCTTTATAACTGAAATAAGGAAAAGGATTTACTATATATTGCAGAATTATTTTTTAAAAGCAAAAGAATTATATCGGAATGTTGAAGTAAAAGAAGAATTTAGAGAATATATTAGACAATTTTATGAACAAGCAATCAGAAGTGGATTAGATATTAGCAATGATGGAATTGATATTACACAACGTTCAAAAAATACCTGTTATCGTGTATTAAAAGCTATGGCGTGTTTAAGATTAGATGATAACGTTAATGAATGGGATTTTGATTATTTTAAATTACGTGGTGTAAATCTAATTACTGTTTTTCGCAATTCTAAATATTTTGCAAAAGAATTTATTGATTTAGATGGAATTTTCATTAAGACAGTTTCAGATATGTTTGAATTTAAACAGAATCCAATATCTGTTGAAGACCACATCTCATATATGCGTGAATATATCTTAAGAAATTCCTTCAAATATACATTAGAAGAAAAAGAGATTCCAAAAGATTTTGAAGGATTACAGAAATTAGAGAAAATATTACCTTCAGAAACATCATTATCCAAGAATTATAGTTATCGCAAATTATTATTAACAAATAAAGAAAAGATGCTAGAAGACTATGGGATTGAGATTATGCGAATAAAAAAGAAAACACATTATGTTAAAAGATTAAATTGGATGCCAGAAGATCCAGAAAAGAAAAAGATATTAGAAAATCTAAGAGATCGCATTAATGAGATTCTTGAAGAAAATGAAGGAAAACAGGTGGATTTTAACAGTTTAATACAGGTGATAATGCTAGATTTTAGTGAAATTAATGAAAAGCAAATATCCTATTATATTAAGGTTCTGATTGACTTAGAAGAGATTGATGGGAACAAAATTCTAAATTTTACACCTTAATTTATGTGCAAGTTTCTATTCTATGATTTGCAATTTTATTTTTTTTTATACCTATATAACCCAGTTGATGAAAGTGTTAAGTAAAGCAAACAATGTTAGAATGTTTGGTTAAAGTAATGCAAAAAGTATAGAAATCTCCCAAATTAGAATGGATTTTTAGGAAGATGATTATTATTATTTCAAATAAAGGAATTATTCAAAATAACCCAAAATGCCATGAAAAATCGTGTGGGTATAATTATTATGTTAAAGGTATTGTATTATTATCTCTTATCTCTTAATTATCATATAATGCATTTCATCATCGTGTAAACATGATCAAAAATCGTGTCTACATAACAATAAATCATGTGATTTCAAGTGGAGATCGTGTGCAATTGTTCCTTTCATAATAGAATGGATTTCACACGATTTTCATATGATCCCACACGATTTTCATATGATCCCACACGATTTTGCTGTTAAGTGACACGATGTCTTAAACCTATTCTATTATTATCTATTATTAGCTATCATCATAGAATGCATTTAAACCCAAAAACAGTCCCACACGATTTTCGTATCATGCCACACGATGTTTTAGAGAAGCTAACTAACATCTTTTGAATTTTCAATTTGAATTGATGTAATATCACCTGATCTTAATATGGATTATTGAAATGAGCTAATAAAGTTAAGAATACACTTTTCTACACGATTCTAAATATAGGATTTTACGCTTAACACCATGCCATTTTTTGACAATTGCTGAACAAAAAAATCGATCTTTAAGATTGAAAGCCAATTTCATATTATTTGGCGATGTGGTGCGATTCCGTTCCATAGAAAAGTTATAGGTTAGGAAATCCAAGATGGTTTGTGATTCCATTAGATGATCTGATCGAATAATGATCGTTTTTGATCATTTGTTATTAATAAGGATCATTCCATACTTAACATCTACATAACACATAAAATCCTTACTTAACATCTACTTAAAATATAAAATTTCCACTGCGTTGCTTAACATATAATTAACATAAAAACTCTATTTTAATATTTTTACCATGATTAACATCTACATAACAAATAACCCTTAATTAACATCTACTTAACAGATAATCCTTAATTAACATCTACTTAACAAATAATCCTTAATTAACATCTACTTAACAAATCTTTATTCCAGAAACAATATTTTTCTTCCTGAAGTTAGTGATAAATATTGCTATATTTTGCTATATAGTGATAAATGGTAATAAATCACTAAATATTTTGCAATTTCAAAATAATTAATTAAACAAATTAATATTATTAACAAATTTTTATTTCAGGAAGAAAATGATCCATAAATGTCACCAATAAATGCAACAATTAGTTGAACTTTAAAATCAATTTTAAAATCAATTTTTCTCCTGAATTGTGAAAAAAAAAGTGACGGCCATATAGGTGGATCGACTTAAACCCAGTTGGGTTCATTTTATAAGGAAAAAAAAAGAATTTATGATTTAGCTTTTTTTTTTGCTCTAATTTCTTTAATTGTTCCACCACGCCTTTTAATTTCTTCTAAAGTTGATCTATGCTTTCTTTTATGCCTTCCAATCCTAAATGGTTTAGATGTTCTAATTTTAGTTGGTTTTCTCCTATGCTTTTTCCTTCTGTGTGCTTTAGAAGTATAAACGATAACGTGTTTTGGTTGTTTTCCACCAGATGCATAAATCTCATAATATCCTATTGATTTTACAACTTCAACTTTACTTCCACGATTTTCATATTTTTTAACTAATCGTTGTGCTTTTTCTTGTGTTTTTGCATAATCAATATGATAAAATTTTTTATTACCAAACCACCTAACTTTTACCACTTTTGATATAATACTCACCTATATGAAATAGTCTAAATCAATTAATCTTTTAATGCCAATTAAAGTATCTTTAGTTGAAGGATAACGATGAACATAAATTATCTCTTCTTCCCAAAAACTAGCCCCTTTATGTTCTTTAAGCCATTCCTTAATCTTTTTTTTCTTAGTTGTATTAAGATGATATACAAGATCAACTTTCTTTAAATCATTATCAATTTGCTTTTCTGTGAATGGTTCTGTTTCAATTTTTATATCCATATATTTTACCATATTCACTCCCTTTTCCTATATATATAAGGATTCAATAATTTCATTATTAAAATAAATAATTTTTCCACATTTGCATTTAACATTACCATTATCCCATGCCATATCATCTGGATATTTAATTAAATGCTTAAATCCACAGTTTTTACAAATAACAATCTGTTTTATGATAAATCACTCACTATAATTGATTGCTGTTCCTATTAATGCTTTTTGATATTTATCATCGAAAAATTCCACAGAATTGAATTCTTTTGGAAAAAGATAATTTTCAATACAAACTTCTTTATCTAAAAAGATTTCAAAATCGCCATTTATATCAATTGGGATTAAAAATAAATATGGATTCCCTAATTTCTTCCATTTATTATTTCTAAACATCAATGGGAAATGTCTTATTTTATGCTCTTTACACCATAGAAAACTTGGACGTAATCTTTTTGCAGGTGATGTGGAATCTAGAAATAACGTTTCTGATTTATAATTGCGATCATATAACTTAACTTCACCACAACCAATAGTCAAACCAAAATGATTCTTAAACCATAAATCTGGTTCTGATTTTTTACCACCACTTTCACAGAAAGGAACAATCGTTGGGAAATATTTTTCAAAAGCATATTGTAATTGTAATTCTTTTGGTATCCCTTTTCCATACAATAATGAATCTTTAAGTGTTGATACATTTCTTCTGCTTAATCGTAGATTTCCCATGATTTCACTAATAGATATTCCCATAATCCAGTATGCTGTGAAATTAGGAATAATTTCTGCAGATTCAAACAACGTGCTATTATTCTTAATGTCTTTTCGATTTATTCTTTCTCTATAATAGGAATCATAAAATTCTGCTAAAGGATCACCATATATATCTGAATTCTTAAACGTAATTGGTGCATTTTCCAATTTCTTTTTTCTTAATTTAATAGTTTCATTCAGGATCATTCTTTTTTGATACGTATCGCAATAAATTTTTGAGTCCTGAAAATAATTATTCAATGATTCTTTTTTACCATTCCATCCACCACGATTCGCAATAGCCAATAGAACTTCTGCATATTTTAAACGTTGTTCCTTATCCATAGTTGTTCCTCTAGCACCACCATGTTTTTCTAATTCATCCCAATTCTTTTGTTTGAATTCTAATGATTGTCTATATTTCTGTAATACTTCACCAACTTCAATTATTGCAACACCAAGATAAAGAACCTTTTGGGGATGATTATCATCAATATATCGCACTAAACATGCTGTTTTCATATTTTCTTCTGATTGCTGTTTGAAAAATTCATCAAAAAAGCCAAAAGTTTCTAGGACAAAATGGATTCCTTTTACATAAATATAATCAATATTTGAGATAATTAATGATTTCTGTGTAAATCTCATTGATCTAACAAGATTATTAAATTCTGTTTGCGTTGTTTGAGATGATTCGCCTATTAATTCATTGTATTCATCTTGGATAATTGTTAATCCATTTGGATGGAAATTAATTGCTTTTCTTGAACCTTCAATATCATGTGTAAATCTTACAGGTGCATCTGGATATTTGTTATATTTAATCTGTGAATCCTTTATCCTTTTCCCAATATACACCAGAATTATCGATTTTCCTTCACCACCTTTTCCATTTACTTCACATAATAGATTCATATCCATTTTAATTACATTATCGATGTGTTTATTTAATTCTGATGTAATATCCCTTCTTATAGCGTTATAAAAATCAAATTTAGCTTTTGCACCACGCAATTTATTAAACAGATTTTTTAAAACTAAAGGATTTGTAAAACCCTTTACCTGTATTGGACGAAAA
>Ga0114930_10004956_pt1 | contig 11071 bp, 6 predicted proteins | sample AnhtaG_FD_87300 | JGI IMG/M metagenome (GOLD analysis project Ga0114930, IMG submission 87300) | Deep subsurface microbial communities from Anholt, Denmark to uncover new lineages of life (NeLLi) - Anholt_01485 metaG | ecosystem: Environmental > Aquatic > Marine > Oceanic > Sediment | place... | reverse complement strand
GGCGATGCGCTGCGCCACCTCGACCGCCGAGCCCAGCGGCGTGATGATGGCCTTCAACAGATAGATCGACGCGGCGACCGCCACGATCAGGCCCAGCACGATTGCACCGATCGCGATCCACAGCAGCGTGTGATACGTGTCCGTGCCCTGGTCGGCCATCTGCTTGACCTGGGTGCCGTTGATGTCGATGTCCTGGTCGACGGTGTCGGAGAGCGAGTTGCCCACTTCGCGCATCTTGTCGAGAGACGGGGCGGCGGCGTCGAGATTGCCGCTGTCGAGGGCGGTGAGCGCCGTATCGGTCAGCGATTTGAAATCGGCGTATTGCGCGGCGATCCGATCAGCGATTTTGCGCTCGTCGTCGTCAGAGACCTTGGCCGGGTAGTAGTCGGTCCATGACGTGTTGAGCTTTTTCTCCAGATCGCGAATGCGGTCGCTTGCCTGCTTGATATCGTTAGGGTCGTGAATGGTCATCAGGCGGCTTAACGTCAGACGAATTTTCAGCGCGTTCGACTGCGTGGCCGCAAGGTCTTCGATCGGCACCGTGCTATCGGTGTACATCGAGCTCATATCCGAGCTCAGGGTCGCGAGTCCGCGAACGCCCATCAGCCCGATGCCGATCATCAAGACGATGCACGCGCCGAGCGCGAGAATGATCTTGAACTTGATTGTGTTCGTCAGCTTGTTCATTCAGATACCTGTACACGATGAGGAGAATCGATCACTGCGGAGGGCGGTTGCGTGTGGGGTTTTGTCTGACGAGAACCTCACGCCACGCAGGGGTGTAGCTGTGTAAACGACACGCGGTATCCGTTCTTGAGGTATGCACGGCACATTTGCTCAATCTCGTGAAAAAGAATTGCCGATTCCTTTCATTGCATTAACGAAAGTGCAGCATTGACCCTCACGCCGGCTCTGTCCCCTTGGCTGGCGCATCGGATGCAGAAGGCGCATGATGGAGTCTGTGCCGGAACGATTCGCAGGCACTTGCGAGACCAACCGGTGCGCAGTCATCGGCCCACGGGCCATCGTTGCCGCGTGGTTGGCCTGTACTTATCCGCCCAGGAGGAACAAGCATGGAACGACCGGACGCCACCAATCCGTTTGGCGAATTCACCAAATTGCTCGAGCAGTTCAAGCTGCCTGGCTTCGACGTGCCCGCCATCATGGAAGCGCGACGCAAAGACGTTGAAGCGCTGGTAACGGCTAATCAGGCCGCCCTGCAGGGCATGCAGTCGCTCGCGCAGAAGCAGGCCGAGATGCTGCGTTCGACGCTGGGCGAACTGCAGGCGCTGGCCGGCCAGTTCTCCGCGACCGGCGGCGCACCCACGCAAACGGCCGAACTGGTGCAGCAAACCTTGCATAAGGCGTTGGCTGACATGCAGCAACTCGCGCAGGCGGCGTATCAGTCGCAAGCGGAGTCGTACGCTGTAATCGCCAAACGCGTCGAAGAGAACGTGCAGGAGCTCAAGACCCTTTTGCAACCGAAGAAGTAGCACAACAATGGTGCCGACCCGTGCGTGCATGCAGCGCGTCAGGGTCGAGCCCGATGCCGGCATCTGCCGTGACAACCGGTGAGCGCCGGCATTTTTTATTTCAGCACGGGCATGCGCAAACCGGTCTTGAGTAAGCCGCGAGTTTGCGCACATCGGATTGCGACGGTGTCGTGACAGCGTGCCGCTTTTATTCCTTTCAATTCTTCATACGAAAATAAACTTCGTAGAACGAAAAGTATGAAGGAAGCCAGATTTGGCTGGTTTATTCAGTGTGTGCTTAATACACCAAAAACATCTGCTCATCACAGTGGTTTTTTTGCTGCATCCCTAATTTTTCTTTATGCAGTTTGCTTAAAACGCTCAAGCGGCAGTAAATCTGCGCGAAGACGCCGCCAGTCATGGTGCTGGTTTTTATATTCAAACAGCACGTGCCGCCAAGCCCGTTTGGAACGTATGCCAAACGATTGCGAGGCGCCTTTTCACTGGCTAAAGTTTCGCCTTGCCACTCCGTAGACGCATTCACGCAACCTCTGCAGGCGTGATTGAAGTACCGGTAGCCGCCGGTCGGGGAGTGCGCCCCTTATTTGTCGTTCGCGATCGGCAAGGTGGATCACGAGCGTTTTCACCTCGAAGGAATTCACTTGAAAACGATGCTTCATGCCGGCATTGCTTGCGCAATGCTCGGGGCAAGCTTTGCGCTTTGTTTGCCAGCACAGGCCACACTCGGCCAGAACGTCAGCAGTATCGGCAACGACCAGGCGCTCATGCACGCCACGGCCCACAGCGCGACTTCGCAGGCTGCGTACACGGTCCATCTGATCACGCTGCCCTCGGGCACGGTGGTGCGCGAGTATGTCGCGCCGGGCGGCACGGTGTTCGGCGTGGCGTGGGAAGGGCCAACCTTGCCCGATCTGAAGACGACGCTGGGCGCCGCCTTCGATCAGTACGTCGCCGCCACGGCGACGCGACGCGCCACGCCGCTCGCTGTATCGAACAGCGATCTGGTGGTGTTCTCGGGAGGTCATTTGCGGGCCTTCGCGGGGCACGCCTATTTGCCGCAAGCGGTGCCTGCGGGTGTCGATATCAATGTCATTCAATAACGGAGCGATCATGCGTCCTTCAGATTCGTTCCTCAAGTTCCTCGGCGCTGCCGTTCTCGCGTTGCTGCTTGCCGCATGCGGCGGCGGTGGTGGCGGCGGGGGCAGCAGTTCCACCGCCAGCACCTCGAATGCGTCGTCGCCCGCGCAGTCGGCCACCACTACGGCGACGTCCACGACAGTGGGCGCTGCCAATGCCGTGACCGTGACAGTCGACGCCGGCGTGACCGACGTGCCGAACATGCCCTTCGTCAGCGTCACCGTCTGTACGCCCGGTACGACACAGTGCCAAACCATCAATCACGTGCTGGTCGATACCGGGTCGTGGGGATTGCGTGTGTTCGCGTCGCAACTGCCGTCTTCAGTGACGCTTCCGCAAGAGCAGGATGCCTCGGCCAATCAACTGGCCGAATGCATGCAGTTTTTCGATGGTTATACGTGGGGTTCAGTGCGGCTCGCCGACGTGCAGATCGGTGGCGAAAAAGCCGCCTCGCTGCCGGTCCAGGTGATCGATCCAAACTACAGCGCAGTGCCTTCGGATTGCAGCAGCGTGGGCGCGTCGCGCAACACGCCCACCGCGCTGGCCGCCAACGGCGTGCTCGGCATTGGCGTGTTCAAGCACGACTGCGGGGCCAACTGCGCGCAGCAGGCGGTGCCGGCAACCTACTACGGTTGTGCGGGAACGACCTGCACGTCGCTGGCGGTGGCCGAGAATCTGCAGGTGGCGAATCCGATTCCCTACTTCACGACCGACAACAACGGCTCGGTCCTGATGCTGCCGGCGGTGACGGCGAACAGCGAAGCGTCGCTGACGGGACAACTGGTATTCGGCATCGGCACGCAGAGCAATAACGGCCTGGGGAGCGCCCAGGTGATCGGCGTCAGCCCGACCAACGGAACGTTTTCGACCGTGCAAAATGGCACGACCTATACGAAGAGCATCATGGACAGCGGCTCGACCGGCCTGTTCTTCCAGACCAGCGCACTGCCCACCTGTGCCAGCCCGAATAACTCGTACTACTGTCCGTCCGCGACTACGCAGTTGAGCGCGGTGATCGAAGGCGTGAACGGCATCAACAGTTCGGTCTCGTTCAATGTGGGCAACGCCACGACGCTGTCGCAGACCTATGGCGGCAACGCGGTGATGCCGCTGCTCGCCGGGCCGGCGTTCGTTACCTCGACCATCTTCGACTGGGGCTTGCCGTTCTTCTACGGCCGCAATGTGTATGCGGCTGTCGAGCAGCAAACGACACCGGGCGGCGCCGGGCCGTATGTTGCCTATTGATTTGCGCTAGCTGGAACAGCGATGGAACAGGCAACCTTCTTTAGGAAGGTTGCCTTCAACGAGACTTTTCAATCAGCGGATTGATGACGCGAGCGACAAAATCCGGCGTGATCGAACTCGTACATTGATACGCCCCGGGTGTGCCTTCATAGCGCGGACACCAGTTGAAGTTGCCTGAATCGAACGCGAACCGGGTGTCGTTAAAGCAGCTGTTGCAGGTGTGAAAATTGATGATGCGCCAAGGCGTATGAAACTCGGTCTTGGGATGAGAAAAACCGCTGATCATCACGACCGGCGTGCCGACTGCCCATGCTAGCCATGAGAGTCCGCTGCCCAGTCCGATGAAGAAATCCGCATGCAGCAAGAGGCTTGCGCGCTCCTGCAACGGCAGGTTGCCGGTGAAGTCTTCGGCCCCCGCAGGCATCGAATTGAGTTTGCCCGAGCGGCGGCAATCCCGTTCGCGGTCGATGCACAGCACGCGATAGCCCTGCTGCTGCAGGTACGCGACCAGCCTGGGCCAGCCACCCGGATTGTTCCAGTACTTGCACTGGCCACCGGCCTGAACGGCGATGCAGACATAGCGCTCCCTGATCCTGCGGGTGGCGTCGGCAACCACCAGCGTGGGGCGGCGCTCCACGGCAGGCACACCCAGGATATACGATGCGACATCCTGCAGACTGCTCACGCGCGGGTCGGTCGGCTGGTGGTCGCGGTCCTCGTATGGCGAGAACAGGCCGAGATAGTAGGTCGCGTAAAACGTGCCGAGCGAAGCAACGGTGGCATTGCTCGCGACGAAGTGCAAGTCCGGATAGCCGGCCCTGAAGAGCTCATGGAGATGCAGCGGTACCTGCACATGCATCTCGCAGCGATGCTCGCGGCGCAACGCCTCGACAGCGGGCATCCACGCGATGAAGTCGCCAAGCGCAGTCTGGCCCGCCCGCACGAAGACACGCTGGCCTGCTGCATCGAACGCATGCGAAAACACAAGTCGCTCGCCGTCGAACACTTGCAGCATGAAGCGCACGAAGTACTTGCGCCGGCTGGCCAGGATAACGCCGGCTTCGGGCACGTCGTCGAGCAGGGTGTTGTGCGTGTCGAGGTCTGACATGACAACGCGCCAGCCGCTAACGGGGACCTGCACGCGGCAGCCGTAGTTGAAGTCGTACCGAATGCCCTCGGGACCCTGCAACGCCGGTGTGCCGACATCCGCAAAAGACGCATCATGAGGGCCGTGTTGCAGGTTGGGAGAGGAGGGCGCGGTCATTGTGTTCGCTCAACGAGGCCGCCGATTATTGCACGTAAGTCATCCTGAAAAAACGGGTGGAGGGAGCCTCACTTCTTACGCTGCACACCAGTCTCGCCATATTTGCCGATAGGCCGTTTCAACGTGATGCGCAAAGCGCGCCCCGTCCATCAGCGGCGATTGCTCCATGCGCGGCCGCAGCCCTTGCCGCAGGTCCGCGAGACGCGGCAGGTCTCCCGCCAGTTCGGCGGCAATGCGCACGAACGCCTCGTCTGAATCCGCGGCAAGTTCGCTGATACCGAGATTCATCAACTGACTCAGCCCACCGCGTCCGACAGCCGTTGCGCCGATCCGCGTGACGACCGGCACACCCATCCACAGCGAGTCGAGGCTCGTGGTGTGGCCGTTGTACGGAAACGTATCCAGCCCCAGGTCGATCTGGTGATAGGTGCGCAGATAATCGGCGCGCGGCTGGAACGGCACGAAGCCGACCCGCAGCGCGTCGATGCCGTGCCGTTCCATGCGCCGCGCGAGATCCTGGTGGGCGCTGCCGGCCGGCGCCATGAGCAGCAGGCGCGAGCGCGGCACTTCACGCAGCACCATGCTCCACATGGACAATGTGCGATCGGTGAGCTTGCACGGATTATTCAGGCATCCGAAGGTAAGGTGATCTGCTGTCAGCGCCGGCAGCGCGTTCACGGCCGGTTGATCGGTCAACGGGTCGTAGCACCAGAACGAGTCGGGCAAGCGCAGCGAGCGTTCCGTGTAGTGGTTATCGGGCGCGGCCGAGGCGTGCAAAGCGGACGGGTTTGCCGGCTCCAGTACAGGATCCAGATGAGGATCGGTCAGGCGGTAGTCGATTGCCTCGATCCCGGTAGTGCCGGGGTAGGCGAGCCAGGCCACCTGAACCGGCGCCGGTTTGCGGGCGAACAGCAGGGGACGGCCGTCGGCCATGTGCATGGCCAGATCGACGAGGATATCGATGCCGTCTGCGCGAATCTGCTGCGCGAGGCGTTCGTCGTCGAGTTCGCGCACGTCGCGCCATACGTCGGCATAGTCTGCAAGACGCTGGGTATAGGCGTCGGGACGCTCGACGCTCGCATAGCAGTAGATCTCGAACTGCGCGTGATCGTGATGCGAGAAAAACGGCACCGTAAACAGCGACTGACAATGATCGCGAAAGTCCGCCCCGACATAACCGATACGCAGCCGCCGCCCGGCGCTGCGGTCGTTGGTATGCGCTTGACGTGTGGTGCGCAGCGGCGCTTCGTGCTGCGCCGACCAGCGGCGGCATTCCTCAAGGACCGCTTCGCCGTGCTCGGCCTGAAACGTCAGCGCGTAGGCGAGGTTGCTGTGTGCGACCACGTTGCCTGGATCGCATTTCACCGCGCGGCGATAGTGAGCGATGCCTTCGTCGAGCACGCCGCAGTCCTTCAGCACATTGCCCAGGTTGTTGTGCGAGGCCGAATGATGCGGGTCGATACACAGCGCGGCTTCGAACAGCTTCTCCGCATCGGCGGTGCGGCGCAGCGTGCGCATCAGATTGCCCGCGTTGTTATATGCCGCCACAAAACCGGGCCGGGCGCGGATCGCCGCGTCGAATGCCTCCGCGGCCGCTTTATATTCGCCGAGCTCCTTGCTGACGTTACCGAGGTTGTTGTGCGCGTCCGCATGTTGCGGGTCGAGTGCGATCGCGTTGCGGTATTGCGCCTGTGCCTCGCGGCGCCGGCCGAGGGCGTGCAGCGCATTGCCGAGGTTGTAGGCGGCTTCGGGGAAGCGCGGCTCCAGTTCGAGCGTGCGAGTGAGGAGCGCCGCGGCTTGTTCGAACTGGCGGCGCTCGCATAGGGCCACGCCGAGGTTGAGCAGGCAGGTGGGCGAGTCCGGCGCGGCGCGCAGCGCCTCGCTCAGCCGTTCAATGGCAGCGTCGATGTGCCCTTGTGCCTGCAACAGCGTGCCGAGGTTGGTCAATGCGCTGGCGTGGTCCGGCTGGATTGCGAGGGCGCGGCGGTAAGCGGCTTCGGCACGCTCCGGCGCGCCGAGCTGACGCTGGCAGTTGCCCAGGTTGTTCAGGGCGTCCACCTGTGCCGGGTCGAGCGCGGCCGCCGATTCGTAAGCCGCTGCCGCAGCCCGCGGGTCGCCGCTCGACTGCAGCGCGCTGCCGAGCGCGAACCAGAGATCGGCCGACGTGGCGTCGAAGGCCAGCAGCCGCCGGTAGGTAGCAACGGCATCCGCGAAGCGCCCCAGCGCCGAGAGTATCTGGCCGCGCGCGAAGTGGTAGCGGGATTCCTGCGGCGTTAGCGCGAGCGCGCGGTCGAGCCAGACGAGCGCGTCGTCATAGGCCGCGCATTGCAGCCCTAGCACGCCGAGGCGAAACATCACGTCGGCATTGGCCGGGTCCCCGGCGAGGACGGTTTCATAGAGCGAGCGTGCGCCCGCGAGGTCGCCGGCGAGATGGCGTTCTTTGGCCAACGCCAGACACTGGTCGGTCCGCATCGAGGTCCTGCCTTGTTCCGAAGGGGTAGGGATGAGTGCGGAGCGCGCTGGCCGAGCCTGCGGCTGTCCGGTCGAACGAGCAGAATAGCCGCCGCTTCACTACCAATGTTTACCAAATGTCACTAGAGATTACGAGGCGGTAACGTCGGCAGGACCGGCGGCGGAAGCGGGCGGGGCCGGGATGGCGTCGGGCGCGGGTGCCGGTTCCGACCCGGGAGCCGGCGTTGCAGCGGACCCGGCATCCGGCCCGGAAACCGGCCCGCAAGCCGGCCCGGAAGCCGGCCCGGTATCTGGCCCGCAAGCCGGCGGCGCAGGTTGCGCCTCCGGAGCTGCAGCCAGAGGCGTTGCAGGTTGCGCCGCAATCACCCGATGCACCAGCCGCAGCTTCTCGACCACCCGCGGGGCGAGCGTGAACGGATAGCCGTCCGGCATCCCGAGGCTGCGGTTCAGGCTGTTCAGCGCATAGGTCAGAGGAAACCAGCGCTTCATGAGGTTATCGAAGCTGGCGTCTTCCACCGGTGTCTGGTCGATCAGCGTCGGCCCTGCCGGGTCGCGCGGGATCAGCGCGACGCCGTATGAGGTGGCGGTGTCGAGCACGTCGACGATCAGCAGGTAATGCGCCCAGGTTTCCGCCCAGTCTTCCCACGGATGCATCGTGGCGTAGGCGCTGACGTGCGACTCTGCCCAGTTGGCGGGCGCGCCGTCGCGGTAGTAGGTGTCGAGCGCCTCGGCATAGTCGGCGCTCTCGTCGCCGAACAGCGCGCGAAACGGCTCCAGCCATTGTGTGCCGGCGACCAGGCGGTCGAAATAATAATGTCCGGTCTCGTGCCGGAAGTGCCCGAGCAGTGTCCGGTAGGGCTCGTGCATGGCGGTGCGGGTGCGTTCCCGGTAGGCGTCATCGGCTTCCGCGATGTTCAGCGTAATCAGGCCGTTGTCGTGCCCGGTCAGCACCTTCTCGCCATCCTCGTTCTCTTCGAGGAACTCGAATTCCAGCCCGGTTTGCGGATCGTCGTGGCGCGACGCCACCTTGATGCCCAGGGCCGTCAGCGTGTAGAGCAGGCGCCTTTTGGCGACCTCGAGGCGGTACCAGTAGAGCCGGTTGTCCGGCGCCGCGAGGTTCGGGATGGTGCGCGTCAACTGGCAGGAGCGGCACAGCGTGTCGGGCTGGTCGGCCGGGATCATCCAGTTGCAGACGTTCTCGACCGCGTAGTTGTGGCATTGGCGATACAGCGCGCCGCCCGTCTGTGGATGCAGGCTGCGCCAGCGGCCGTCGCCCGCGTCTTCGAAGGCGCTCAGCTCGCCCAGTTCGGGCACATAGCCCAATAACGCGTCGCAACGCTCGCAGCGGACGTTTTCGTAGAACACGAGCTGCTCGCAGCGGTTGCAGTTGAAGGTGCGCATGGCTTGGACCTCAAACGTGGGCTGAAGCGGGGCCGGCATGGCGGGCCGAGGGGTGCGGCATTCACCGCAATCTTCATGCCGCATTTGCCAGACGTCACTGGTTTAACGCACATTACGTGCATGATGGGGCATGTGGACTGCGCCGCTTTGGTGCGTGCCACCCGGATAAGGCTGCTATAAGGCTGCTGCGGGTCACCCTCAGCGGCCGGCGGATGTGGTGGAGCGTGCCGGCGGGCGACTTTGACCGCACCCGGGCGCAACCTGCAAGGACATGCGGGTACCGGTGCTTCGGGTGGGTGCACGGTTTACCACGGTTCACATCTGTGTCACAAGGTTTGTTTTCCGGCCGCAAGGCCGGGCTCGGCAAGTTTATCTACCAACGGCATGAAGCTTGCTTTTTGGCGGGCTGCCAACCTTCGCCCAGGAGTCCGGTGTGTCTATACGTGTCGCGTTGAACCATGTCACACATTATCGTTATGACCGCCTTGTCGGGTTGTCGCCGCAGGTTGTGCGGCTGCGGCCCGCGCCCCATTGCCGTACCCCGATCGTGTCGTATTCGATGCGGGTCGAACCGGCCGGGCATTTCATCAACTGGCAGCAGGATGCCTTCGCCAACTACCAGGCGCGGCTGGTATTTCCCGAGAAGACCCGCGAGTTCAAGATCACGGTGGATCTGGTGGCCGAAATGGCCGTCTACAACCCGTTCGACTTCTTCCTCGAGCCGTCCGCCGAGAAATACCCGTTCGAGTACCCCCCCGGCCTCGCCGCCGAGCTCGCGCCTTATCTGGTCAAGCGCGAGCCGACGCCGCGCTTTGCCGAATTCGTGGCGAGCATCGACCGCTCGCCCAAGATCACTGCGGATTTTCTGGTCGAGCTGAACCAGCGTCTGCAACGCGAGATCCGCTACCTGATCCGCATGGAGCCGGGCGTGCAGACGCCCGAAGAAACACTCACCAGCGCTGCCGGCTCGTGCCGCGATTCGGGCTGGCTGCTGGTCGAGACGCTGCGCCAGTTGGGGCTGGCGGCGCGCTTCGTGTCCGGTTATCTTCTGCAGCTGGCGCCTGACACCAAATCGCTCGACGGCCCAAGCGGCACGGAAGTCGACTTCACCGACCTGCACGCATGGTGCGAGGTCTATCTGCCGGGCGCCGGATGGATCGGCCTCGATCCGACCTCTGGCCTGCTGGCGGGCGAGGGGCATATTCCGGTCGCCTGCACGCCGGAGCCGGGCAGCGCCGCGCCGATCTCGGGCGAGGTCGACGAATCCGACGTCGAGTTCGAACACACGATGTCGATCGAGCGGGTGCTCGAAACTCCGCGCGTCACCAAGCCCTATACCGAGGAAGTCTGGTCCGACGTGCTGCGGATGGGCGCCCACGTGGACCGGGACCTGGAGGCCATGGACGTGCGCCTGACGATGGGCGGCGAGCCGACCTTCGTCTCGGTGCGCGATCGCGACGCCGCCGAATGGAACACCGACGCGCTTGGGCCGACCAAGCGCAGCTATGCGGTCGCGCTGATGGACAAGCTGCGCTCGCGCTACGGCGCGAACGGTTTCCTGCACATCGGCCAGGGCAAGTGGTATCCGGGCGAGCAGTTGCCGCGCTGGGCGCTCTCGCTGTACTGGCGTGCCGACGGCGAGCCGTGCTGGCAGGACCACACGCTGTTCGCCGATGAACGTCAGCCGGGCAGCCATACCGCCGAAGATGCGCGGCGCTTCCTCACTCATCTGACCGGCAAGCTCTCGCTCGATACGCAGTTCATCAAGGCCGGCTACGAGGACACGTGGTACTACCTGTGGCGCGAGCGCCGCCTGCCGGTCAACGTCGATCCGTTCGATTCGCGTCTGGACGATGAGATGGAGCGGGTGCGTTTGCGGCGCGTCTACGATAGCGGGCTGGCTTCAGTCACGGGCTACGTGCTGCCGCTCTCGCGCGAACGCGACCTGCCCTTGCAGGGGCCGCGCTGGGTCACCGGGCCGTGGTACTTCCGCGGCGACCGGATGTACCTGATCCCCGGCGATTCGCCGATGGGCTACCGCCTGCCGCTCGATGCACTG
>Ga0114930_10004955_pt1 | contig 11074 bp, 13 predicted proteins | sample AnhtaG_FD_87300 | JGI IMG/M metagenome (GOLD analysis project Ga0114930, IMG submission 87300) | Deep subsurface microbial communities from Anholt, Denmark to uncover new lineages of life (NeLLi) - Anholt_01485 metaG | ecosystem: Environmental > Aquatic > Marine > Oceanic > Sediment | place... | reverse complement strand
TTGTATAGTTACTGTTTGTCCTCTCTGCCTTTTTAATCTGGAAAGTTACCAAAACAAAATTAATAAATTATATGGCGCATCATTTAATATCCCAGTTCTCTACTTTACTCAGGTAATGGGTGTTGCTTTTGGCATTGCTCATAAAAAACTTGGCATTGAAAAAGCTATCATTTCGCCTGAGCATTTATTTGCGACAGTCTGAAAAGGAGAAATTATGAATCAGAATGGCAGAATAAAAATTGGTGTTTATGTATGCCACTGCGGAACGAACATTTCCGCAACGGTAAACATCGATGAAGTGATTAAATTTGCTGAGCAATTGCCAGATGTTGAGATTGTCAGGGATTACAAATACATGTGTTCCGATCCGGGACAGGAGCTAATTAGAAACGATATTAAGGAAAAGAATCTCAACCGTGTTGTGGTCAATTCATGTTCACCTTTGCTGCATGAACACACCTTCCGTAATGCATGTAAAGAGGCGGGCTTAAACCCGTATCTGTTTCAGATGGGTAATATTCGAGAGCACTGCTCCTGGGTAACGCGAGACTCCACACAGGCAACAGAGAAGGCAAAAAAGATTATTGCTGCTGCCGTTAATCGGGTGAAGCTGCAAAAACCTTTGGAAGTGAGAAAGGTTCCAGTCAATCCGAATGTGCTGGTTGTCGGAGGGGGCATTGCTGGAATCGAGGCGGCTTTGAGACTGGCTGGCGCCGATCGAACTGTGTACCTTGTTGAAAAAGAACCATCCATCGGGGGATACATGGCTCATCTGGATAAGACATTTCCGACCCTCGACTGTGCGGCATGTATTCTCACGCCAAAGATGAGCACTGTGGGCATGGAAAAAAATATTGTGCTTCTCACATATAGTGAGGTAGAAGAAGTTTCGGGTTTCATAGGCGATTTTAAGGTTAAGGTGCGTCATAAAGCCCGGTATGTAGATTTAGATAAATGCACGGGATGCGGGTTGTGCTGGAGTAACTGCCCAACGAGTTTTGTTCCCGCACATAAAATTATCAAGAAAGGGGAACTGGTCATCAACGCTAACCACCGATAATAGCGAAGATAACGGTTTTTTTAGATGTGAGCAAGAATTATGACCTTAGAACAGGTAGCTGAGATTTTAGAATGCACCGTATTGTCGGGCAATGACCAACTCCAGACGGAAGTGAAGATAGGGTGTAGTTCGGATTTAATGAGTGATGTGCTGGCATTTTCTAAACCTGGATGTCTTCTTTTAACTGGATTATCCAATTCTCAGTCCGTTCTTACAGCGGACGTGGCGGATGTGAAAGCGATTGTGTACGTGCGGGGAAAACGACCGGATGAAAGGACTTTGAAATTAGCTCAAACAAAAAAAATTCCAATCCTGGCTACACGAAATGTAATGTTTGAAGCATGCGGGAAATTGTACGAAGCCGGATTGCAAGGTGTTGGGAAAATTCTTTAGCTCCATAGGTGAACGTGGAATCTACCTATGTACAAGAGTTTGAAGTAATAGGAGGAGATTTTCTCCGGGCTGGTCAGGTTTCAACGCAAATCAAAGCTATATTAAAAGAAATTGGTATTAATCATTCAATTGTTCGGCGGATATCGATTTGTGCGTATGAGGCTGAGATGAACGTTGTTATGTATGCTCAAAGAGGAAAGATTTTATTTTCTATGAATCCCCATAAGACGAATATTACCGTAGAGGATGAAGGCCCCGGGATTGAAGATATTGAATTAGCCATGCGTGAAGGTTACTCCACTGCCACTTCGGAAATGCAGGAAATGGGGTTTGGAGCGGGAATGGGTCTCCCCAACATTAAAAAAAATGCAGATACGTTTCATATATCATCAGTAGTGGGTAAGGGAACCAAATTACAAATCGGTATAATGAATTAAATCCGGGTTTTCAGGATGTCTCAAATTGTTCATACTGTTTCTATCGACAGAGAATTATGTAAAGGGAGTATGGCCTGTGTTCAATCGTGCCCGGCTGAAGCAATACGTGTTCGCAAAGGAAAAGCGGTGATTTTGGATGAATTGTGTGTAGATTGTGGGGAATGCATTCAAATATGCCCTAATAATGCTATAAAGCCCCAAACGAGTTCTTTTATTGACTTCTCGCAGTATAAATATACGATAGCAGTTCCTTCACCGGTATTATATAGTCAATTTGACAGGAAGTTCAGCCCTAATAGCATCCTGAAGGCTCTCCGCCAGATAGGATTTGATGATGCAGCGGATGTAACATACTGTTGTGAATCTGTCAGCCTGGTAATACGGGAGTTTTTAACAACGTATCATGGCCCTGTACCGTTGATTTCACCATTCTGTCCAGCGGTTGTTCGCCTTATACAAAATAGGTATCCGGATTTAAGGGAGTTGTTGTTGCCCATCGAATCTCCTATGGAGATTTGTGCAAGAGACCAAAAATTAAAGAAGTCCAGGGAGTTAAATATACCGCAAGAGGAAATTGGTGCGATTTATATCACACCATGTCCGGCAAAGATTAATTCCATATTGTGCCCCCCAAGGAAAGAGGAGTCATTATTAAACGGAGGAATTTCTATCTCAGAGATATATAATTCTTTGCTCTCAGTGCTCTCTTCATTTGATAAGAACATAAATTATAGTGAAGATCGTTGCATATCAGGTATAGGAGTAGGGTGGGCGGTTATGGGTGGGGAAGCAAAGTCGCTTCAGGCTGAAAATACACTGGCTGTCGCCGGACTGCATAATGTAATCAGGATTCTGGATGATATTGAGAAGGGGCGTCTTCGGGATTTAGAATATGTAGAATGTCTGGCATGCCCTGAAGGGTGCGTGGGTGGATCCCTTACTGTGGGTAATCCTTACATATCGCGGAGTAAGATAATTCGATTGACGGAACAGTTTAGTGAACTGGCAGCACAAGATTGGGATACCACAAAAGATTTGTATGATAAAGGTCATTTTCTTCTTTCGCAAGAGATTCCATCTATTCCACCAAAGCTGCTGGATAAAGATATTGGCGCTGCAATCCAGAAGATGAAAATGCGGGATGAAATTGTTAAAACCCTTCCGGGTACGGACTGCGGAGCCTGTGGAGCTCCTACGTGTGCTTCCTTTGCACGGGATGTTGTAAACGGGGACGCAGATATTAATATGTGTGTGTTTAAAGTATATGAAAAGATTAAGAAAATTTCTTCACAATTAACGGAACTTTTAAATGGAAGTGCTTTTATGAGTACTCGAAATCACAGCGGGAAATCATGACTTTAAAGGAAATTGTTCAAAAACTTGATCTGATCCCGCTTGGCGGGACAGGCGAGAAGAATCTGGATAGAACAGTTACCGGGGGTTATGTGAGTGATTTACTGAGCGATGTTATGGCAAACAGTAAAGAGGGAAATATATGGATTACTTTACAGACTCATGTCAATGTGATTGCTGTGGCTACGCTGAATGATTTGACGGGAATCATATTTGTTAATGGGAGAAAACCAGAACAGGAAACCTTAGAAAAAGCCATTGAAAAAGATTTACCGCTTTTAATGAGTGATTTACCGGCGTATGAATTGGCAGGAAAAATGTATCAACTGGGGATTACTTGAAAAATAAAGATTTACGGAAATTCATTGCCGATCTTCATATACATACATGTTTATCGCCTTGTGCGGATAATGATATGACACCACCAAATATATTACAGAGAGCAGAACAGTGCGGGTTGAATATCTTAGGCATATGTGACCATAATTCTGCCGAAAATTGCGAGTCGACGATGGAAGCCGCTCGTAACTATGATATAACTGTTTTTCCGGGCATGGAAATTACCACCAGCGAAGAAGTTCATATAATTGGTCTTTTCAATTCTGTTTCCGGTGCATTGGCGATGCAGGAGACGGTTGAAGATAATCTTGACGGCGAGAATGATGAAGATGCTTTTGGAATGCAGTTAATTGCCGATAAAATGGGCAATTACACAGGAATAAATAATAACATGCTTATCGGTGCTACAAGATTAACGGTGCATGCAGTTGTCAATAAGATTCATGAACTTAACGGCATTGCCATAGCAGCGCATATAGATAGAGATAGTTTCAGTATTATAAGTCAGCTGGGATTTATACCTGAAGGCCTTAAACTTGACGGATTGGAAATTTCATCCCGGTTTGTCGGACTTCATTATCCCGCAAATCGGGAAGTGGTTAAACAATATCCGGAATATCAAAATTACACGTTTCTCTGTTCTTCAGATGCTCATTTTCTCGATGACATTGGTAAAGGCAGGACTGAAGTGGTAATGTGTGAACCGACTCTCGAGGAATTTCATAAAGCTTTGCTGAAAAAAGATGGGCGGACAGTTATGTTGAATTAAGTCACATGGAAGATTTGTCTTTACATATTCTTGATATCGCTGAGAATTCGATTGCCGCCGAGGCGAGCAGAATAGAGATAACCATAAAAGAGAATATCCGGAAGGACTTATTGAGTATAGAAATTACAGATAATGGGAAAGGATTGGATCCGGACATTGTTTCCAGTGTCACCGATCCATTTTACACTACACGGAAAACCAGGGATGTGGGTCTGGGTCTGGCTCTTTTTAATGAAGCAGCAAAAAGCAGTAACGGAAATTTGACTATTCAATCTCAAAAGGGAAAAGGAACGAAGGTTACGGCAACTTTCCAGCTCAGCAATATTGATAGAAAACCTATGGGAGATATCGGAGAAACATTGCTTATATTGATCATTGGGAATCCCCAAACATCTTTTTCTTTTACATATCAAAAGAACAATAAAAAATTCTCATTTGATACTGAACGGATAAAACATTCCATAAATGATCAATTGCCGAGTTCTTCAGAGAATATAAGATTTATTGCCGGTACTTTAAACGATGGTTTGAAAAGCTTGGGAATAACTGCATAGTGATTGAAGATTAATATGAATTGACAAACAGAGTAAATAAATACTAAATATTCATGTTTTACTTTAATATTATAAGGATATCGATATGGAAGTTGAAGTTGAAGTTATTGATAAAGTGATGGCTGAACATAATCGCGACAAGCGTGCCATTGTTTCCATGCTGCAGGATATTCAAGACAAATACTATTATCTGCCAGAGGATACGCTTGCCTACCTGAGCAGTTCCATGGAAGTACCGATGTCATTACTCTATGGCTTTGCAACATTTTATCGGACATTCAGTTTGGAACCCCGGGGTAAACATCCCATTAGTGTATGTTTGGGTACTGCCTGTCATGTACGTGGAGCGGGGCGGATTATTGAGAAGATCGAGCGGGAAATTGATATTAAACTGGGGGAAACTTCCCCTGATTTATCATTCAGCCTGGATGAGGTTCACTGCCTTGGGTGCTGTGGACTGGCACCGGTGGTTACAGTGGGTGATGATTTATACGGAAAAGTCACACTTACGAAAATCCCTGGTATACTTAAAAAGTATAAAATTAGGAAAGAAGAACCTGTATCATAAATAGAATGATATTTATCCGGGCGTTAAAGGAGACGGATACTTTTAAAACAAATGGTTTTTAAATTTGGTGAGTTTTTTAAGAAAATCAAACTCAATGGAGATGTAGAGATGCCTAAGATAACACCAAAAGACTTGGCGCGTATTCGTGAGAAGTCCCGACAGTCAACTACCTTACGTGAAGGGGCTGGGAGGGCAAAGGTTACCGTTCATATGGGAACATGCGGGATTGCTGCGGGTGCCCGGGATATCATGAGTGCGGTCATGCAGAAGGTTGAATCACGTGATGTCAAAGATGTACTGGTCACAACCTCCGGATGTGCCGGTCTTTGCAGCCGGGAACCAATGATTACGGTTGAACTTCTTGATCAGCCTCCGATTAAATATGTGGACTTGACAAAAGAGAAGATGCGCAAAATCTTCGAAGAACATGTGATGAACGGAAAAATTGTTAATGAGTATGCTCTGGCAGTTGGAAGCGAACGTGCACATTAAATTGAATTTTTATGAAAGGAGATTTGAAAGTGAAGCCATATCGCGCAGAATTAATGGTATGCGCAGGAACAGGATGTGTATCAAACGGGGCATTCCAGGTCAAAGATGCCCTGGAAAATGAGATTAAAGAACGCGGACTCGAAAATGAAGTCCGGGTGATTACCACCGGGTGCAATGGATTTTGTGGAGTTGGACCTCTTTTGGTAGTTCACCCGGATGGAATCTTCTACCAATTATTAACCACGAAAGATATTCCTTATCTCGTTGAGGAACATTTCCTTAAAGGGCGTCCTGTTCAGCGGTTGATGTATACGCCACCGGAAGAAAAGATCCCCATCCCTAAAGTGAGTGAGATTGAATTTTTCAAGCACCAGATGCTCATAGCTTTGAGGAATCGCGGTATTATTGATCCCGAAAATATAGAAGAATACATTGCAAGAGATGGATATACAGGTCTTGCCAAAGCGCTGAATGGAATGACACCGGAAGATATTATCCAGACTGTCAAAGATTCAAAACTCCGCGGTCGGGGCGGTGCCGGTTTTCCGACAGGCGTAAAATGGGAGTTGACCCGAAAAGCAGAAGAGAAAACTAAGTATATTGTATGCAACGCAGATGAGGGTGACCCCGGTGCTTATATGGATAGAAGTATTCTGGAGTCAGACCCACATTCGGTTTTAGAAGGGATGATAATCGGAGCCCGCGCAATTGGCGCTCAGCAGGGGTTTATTTATATACGCCATGAATACCCCCTGGCGATGGAGCGGCTTTTAATTGCTATTGATCAGGCTAGGGATTATGGTCTTTTGGGGGACAATATTTTTGGCACAGATTTTTCTTTTGATATTCGTGTTCATCGTGGTGCCGGCGCATTTGTTTGTGGAGAAGAGACGGCGCTCCTGTCAGCCCTGGAAGGTCAGCGGGGAGAACCTCGCCCCCGTCCTCCTTATCCGGTAGAACATGGTTTATCCGGGTATCCAACTAATATCAATAATGTAGAAACATGGGCAAATGTCCCCGTTATTATTAGTCGAGGGGCGAAATGGTATGCGGAAATCGGAACAGAAAATAGTAAAGGAACAAAAGTCTTTTCTCTGGTCGGGAAGATTAATAATACCGGGCTGGTTGAGGTCCCTATGGGGATCAAGTTACGGGATATAATTTATGGAATTGGTGGGGGAATACCCGATGGGAAGAAATTCAAAGCAGTGCAAACAGGAGGACCATCAGGCGGTTGTATACCTGACTCCCTGATCGATCTCCCGATAGATTATGAAAGTCTGAAAGAAGCCGGTTCTATGATGGGTTCGGGTGGAATGGTAGTTATGGATGAAGATACATGTATGGTGGATGTTGCCCGATACTTTTTATCCTTTACCTGCGATGAATCATGCGGAAAATGCAGTCCATGCCGGGATGGGACGAAGTTTCTGTTAGATATCCTCACACGCATCACCGAAGGCAAAGGAAATATGGAAGATTTAGACCTTCTGGAAGGTTTATCCAGAGTTGTGAAGGAAACATCGCTCTGCGGGCTTGGGCAGACAGCCCCGAATCCCATCCTTACAACAATGAAATACTTCAGAGATGAATATGAGGCTCACATAAAAGATAAAAAATGTCCGGCTAAAGTGTGCCGGCAACTGAATACTTATACGATTGACGAGGAACGGTGCGTAACAGTAGGTCACGGCTGCGGTGTGTGCATGAGAGAATGCCCTGAAAAGGCTATCACAGGTGAAAAGAAAAAAGCACATAGAGTTAATCAGGAAATTTGCGAGAAGTGCGGGGTATGTTACGATGTGTGCAGATTTGACGCTGTTATCGTGGAGTAAGGAGATATTATGATAAATATTACGTTAAATGGCAAAAAGTTATCGGTTGAAGAGGGCATGACAATTCTCCAGGTGGCGCAGCAGGAGCGGATAGATATTCCCACTCTCTGTTATCACCCTCTTTTAGAACCATATGCAGCCTGCCGGATGTGTGTGGTAGAAATCAAAGGCGATAGCAAGAGTGAATTGAAAACCTCCTGCAACACAAAGGTTCAAAAGGGAATGATAATAGACACCGATTCGGAGATGGTTATAAGTGCCCGCCGGTTGAACCTTGAGCTTCTTATGGCACGGGCTCCCGCCGCAAAAGTTATTCAGGAAATGGCAGCTGAAATGGGCATTGAAAAAACTCGTTTTCCGATAGAAGACCCTGATGCAAAATGTATACTATGCGGTATGTGCGTCCGTGTATGTGAAGATGTTGTAGGAGCATATGTTTTGACCTTTGAAGAGCGCGGATTTGAACGTAAGGTCACCACTGCCTTCAATATGCCTTCGGAAAAGTGTATCGAATGCGGCGCGTGTGCGTATTTCTGCCCGACCGAGGCTATTACGGTAGAAGATTTCAAAGGACGCGAAGTGCTACATTCGGAACTAACGCTTGGTCCCACGACAGCGATACGAATACCGTTTATGCAGTCCACGCCTAATGTGCCTTTTATTGATAAGGATAGCTGCATTCACTTTAAAACCGAACAGTGTAAGCTTTGTGAGAAGGTCTGCGAAACTGAAGCAATCAATCACGACATGGAAGATACTTTTGAAGAAATAGAGGTTGGTACGGCGATTCTGGCAACCGGATATGAACTGCTTGACACCAGTAATATGCAGCAGTTCGGCTACGGACGGTATGATAACGTTATCACAAGTCTGGAATTTGAACATTTATGCCATGCCAGCGGACCTACCGGGGGGAAGATACTCTTGAAAGACGGGCGAGAGCCGAAAAGCGTGGCGATTCTGCATTGTATTGGAAGCAGGGATGAAAACTACAAGAACTACTGCTCTAGAGTCTGCTGTATGTATGCGATGAAGATGGCGCACCTGGTTCATGAAAAACTTGAGGCGGAAGTTTACGAATTTTATATCGACATTAGAGCTTTTGGCAAAGGTTATGAAGAATTCTATAACCGGATGCAGAAAGAAGGCACCCATTTTATCAGAGGTAAAGCCGCAGAGGTAACAACTGCAGCGCTTATACCGGAAGAGGAAAATAGACTCATTGTCAGGGCTGAAGATACAACTGTAAATATGATACGGCGCATTCCCGTTGACCTTGTGATACTCTGTCCGGCAATTGTACCTCGTAAAGACAGTGAAGAAATTGCAAAATTGTTCGGTGTGGTTTCTTCCCCGGACGGATTTTTTAAAGAACAGCATCCAAAGCTTGCACCTGTTTCAACGGATGCGGATGGTATCTTTCTCGCAGGTGCATGTCAGAGCCCAAAAGATATTCCCGATACCGTTGCCCAGGGTGCAGGAGCCGCCGGTGCGGTAATGTCTCTGGGAGACGAGGTAGCTATCGAACCGATTTTTTCGGAAATCGATGATGAAATTTGTGTCGGATGCAAGATATGTATCGGAGTCTGCCCGTATGATGCAATATCATTCTTAGAAGATAAAAAAGTCAGCAGCATAGAGGAAACGCTCTGTAAGGGCTGCGGAGCATGTGTTGCCGCCTGCCCGAGTGGAGCTGCGGACCAGAATTGCTTTACTAACAGCCAGATTGAAGCGGAAGTTTCAGGAGCGTTAATTTTAGTATAAGAATACATGGAGAATGTTTTACTATGGGAAAAAATACATTTGAACCAAAGATAATCGGATTTTTGTGCCGGTGGTGTACGTACCAGGGCGCTGACTTAGCCGGAACGAGCAGGATGGAATATCCACCCAATTTAATACCCGTCAGGGTGATGTGTTCCGGCCGGGTAGACCCATCGTTTATTTTGCAGGCATACGCAGAAGGCGCGGATGCCGTTGTAATATTCGGTTGTCATCCTGGTGACTGCCACTACCAGGAAGGAAATTACAAAGCGATGAGCCGTTATCACCTGCTTAAAAAAATGATTGAAGAGCTTGGGATCGAACCCCAGCGTTTGCAACTTGAATGGGTCTCAGCTGCCGAAGGAGAACGCTATCAAAAAGAGGTGTCGAGGATAATTTCAGAAATTCGGGAGTTGGGACCGCTTGGATGGAATAACGGAAAGGTGCAATCTAATGGATAAACCTAAAGTAGCATTCTACTGGTGCGCAAGCTGCGGAGGATGTGAAGAGGCAGTTATAGACCTCAACGAAGATATTTTGAAAGTTGTAGATGCGGTCGATATTATCTTCTGGCCCGTAGCGCTCGACTTTAAAAAGAAAGATGTCGAGGCAATGCCTGACGGCTCAATTGCGGTTTCTTTTATCAATGGCGCAATTCGTCTTTCAGAACAGGAATATATGGTAAAAATGCTGCGCAAAAAATCTGGCCTTGTGGTGGCATTCGGGAGCTGTGCACATCTTGGAGGTATTCCGGGGTTATCAAACTTTTACAATGCAAAACTCTCACTCGAGCGTGCATACCAGCTCAGTCCTTCGACGGATAATCCCGATAATATATTTCCTTCCGAAGAGACCGAGATAAATGGTTCGACGTTAGAACTTCCTAAATTTTACGATACCGTAAAAACTCTGAATCAGGTAATCGATGTGGATTACTATTTACCCGGCTGTTCGGTGCCAGCGGACCTGATTATGAATGCCATAACGGCGATATTAGAGGGCAAACTGCCTCCGAAAGGGTCGGTTCTTGCACCGGATAAAATACTTTGCGACACATGTAAGCGCAATGAAACCAAGCCTGAGAAAATGGAGGTTGACGAGATAAAACGACCTTATGAGGTGATGCTCGATCCGGAGAAATGTTTTTTAGAGCAGAGTGTGATCTGTCTTGGACCGGTCACGAGGTCAGGGTGCGGAGAACGGTGTATTGAAGCGAATATGCCCTGTCGCGGTTGTTTTGGACCTACTTCCAAAATAAGAGATCAGGGTGCAAAACTTGTATCATCGTTAGCATCGATTTTTAATACAAATGAAGAAGAAAAAATACAAAAAATAGTAGATTCTATTGTTGATCCGGCTGGAACTTTTTATCGATTTAGTTTGCCGGATTCACTGCTGCGTCGCCGGAAATTGGAGGTGTAAATTATGGAACGTATTTCAATAAATCCTATAACCCGTCTTGAAGGACACGGGGTAATAGATATTTTTCTGAACGATGAGGGAAATGTAG
>Ga0114930_10004954_pt1 | contig 11076 bp, 12 predicted proteins | sample AnhtaG_FD_87300 | JGI IMG/M metagenome (GOLD analysis project Ga0114930, IMG submission 87300) | Deep subsurface microbial communities from Anholt, Denmark to uncover new lineages of life (NeLLi) - Anholt_01485 metaG | ecosystem: Environmental > Aquatic > Marine > Oceanic > Sediment | place... | reverse complement strand
TCACCCTTTTGTTCCTCAACATACCTTACCTTGACTTTTTTGCCTAATATATCACCCATTAGCTCGAGTAGATCGTTTACGCTGATTCTATCCCCTCCCCCGACATTAAACACCTTGCCCCTAATATCACTTCTCGCTGCGAGAATATTAGCCTCAACGATATCGTCTACATAGGTAAAGTCCCTCGTTTGGGTTCCATCGCCAAAAATGGCCACTTCTTTGTCATCTAGTATAGCTGGAACAAGCTTGGCGATGGCCATATCGGGCCTTTGCCTTGGTCCATAAACCGTGAAATATCTAAGCAAAATCACAGGAATGTCGTAATTTATGTGGTAGAGGTGACACAGGTTCTCTCCAGCCAATTTGGTAACGCCGTAAGGTGAAATGGGTTTTGGAACAATGTCTTCTTTTAGAGGAAGTTCCGCATTGCCGTAAATTGAAGAAGAAGACCCGTAGATAAACTTTTTGATTCCCCGGTTTTTGTAAAACTCAAGCAGCCTTTGTGTTGCTAGGACGTTGTTCCTGACGTAAATTTCGAATTCCTTTCCCCAAGAGGCTCTAACGCCGGCCTGAGCCGCTTCATGAAATATGTAATCAACCTGAGGAAATGCCTCCATTTCAAGGATATCTGCTTCTATCAATTTGAAGCCCTTATGCTGCAAAGCACCGGCGATATTTCGTTCCTTAATATCTCTGGAATAATAAGTAGTAAAGCAGTCTATCCCTACTACCTCGAAGTCCTCTTTAAGAAGCCTATCGGCAAGGTGAGACCCGATAAACCCGGCACAGCCGGTTACCAATGCCTTCATTCCATAGCCTCCCGGTCTTACTTCACAGTTCTAAACCATTCTATGGTTCTCTGAAGCCCATCCTCAAGAGCCCATTTTGGCTTGTAGCCAAAGCTCTTGGCTTTAGTAATGTCCGCCGAGCTGTGCCTGGGTTCACTGGATCTTGGCTCCTTGTAAACCGGCGGTAAGTTTTTAGTCATCGCTTGGAGAACAACTTGGGCTAATTCGTTTATGGTAGTGTTCCTACCACTACCGATGTTATACGTGCCTTCAGCATTGTTTTGCAACGCAAGGATGTTGGCTTGCACCACATCGTCGACGAAGGCAAAATCCCTGCTTTGATTGCCATCGCCGAATATAATGGGTGGCAAGTCTCTGGAAACTCTTTCGATAAAGGCGGGAATGACTGCCGCATATTGAGAATGGGGGTCTTGTCTGGGACCGTAAATGTTAAAGTACCTTAAGCAAACCGTGGAGAGGCCATACATTTGGCGGAAGATATGGCAATAGTATTCACCAGCCAGTTTAGTGAAGGCGTAAGGTGAAAGGGGATTAGGAGGCATATCCTCCTTTTGCGGCGTGGTGAGAGTGTCACCGTACACTGCGGAAGAGGAAGCATAAATAACCTTTCTCACTTTGTTGTCTCTGGCGGCCAGCAATAATCTCAGTGTGCCTTCGATATTTACTTCATTGGTGGTCAAAGGGTCTTCTATGCTACCAGGAACGCTGGAACAGGCCGCCTGGTGGAACACGTAATCCACATCCCGAGAGAGCTTCTGAAGCAAAGGAAGAGAAGTAACACTTCCACGGATGAAATCGACATTATTCCTCCTAAGCAGCCCGTCGATATTTTCTAGCTTTCCCGTGGAAAGGTCATCCAAAATGGTAACATAATAACCCTGGTCTGCTAGCTCCTCCGCCAGATGGCACCCGATGAAGCCCGCTCCGCCCGTTACGAGGACTTTCTTGGACATCCAGTTCCTTTCTTCGAGGCCACATAAATACTCACATCAATGAGCTGGTCCAATGTCCCCACATCGAACCAGGCGCAAAGGTCTAACATATAAGCCGCCAACATTGGCCTTTCTTCTTTTGCCAGTCGTTCCATAAGATTCCTTTCCAGACTTGTATTAGGCTTGTCAGGAAGAAACTCATCGATATTGGAGAGAACAAACTCGCTATCAATTGCGCAAACCCCCGCATTTACTGCGGGATTCTCGGCAATATCTTTAATGTCTGGCTTTTCCATAAAACCACGGACAAGTTTAAAACCGTTGGCTTCTTCAAGTTTACCGACCCCAAATCTTGTTGCTGCTTCCCTTTCTACTACAATGAATGCTACGGTCATCACCGTATCTAATGCCCTTTTGCAATTCTTATGATAATCGATAATATCGGAAAGATTTAGTTGCGGGGAGATTTCTCCATTGGGTAATTTTCTGGTTATGATGTAGTCTGCATTACAAACAAGAAAATCCTCTCCCAATTCATCCACTGAAATAATCTCTCCAATGGCACGTCTGAGGTCACCTCCTGTTCCCCACCCATTAGCCCTTATGGCCTCGATCTCAAAGTCTGGATTGGTGTACTCGACTTTGTACCCCAATCGCCCGAATAAATCCACAATCTCGGTAAGATAGGATTTCCGCTTCTTAATATAGTGTTTCAGTGTGTCGACTATAGAATTATTTCTCACCACGATATAGAGTCTTTTAATTTCCGGTGCTCCACCAAACCAGGAGAGCATGTATTCCAAAAGGGGTATGCCGCCGACTTGCTGAAATATTTTTGGGGTAAGATAGGTGAAAGGATAACAACGAGTCCCTTCGCCAGCGGCCAACATTATCGCTTTCATTGATAAAGCCTCCGTTCAATTGGTGATTATTATAGTTTATTTAAGCTACATCAAGCAAGGTTTTACCTTGGGTAGCATGTAGGATTATAACACCCAATATGTCATTTGTCAATATTTTATGCCAGTTGGCAATGATAGCAAATCTATTAGTAATGACCAAACTGGGCAATATCAGGCGAGAAAGCAAACTAAATATCGGGTAAACTTGTGCTAGAAAAATGGGGACGATTTTCTTTAATGACATTGTATCAAAGAGGCGCCAGTGGTAGTCGTCCAAGTCTAGAGACCTAGTCTATATACGCAAATTTTCATTGATGGAAGACTAGTCACTCCCGTCTTGGGATATAGGCGGTTACCTCTTTTTACTGGAAAAGCCCTGGACACTGGTCGGTTAGCTTTAGGCTACACTTTCCTCGATCCATTCCAGATACTCTTGATTGCCGCCAACAATAGGTAAAGCAATTATTTCCGGAACAGTGTAGCTGTGCACTTCTTTGACCAGATTGATGATTTCAGGGAGTAGCGAGGCTTTAGTTTTGGCAATGAGAAGTTTTTCCTGAGCTGAATCAAGCTTATCTTCCCACCAGAAGAGCGAATCAACCTCTGATATGATATTTACGCAGGCTACTTTCCTTTGCTTAAGCAGCAATTTAGATATTTGTCGTGCTTCCTTAGTGCTATCGGTGGTAATAAAGAGGACAATATAATTAGATCCTTCCATATTTCTTTCTTCAGACGATGGCTAACATCTTATCCACCGCCGCCTTTGCTTTGAGGCGAATTGGCTCCGGGACCTTTACTTCGGGTGCCATCTCTTCCAGAGACCATAAGACTTTTTCTAAAGTGATTAGTTTCATATTGGGACAAACCGCCTGTTCGGAGACAGAGATAAATTTCTTACCCGGGTTCTCCTTTCTCAGTCGGTGTATTATGCCTAGCTCTGTCCCAACTATTAACTCACTGACATCTTCCCTTTTAGCATATCTAATTATTCCACTCGTGCTCAAAGCTTCGTCAGCCAGTGCGATAACCTCAGGTCGGCACTCAGGGTGGACGGCTACTTTAGCCTGGGGGTATTCCTCTTTCAGCCTGATGATATCCTGATGTTGTATTCGGGCATGAGTGGGGCAATAGCCGGGCCAGAAGTGCATTTTTTTATCGGTCTTGGTAGAGATATAATGTCCCAGGTACTGGTCGGGGACAAACAGTATCTCATCATCGTCTAAGCTTTCGACAACTTTGACGGCATTGGCTGAGGTGCAGCAAATATCTGATTCTGCCTTAACTTCGGCCGTGGAGTTAATATAGCAAACCACACTGGACCCCGGAAGTTCACCTTTTTTCTGCCTTAATTGCTCAGCGGTAATCATATTGGCCATCGGGCAGCCGGCATGCATGTCTGGCAGCAGGACGGTCATGTCTGGACAAAGGATGGCGGCTGTCTCGGCCATGAAGTGAACGCCGCAGAATACAATCACCTTGGCTTCAGTTTTAGCTGCGTTTTGACTCAGCCCTAAGGAGTCGCCAACAAAGTCAGCGATATCTTGGATTTCGCCCAGTTGGTAGTTATGGGCAAGGATAACCGCATTTCTTTCCTGCTTCAGTTTTAAAATTCTTTCCGCTATAGTTAAATTTTTGCTAGTGGTCATTTTATTTCTCCAATTTCCACTTTGTCTCCCGGTTTTACCAAACCTCCCCGGACTACTCGGGTAAATACTCCCTCCTCAGGCATGATGCATTGGCCTACCTGACGGCGGATAGCACAGGCAGTATGGCACTCTTTGCCTATCTGAGTAACTTCTAGGACGACTTCATCACCGACAGATATTCTGGCACCAATGGGCAGGTGACACAAGTCGATTCCTTCGATAGTGATATTTTCGGCAAAGTCCCCGGGGCTTAAATTTAAGCCTAGACTTCGCATCTTATCAATACTTTCAATGGCAAGCAGGCTTACCTGCCGATTGGTCTGGCAATCAGCATGAGCATCACCGATAAGACCGTAATCTTCTTTAAGGAGACCGTCAGCTATAACTTGTTTTTTAGTCCCTTTTTTCTTACTCTGGCAAATGGCAACTACCGAAGCCATATTAGGCGAACTCCTTGTCTTTTTTCGTCTCCTCATAGAGCGCAAGTGTTTTAGCAGTGTCTTGTTTCCTCACCGACTCTATTGTCCCACCACCGATAACAGTATCGCCTTCATAAAAGACTATTGCCTGTCCCGGGGTAATCGCCATTTGCGGCTCCTTAAACTTTACATAAACTCTCTTTTCATCTAAGGGTATTACGGTGGCTTCTGCCTCTTGGTGACGGTACCTTATCTTAGCCTTTGCCGTGATGGGCTGTGTTAGCCTGGCCGCAGTTATCCAGTTCAAACAGGAAGCGATAAGCTCATCCCCAAACACTTTCTCTTTGTTGCCGACGACAATGGCATTTCTTTCAGGCTCGATGGCAATTACATATAATGGCTCTTTGGCGGATATACCCAGGCCCTTGCGCTGGCCTATGGTATAGGAAAGGATTCCCTGGTGATTACCCAAGATGCTTCCCTGCTCATTCAGTATCGGCCCGGGCTCAGCCGCCTGGGGGATATAAGCTTTAAGGAACTCGGGGTAATCGTCGTCAGGAATAAAGCAAATTTCTTGACTTTCCGGCTTAGCCGCTACCGTAAGCTTTAATTCTCTGGCTATTTCCCTCACCTTCTCTTTGGTAAAGTTCCCTATGGGCAGTAGAATATGGCGTAGTTGCTCCTGGGTTACTGTATAGAGGAAATAGGACTGGTCTTTATCTTGGTCAACTCCCTTCTTGAGGAGATGTCTTTCTCTCGCCTCATCCTTTTCTATTCTGGCATGATGTCCGGTGGCGACAAAATCAGCCCCTAGCTCCTTAGCTTTTTCCAGTAGCGCATCAAACTTGATATACTGGTTGCATCGGATACAGGGATTCGGTGTCCTACCCAGGCTGTACTCCTCATAAAAATCGGTGATAACTTTCTGGGCAAAAGTGTCCCTGAAGTTCATTACATAATGCGATATACCCAGTTTATAGGCTACCCTTTTGGCGTCTTCTATTGTTCCAATACCACAGCAACCACCAAAGTTATTCTGCTTACCCGAGGGCCAGATTTGCATGGTGATGCCAATCACCTGATAGCCTTCATCTTTAATCAGGGCGGCGGCAACAGATGAATCAACACCTCCGCTCATGGCAACTACTACTTTCACCGTGTCTCCTTTATTGAATAGAGTCATCCAACTGGAACTTAAAATTGGGTAATCCCTTGGTTGGAAAGCTGGATTAGCCGAGTCTTTGCTGATAGCGCCGCGCTATTTCTATAGCGATACCAGCCACTTCAACCGCATCACTACCAAGTGCTACGAACAGTGGCTCTTTTCCCCAACCTTCTCCCTCATAAAATAGCTTGGGTATGCCACCACAATTTGTAGCCAGTTGTTTAATCTTCCAAGGCATTGAACTTCTGTCTCGCTCTGCTACCTCAGCCGGTTCCTTGGTCCGGTCAATCCAGCCAAAAAGTATTCCCTTCTCGGCGCAGTACTTTTGCGCGATCTCAATCACCGTTGCATCGCATTTAAAATTTATACCGGCATTAATCGTGGGGTCGTACTTGCGTACTTCAATGATAAGCCTGGCCATGTGGTCCGATGCCCCCCATCTTGGCAGACCTGAGGCATGAGGAAGACCCTGAACCACAGTTATCCTGCCATCTACAGCCGCTACCTCATCAGACGTCTTGGCTTCCGGCAAGGCATATGTCAGATTGACCCTTACCTCAGGCATGAGAAGGGCGAATTCGGCACAATTCTGTAACATTTCAACCGCAGATGATAGGTTACCCAGTACCATTTCTGCTTGTTTGTTATTCAATTTTTTATCCCCCCAGCGTGCTGAAGTAGGCTGCCCAGAACGGGTCTACCGCAACTGGCGTCAGCTCCTCCTTTTTACCGTTCTTTCGTATAAAAACCCTGTCCTTTGCTGTCACTTCACCTATTTCCCAGGCAGCAATACCACTTTGCTCCAGGTCACTCAATATTCGAGTGGTATTCTCTGGTGTGGCGGTTATCACCAGCGTGCCTTCACTTATTGAGATGAGTGGATCGATATTAAAATATTTGTGGACAGCATCAATCTCTTCCGGGATAACTATTTTTTCCTCAAACAGAGTTACTCCGGTACCTGAAGCCTCTACGACCTCGTATACACCGTTGAGCAGCCCGCCCTCGGTGGCATCGTGCATGGCGTGGGCATGAGGTGCTGCTACCAGAGCATCTTGGACTACGGTCATCGCCATAAGGTGGCTTTTAGCTTTCTCAACAATATCTCTGTCGAACTTTTCTTCTAGGGCTTTCTCTGCCTGATGAGCCAGGATACCAGTAGACTCAATAGCGGGCCCCTTGGTCATAATGACCCGGTCGCCAACGCGGGCATTCGATGGTGGAGTAAGTTGGTCTTTAGTGCCCAGGCCAATGATAGTGCAACCACCATTTAGTGGGTAGGCTATCCCGGGATAAATGCCAGTATGACCACCGACGATAGCTATACCCAGTTTTTCACATTCCTGGTGTACGCCTAGCCAGATGTTCTCCAGCACAGCGTCTTCAGTGCCGGGCGGTAACATCAGGCAGATGGTCATGTATCTTGGCTTGACGCCAAGTACGGCGACATCGCTGGCGCAGATGTGCACAATTGCCCAGCCAAAGTAGGGCATCAGCACCGGCAGGCCAAAGGTGGGGTCTTCGGCGATAACCATGACCTCTCCTCCCGGCAGCTCAACCACAGCAGCGTCAACGCCGTGCTTGGGCCCTATCAGAACATTACTGTCCGGCTTACCCAGTCTGGGGAAGATAACTCTATCAAAAGTTGCCTTGTCTACCTTTCCTATTTCTGGTAACATATTCTCTCCTTTCTTTATGTCATATATAGTCACGAATAGCTGGTTTGAGTGGTTATCGGTGGCTTTTCAAAAGCGGTGACATAGCTCTGAGCCTAGCTACAATTCGGGGCAGTACCTCCAGAACCTGGTCTATCTCCTCCTCAGTAGTCCACTTACCTAAACTAAACCTCAAGGAAGCATGCGCCTGTTCGTGGGGAAGTCCTAGGGCTAGAAGAACATGAGACGCCTCAAGGCTTCCTGAGCTACAAGCGGAACCAGTAGAAGCACAAATACCCTCCAGGTCAAGGCTCAAGCACATAGACTCTCCCTCGGCAAAAGCAATACTTACATTGACATTGTTGGGCAGCCTCTCGTGGGGATGGCCGTTCAAGCGGGTGTGGTCAATCTGTCCCAGCAGACCGTTAATCAGCTTATCACGAAGATAGGTTACCTGTTCTGCTTCCTTGCTCATCTCCTGCCGGGCAATCTCTACCGCTTTGCTAAGGCCAGTAATGCCAGGAACATTCTCAGTGCTCGCTCGGCGTCCTCTCTCTTGCTCACCACCGTGCACAAAGGGAAGTAGTTTGGTACCTTTTCTGATATATAATGCGCCAATTCCCTTAGGGCCGTAAAGCTTGTGGGCCGACATTGAGAGTAAGTCCACCCTGAGCCCATCCACATTTACTGGAATATGCCCAATAGTTTGCACGGCGTCGGTGTGGAAATAGATTCCGGCCTCCCTGGCAATCTTACCTATCTCAGCTATCGGCTCGATGGTGCCGATTTCATTGTTAGCCTGCATTACCGAAATCAGAATGGTCTTATTGGTGATTGCCTTCCGGACATCCTCAGGCGCAACCAAACCATACTCATCTACTGGGAGATAGGTTACCCTGTATCCCTTTGTCTCCAAAAAATGGCACGTTTCTAGTACGGCGTGGTGCTCAATGGTAGTGGTGATGATGTGATTCCCCTTGTTTTCGTTGGCGTAGGCTACGCCTTTTATGGCGAAGTTATCGGCCTCAGTGCCACCACTGGTAAAGACGATTTCCTCATCTTGGGCGCCAATGAGGTCGGCAACATTAGCTCTTGCCTCCTCAATAGCCCCTTTTGCCTCTTGCCCACAGGCGTAGATGCTGGAAGGGTTACCAAAGACTTCGTTAAAGTAGGGTAGCATTGCCTTCACCACTTCGGGGTGCGTTGGTGTGGTGGCAGCATAGTCCAGATATATTCTTCCCATTCTAACCCTCCGCAATGTCTCCGTTGACTGGGTCAACTCTAACTCCCTTGCTGGTCACCCAGGCGATGCCCTGCTCAATGTCAGTCTCTTCACCCTCCAGCTCAAGCACTATCCAGCCCTCATCCTCGGATAAAGCGGCACGGTGGATATTGGTGACGATATTAAACTGTTGCCCCAGGTTATAGATAACGGGCTCCTTAATCTGCTCCTCAGTAAAGGTGAACATTACACATCGTTTGGTCATCTCATTCCTCTCCTGGCTCGAGTTCCTGCTCAATTTTCCTTCTTTCCTTTTCTAATTCATCTCGTGAGGTGGTTATGCCACATGAGCTCTCCAGCTTCTTTAGGCGCTCTTCTAGCCTGTCCTGCTCCTTTAAAACTAATCTGATGGTTTCCGCTACCGGGTCGGGTAATTTCCCGTGTTCTAGGTCCATAATCGATTTATGGTGATCCTCTGCGGCTCTTCCCGGAATGCCCACTACCGTGACTCCAGGTGGAACTGACTTTATCACTACTGAGCCTGAGCCAATCCTGGCACCATCGCCGATGGTGATGGCACCTAGAGCTATCGCCCCGCTTCCCATCTCCACATTATTGCCGAGGGTAGGATGGCGCTTCTTCTTCTCTAGGGTCGTTCCACCCAGGACTACCCCTTGATATAACAGGACATCATCGCCGATTTCTGATGTTTCTCCAATAACCACGCCGGCTCCATGGTCAATGAAGAATCGCCGGCCAATTTTGGCTCCGGGGTGGATTTCGATTCCAGTCAGGAAGCGATTGATGTGTGAGAGGACACGAGCCAGCAGTCGTAGTTTGTGCTGCCATAGAAAATGTGCCAAGCGGTGAAACCACAAGGCATGTAATCCAGGGTAGCACAGGAGAACCTCAGCTATGCTTTTAGCGGCTGGATCTTTAGCAAATACCGTCTGAATGTCTTCCCTTAAGGTTTTAAACATGACAAACTATCACAAAACAAAAACCAAGGGCTCCGGCGGTTACTTCTAGACCCTTGGTCTGAGTTACTGCCGCTTCCCTACGCTCGCATTACCGAGGTCAGGTCCACAGGGTTGGCACCAATCGCCTCTCAGCCTTTGAGCACCCCTAGCGGTCAATTGATTAAATTATACTTAGACTATAACACAAGCTTAATTAAAATTCAATGTGTCTGATATGAGATTATATCGGCAAGCCAGCCAGTCAAAAAGGCCAAGCATCTTCAGCCTGATATAGAACATCAATAGAAAAAAGATAAATTGTGACTATTATACCTCTTTTGGCTCTATCTTGCGTAGACTAGAGCTCTTGGAAAAGCCAGGTAGATAGATAGCGCTCACCGGTATCGGGCAAAATGGCCACGATAAGCTTACCTTCGTTTTCTGGTCTTTTGGCTACCTCTAATGCTGCCCAGGTGGCCGCGCCTGATGATATACCTGCCAGTATCCCTTCCTCTCTGGCCAGTCTTCTGGCCATTATCCCAGCGTCTTCGTTAGTAACCTTCATAATTCCATCAATCAGTTCCGTTCTCAGGACATCAGGGGTAAAGCCGGCCCCGATACCCTGAATCTTGTGTGCTCCCGGCTTTCCCCCAGAAAGCACCGGAGAATCAACCGGCTCAACGGCGATGGCCTTAAATCCTGGCTTCCGTGGCTTGATTACTTCAGCCACCCCGGTAATCGTCCCGCCAGTTCCTACTCCGGCGACCAGAATATCTACTTTACCCTCGGTATCTCTCCATATTTCCTCGGCGGTGGTCATCCGGTGAACTTCTGGATTTGCCGGGTTTTTAAACTGCTGCGGCATGAAGTAATTAGGGTTCTCCGCCACCAGTTGCTCTGCTTTTCTTATTGCCCCTGGCATTCCCTCCGCCCCGGGGGTTAACACCAACTCGGCGCCAAAAATGGAGAGGAGCTGCCTTCGCTCTTGTGACATGGTATCGGGCATGGTGAGGATGAGCTTATACCCCCTGGCGGCGCAGACAAAAGCGAGGGCAATGCCGGTATTGCCGCTGGTGGGCTCAATGATAACCGTATCTTTGTTGATTAGCCCCTTTACTTCCGCATCCAAGATCATTGATACCCCTATCCTGTCCTTCACACTACCGATGGGATTAAAGGATTCCAGCTTGGCCACCACCTCTGCCTTTAACCCCTCAGTTATTCGGTTCAGTCTGACCAGTGGGGTATTCCCAATTAGCTCGGTAGAGTCCCTGGCTATACCTCTGGTTAATTTGGGTATCTCTATTGTCTTATACTGTAGTCTCTCCATTTTTTGAGTTACCTCTGCCCTCTTGATTTACTCC
>Ga0114930_10004952_pt1 | contig 11078 bp, 10 predicted proteins | sample AnhtaG_FD_87300 | JGI IMG/M metagenome (GOLD analysis project Ga0114930, IMG submission 87300) | Deep subsurface microbial communities from Anholt, Denmark to uncover new lineages of life (NeLLi) - Anholt_01485 metaG | ecosystem: Environmental > Aquatic > Marine > Oceanic > Sediment | place... | reverse complement strand
TCCCGACTTCATCAACATTTTGCCAATCATAGTCCCATGCATCCCCTGCATGCATAAAAATAGGTGATTTCGGTTTTGGGTATTTGCCAAGATTTGTGGTTTGCCGCTGGATTTTTTCCCCAAACGGGAATGAAGTTCGAATACCTCGAGCAATATCAGCATACATTTCGTTATTGGTTGTGATCATCCCTCCTACTCCCAAAGTGGTCATATTTTTTATTGTCGAAAACGAGAAACAGGTTATGTCAGCAAAACTACCGATTTTCCTCCCTTTATATTCGGCTCCCACTGCGTGAGCCGCATCTTCAACTATTGCCAATCCATGTCTTTTTGCTACCTCAAGGATATCATCCATATTAGAGGGATTTCCTCCGTGATGCATAACGTAGATAGCTTTTGTTCTTGGTGTAATAAGAGGTTCAATTGTATCCGGGTCTATGTTGAGGGATTTTGGGTCTATATCAGAACATTTTATTTTGACATTTCGCTCAATGAGAGCTACGATTGTAGCCCAGAATGCGTTTGCCTGGCAAATGACTTCACTTTCTGGACCAAGATGTAGTATTTGCGCAGCTATACGAAGAGCCGCAGTACAGGAACTTACAGCTATAGCATGTTTAACATTACAATATTGAGCAAATTCTTGCTCAAAAAGGCCAACGTCTGGTCCTCGGGTAAGAGGATCGCCCGAATCAATTACACGGCGGATAGCTTCCAGTTCTTCTTCACCAAGAATAGATCCAACCGGATATTCTCGAATACTTTTTTTCATATGCAAATGCAAAAAAATGTCCAAACATTATTTTTATTTAACGAACCAATAAACTCGTCAAGCTGACCAAGAATCAACACTCTTTTAAAAATCTTGTCCAAATCTTCATAAAGTTCTTCATATGTGTATTCATGGGGATGGTATTTTTTTCTGTTTTCAGTTAATTGATTTTCAGATAATTTTCTTGGCGTGGAGAGGAAAAGAATGGCATTATCATTTTTATTTTCGTTAATAATTTTTAAAAATTCAAAAGCTTTTTTACGACTCATGTCCTGAATAACTTCAAAACAAGTAATAACATCTTTATTTCGTATCACGTCTGGATTATGGAATATGTCTAATTGTTGAAAAACGACATTTTTACAGCCATAATATTCATTCGCTTTTAATATCTGATCTGCATCAATGTCAATTCCTTTAATCTCCTTACAGAATTTACTTAAGAAAAAAGCACCATATCCTGTGCCACAACCAATTTCAAGGACTGCATCCTGTTGGGACAAAATTGATTTTACAAATTTATATCTTGTCAATGAAACCAGTAGTGTAGTGTAATCAACTTTTTGTAAGTCTTTTAGATCCATATGCGAATAATCGTCACTAGGGCACATTTTATTTCTCCTTATATTGGAAATATTGTTTAATAAAACTCTTCGAGTTTTTTACTTGTATATCCAGTGATCAAATATTCATCTAATCTTCTGCACCGGATAGATAGTAGTAATGTTCTTCTATACCCGAGGTATCCTGAACATCTCATAGAATAACCATTTTTAGGGTCTCAGTTTTTATATATCTCTTTCCTCTTTAAGTTGGAGATCCTGCATAGTCTTTATATTGTAGTATCTTTTATCCGTCATAGGGTTAGGTATCTTACCGGATTGGAAAGCAGCTGCCAAGTCACGCACGGCATCTTCAATGCAACGCCGTGGCACAAAGCCTAATTCGCGTTTAATTTTCTCCGATGAGATGAAGTAAGATCGGACATCATCTGACGGAGTCGTAACAATCTCAAGCTGTTCCCTTCCTGGCACTTTTTGCCTCACCACATTCTGAACGATCTCGGCTATTTCGGTAATAGTGTGGTTCTGATATCCTGCATTGTATGTTTTCCCAGCGATCATTTCATCTCGTACTTCCAAGAGCATCAAATAAAGGTCAACCATATCGTCAATGTGAATGTTCGGCCGCATCTGTGCCCCACCGAAAACAGTGATGCGACCTAAATTGACGGCATGGTTGGTCAGAATATTCACCGTTAGATCCAACCGCTGCCGTGGAGAGTAACCGCAGATCGTTGCCGGGCGAATGACTACCGTGGTGAACTCAGACGACTGCTGCTTTAGCAGGATAGGCTCACAGAGGCCTTTGTACTTGTTGTAGTCAGTGATCGGGACCAACGGGTGATCTTCGGTCAAGTTCTTAGCATTGCTGATTCCGTAGACGCTGGACGTAGATGCGTAGATGAAACGTCTCACACCGTTCTCTTTGCTAATTCGAACTAAGGGATCAAATGCATCGTAGTTGATTGAGCGACTCAAAGAGGGGTTGAGCTCAAAACTTGGGTCATTGGATATGCAGGCTAAGTGAATGATTGCTTCAGTTCCAGGGATCTCCTTTTCCAAAAGCGTACGATCTTTTATGTCTCCTTTAATTATTTTCAAATTCGGATTATCCTTTACTGAGTCCAAGGCATTATCACCATAGAGGAATAGATCAATGACTTTGACCTGATAGCCTTTATTTAATAGATTTGGGACTAATACTGCTCCGACATAACCCGCACCTCCTGTAACTAGAACTGATTTTAATCGTAACATCTCTTTATTGCCTTTTTTATCTTTATTCTTTCCGTTAATTTCTTAAATTTAATAAGGCTAATGATTTCTTGAATCTGGTCTTTATCGAGTTTTTCAACTATTTCCTTTACTTTACTGAAATAATTATCAATAAAATTCATTTAAATCTTGCTTACTGCTTCGTAACATATGATCATGAGACTTAATTATCTTAACTACATCATCAAGATTTTTTGATCGATAATCCGCTTCAACCGACCTATTGTAATGTTTATCAAGTAGAATAGTTGTACACCCTGCTGCCCTCCCAGCTTCAATATCTTTCCAACTATCACCTATTATGAAGCATTTATTTAAATCAATCAGCCATTTTGTTGATAAATCAATCAACATTCCAGGTTTAGGTTTACGACAATGACATTTATGGTGGTCTTCATGTGGACAAATCATTATTTCCTTGATTGGGAAGGTCTTAAGTATGATTTCATTCATTTTATTCACTGTTGAAAAATCAACATATTTTTTTGCGATGTCGGGCTGATTTGAAACGACAAAAAGTAAAAAACCCATTTGATGTAATTTTTCTAACGGCTTTTTTATCCCTGTAATGAGTTTAAACTCATCCAATTTCCAGGGTGCAATGGGTTTTTCTCCACCACGGAATAGCACTTCATTAATGACTCCATCTCTATCAAAAAATACGGCTCTTTTTACTTTCATAATCTCATTCTGATATTGATTTTTTGGGATTACCTCAGATTACCTCAGTAAAGTTGACATCCACATTGATCTATTTAAAAATAGTTTGAATCTTCAATTTTCATTAGCGTATTTCTCAATTCATCATTTTCATTTAAATTGATAAGATTAATTCGTCTCATTGTATAGAGTTCAGAATTTGTAATCTGATCAATAGATTTCTTAAAAATCTCAGTGTTCCATTCGTCAAACCTCGCGCTTATGGTTTTTCCTGTCAATCCATTAGATTCGGATGATACTAGAAATTTAACGCAATTTACTACTACCTCCATAGGAACGGATCCCTCTTTCAATTTTGCCTTTGTGAGTTTAAATTGGTCTCCTGCTGTCTCTTCACCTAAATTGAGTGTGGTATTATGAATCTCCGTTGCTACAAATCCGGGGGCAACACAATTTACATGCACACCATGATCTGCAAGCTCAATTGCTATGTTTTCAGAAAAACGGACAACCGCTGCTTTAGAAACAGCATAAGCACTGTAATTAGGAAAACCACCAAAAGCACCTCCACCTGAAAAATTAATTATTTTCTTGATATTTGATCGTAATAAAAGGGGCAAGAAATGCTTTGTAATTAGATATACACTAAACAGATTTATATTGAATGTTTTTTTCCACATATTTGAATCTGTCTTATCAAATCGTCCTATTGCACCAAAAAGACCAGCACAGTTTATAATTACATCAATAAACTCAAATTTATCTTTAACAAAATTTGAAAAAGAAATGACATTTTCTTCATTAGATACATCACATATAAAATGGTAGATATTATTGCTTGCTGATGATAGTTTCTTTAGATTCGGAAGTCTGCGGCCGCAAATTACAACAGTATGACCATTTGCACTTAACTCTTTAGCTAATGCTGCTCCGATGCCAGATCCACCACCAGTTATTATTATCTTCAATTCTCTCTTTCCCATCTCTTCCCCTCCAAAGTCGTTCTCCCAATAGAGATATAATTAATTCCCGTGAGCTCCTTCGTAAGGTTTGAATAAATATTTACACAATCAATTATCAAGGAATTGTCCATGAGTTTTTTCAGCCTTTCAACATCTAGTGTCTGGAATTCATCAGGATCTGTGAGTATAATCAAGCAGTGAGCTCCTTTAGTTGCGTCATACCTATTTTGGTAAATCTTAATTTTTTTGGAAGTCCCTATAGATTTGACTAATGGATCATAGGCGCTAAAATCCGCCAAATCAGATAAATCATTAATAATTTTTAAAGCTGGGGAGTTCTTCAAACGATTTGTGTCTCTTTTGTATGCTAGGCCCCATATAGCTATTTTAGGTTTTTTGATTTTAGGTAATAAATGGGTTTGTAATTTTTTTTCAACCCATTTGTATCGAGTTTTATTGAGGGCTACTAAAATATCGATTAGATCTGATTTGATGCCTTTGTATTGCTCTGATTTTTTTAAGGTCATCATATCTCTTTCAAGATTTCCACCCGTAACTCCCAGACTAGGATGGATATAAGCATAAGGACCAATCCTTCTGTCCAATTGCAATGCTGATATAATTTCATTCATATCTGCAGAATAGGCTTCACATAAATCAGATATAGTATTAGCATAGGTAACAGAAATAAAAAGATAAAAATTAATTGCTAGTTTTGTCAATTCTGCACTTTCATATTTCATGACTATTAATGGTGCACCAAAATCATTCAATTGTTTCTTAATAAGTTTGAATTTATCCAGCATCATCTCTGTCTCAGATTCGGTTCCTAAAATGATCCTTTCAGGATGGATAAAACGGTCAACCGCTTTACCAATAATTAGCGTTTCAATCATATAAAGCAGATTAAAGTCAAGATCCGGCATCCTCGTCTTTATGTGCTTCTTTAAATCACGACAAGTCCCAACAGATACCTGACTCATTAACACGATGATAATGCCCTTAGGGAGGTAACGTATTGTTTTGTTAATAAGTTTATAGAAGGGAGTGTAGTCACTATAGTTATCTTTGTCTGTCTTTATGTCTTGAGTAATGAAAACAGTACTACATTTTGATAAAAGGCTGAAATCCGTTGTAAAAGTAAGATCATTCCTAGTTTTATCTAATAAATCCTGTAGTTGTGGTTCCTCTATTGGTACTTTACCGGAGGATAGTTTCTTAATTATTTCTCCATCGAAATCAAACCCTATAACAGGTGGAAATTTATGTGCCCAACATATACTAGAAACAATTCCTAAATGAGTTAATCCAATGAAACCCGTGGTGTGTTCTTTCTTTATCAAAATCGTTCTCCTGTATTTTTTAAAGCTATAAGGGCATGTATCGATTGCGAAATGTTCAAGTCGTTTTCAAAAGATGATTCACCCGATGATATCATTTTTTCAAAGTGTTCTATGTCTTTTTTCCAGGTCTCGTCAACTCCAGTCGAGTTATAGATTGTTTCCTTGGGAATTCCACTTGGTAATACACGTTCACGATGAATTAATTGGCTCCTCCCCCATTTTTGTAATCCATTAAGATGAATTGATCCTTTGCTTCCGAACACATCAATTGTAAATGTGTTTTTCCACATAAGCGTACTGCATAAAAAATTAAAACGGTTATCAACAGTTGAAAACGAACAATAGTCCAATTCAATAGCTTCAAAATTGTGGGCTCCAATGATTTTGTATTCAAAGGAGTATTCTGGAAACAGATATGTAGCTAGATCTAGTAAATGACATCCTAAGTCCTCTAAAACACCATAACCTGTATCCCGCCATGTTCCAATTATGTTCTGAACGGTCCCATTTCCATAGATAGTTTTGGCAAAGTAGAGCTGACCAATCACCTTATTCTCTAATATTTCCTTTAATTTCATAACCATAGGTTCAAAACGATGATTATAAGATGTATACCAAATCACATTGTTATCTTTAGATATAGAATATAGTTTATGTGCAGTTTGTCTTTCTTTAAACAACAAAGGTTTCTCAGTAAGCACATGTTTTTTGTGTGTTAAAAGATATTCGAGCATTTCAGTTTTGATTGAGTTTGGAACCGCCAGAACTGCTGCATCAAAAATATCGAGAGGCATTGCCTTATAATTATTGTATGTTGCCTCTTTTTGGTAGGGATCAACTATTGCAACACATTTTTCATTTAGAACTTCATGTCTCTTTCTTCCAATATTTCCATAGCCGATTAGGACATATCTCATGACTTTTCCATGTTCTTCAAAATTTTATTTTCAATTGCATCAATGGAAATGGGATCATTTCCTGGGGTTTCACAAGCAGCTGCAGCTGCTAGATTCCCTATAATAGAGCTACTAATAATATTATTAGAATATTTAAAGGCTAGCGAAGTAGCAGCTAACATAGCGTCTCCAGCTCCAAGTGCATCGACCAATTTTTCCACAGAGCTGTCCAAAATAAAAATGTCTCTAGGATGTTCACTTGTTTGCCTATAAATTATAATCCCTTTTGAGCCTAGCTTTAAAATCAAATATTTTGCTTTAGATTTCTTATATAGTATTGCTCCTAATGGTCTTATGCCAGTATCCTGATCTCTAAGTGCGAATCGAGCTTCTTTCTCGTTCGGAAGAATTATATCGAAGTTCTTGAAATCTAATATATTTCCCCATCTATTGCTCACTTGAGTATCCGCAACTTTTAACGCTTTTGGATATATAGCTTTAGTTAAAAACTTTATCGTTTCTTTTTGAAAAATACCATGCTTGAAATCACTGAAAATAACAACCTCTGATTTTTCTTTCTTAATATGATCATATATTTCTTTTAATATATTTTCAGACACTATACTGTTATCTACAATATCAACTTGCAAAAGTTTGTAACCATCAGTCCAAAATCTCTCTTTCTGCGTTGTTGATCTAGTTTGGTCTATGATAGGGTTGATTTTAATATCCAATTGACTTAAGTCCTTCATCACAAAATCTTTTAGATCATCGTTACCCAATACTGTCGTGAATGTAACATCTGCCCCTAAGCTTCTCAAATGTTTGGCAACTACTCCAGCAGCTCCAACGAATACTTTTGAGGATTCCAGTTTTACGCTAAATGTCGGAGTTTTTGTTGTTGAGCCTAATAAGCTGCAGTAAGAATATTTATCTACTATTGTGTCACCAACAACATGTACCTTTATATTTTTCAAATTATGAAGTGTATTCAATAAGTCGTCTGAGGTAACATTCTCAGATTCCATGATGGCAAGTTGCTTATCAAGAGATATTTTAGGTTTGTGGATGGTTAAAAGATGTGTAGATGAATATACAATATCCCCTGGGCTGAAAATAACCTCTCCTCCGTAAGATGAAACTGCTTTAATCTCCTCTTTTGTCTTTGGATGAATTCCATCTTTTCTATACTCGAAGCCCTTTGCAAAGTATTCGGGTTTGATAGTTGAGAGATTCTTAATTGGTGTTTCGTTATAGTCTATAATTACATAATCAACCATTTCCAAAGCCGCCAAGTTCTTAGCTCGCAGTTCATGAGGGACATATGGTCTATCTTTGCCCTTAGAAATAAATTTATCTGCTGTAACACTTGCTATTAGAATCGATGCTTTCTCTTTTGCATACGTTAAGTGTCTAATATGTCCAGGGTGAACTATGTCAAATGTACCGTGGCACATTATTACTTTATTTTTTCTGGGTGGTTCGCCAATAATTTTGCATACTTCCTTAATATTCTTGATCTTATTTAAATAATCTAGAGTCATATTTCTTCTCCATTAGAATTGTATGAATCTTTATCTTATAATTTGCTTAAATATTTAAACCAATCTTTGGTAGCATCTTTAATGGTCTCTGGTGTCCAAGCAGGAGCCTCACGCCAATAGTCTATATTGGCAAGCATTATTTTTACTCCCTCTTCAAAGGACACCTTGGGTTCCCATCCAAGTAAAGTCTTAATTTTAGTAATATCAGCAAAGGTACAGTCTGGCTCCCCGGGTCTTTTAGGAACATATACAACATCTCCACCGAGGAGTTTAACCAGATGATTGATGCTATATGTGTTGCCACTGCCTACATTCATTACCTCATTTGTCAGATCAGATTCAGCTGACATGATGCAGGCATTTACTACATCTGTCACAAAGGTAAAATCCCGTGTCTGAGTACCACCTCCCACTACTGTGAAAGGCTTTTTATTTAGTTTCTGAGCAAGAAAGACTCCGAACACTGCACCATAGGTTCCAGATGTCCTTGATTTGGGACCATAAACATTGAAGAAACGTAATGAAACGACAGGTAGTTTATATACCTTCCCCCAGTGGAGCACAAGTTGTTCTCCGAGATATTTTGTTAATGCGTAAGGGTATTCAGTCCGTATTTCAGCAGTTTCAGGCGTTGGATAGATATCCGGGATACCATAACAGGAAGAGGACGCAGCGTAAATAAACCGTTTTACTCCCATCCTTCTTGATGCTTCCAGTGCTGAAAACGTGCCATTTACATTTGCTCTATAGTAAGCGCCTGGGCGTTGAATCGATGGAACAATATCAGCCAAGGCAGCCTGATGGAATACCCAAGTCACATCTTTAAAGTACTTAATAATTGAATCTAAATTACCCACATCGGCTTGGATCAAAGAGAGATTGGGATGTCCTTTATAGTGGGTGATATTTTCTGGACGGCCCGTGCTATAGTTGTCAATGACTATCACTTGATGCCCCTCGGTGATGAGTCTATCCACAATATGGTTGCCTATAAAGCCTGCACCACCGGTCACAATTGTCTTTAACCTACGCATAGAATTACTCCGATGTTACTGGTCCAAAGCCGGCACTGGGAATCATGTGGCTATGAAAATAGATTATTGAATTCTTCAATTTACAATTTTCAAACGCTTCAATTTTTGGATTTGCTGTCAACCAGTCCGATTTAGCACCTTTACTACAGTTAGATTCTTAAATGATTTGACAAGGTTGCCCCTGAACCAAAAAAAATTGCAGTCGCTTGTGTTTATAGCAGTTTGTGGTGCTTGGAGCGGTGTTATATATGTTATTAGCACTTGGTTTTTCTGCAGCTGTCTTTGATGCGTTTGACGTGGCCGCGGCCAAGGCCTTTGATTTCGCATCCGAGCTCAAAATAGCGGCGTATCTTTGCATCATCCAGGATGCCTAAGCAGTCGATTATGGCTGCGGGGGTGCTGATTGTTTGAACGACTTCATCAGAGTCAAGTTTCAAGTAGGGTTCATGACCTACAGCAAGAATCACGGCATCCACTCCTTTAATTGCCTCCTTGAGGTTTTGGTGGATGGTAAGTTCTAAGAGTTTCTCCTTGTTATGGAAGAACCGTGCCAGGCTGTGTTCGGGGGTGTGAATTTTTCGCTTTCAGGACTTATGGAGTATTGTTTTGTCATGAGTTTTGTCCTTTGGTTGGGATTATTTATTTTATCTGGTTTATTTCTTTTTTTTTGTTGGCCTTGTTTGAGTATGAGTAAAAGAGCAAAAGAACATAAAGCGTATGTAAAGGCTTAATGAGCTAATTTGGTTGAAAGATACCAGGCAATAGTCTTTTGGAGTCCTTCTTTGAAGTCCATTTTTGCGTTGAAACCAAATTCTTTTTGTGCTTTTGAGGTGTCAAGCATTCGGCGCGGTTGGCCGTCAGGTTTAGAAGTATCCCAAACTATTTTGCCTTTAAAGTTTGTAAGTTTTGCAATCAATTCAATTAAATCTTTTATTCTGATTTCAAACCCGGCTCCCAGGTTTATAGGGTCTGATTTATTATATTTTTCAGTCGCTAATATGATTGCTTCTGCTGCATCTTCGACATAAAGAAATTCCCTTGAGGCTTTGCCTGTTCCCCAGGCAACGATATGATCGTCCTCATTTTCGATAGCGTCGAAGCATTTTTTTATTAATGCTGGTATGACATGGGAGGATTTTGGATCAAAGTTATCTCCTGGGCCATAAATGTTTACTGGTATTAGAAATATTGAGTTAAAACCATATTGCTGGCGGTAAGCCTGGGATTGGACAAGGAGCATCTTTTTTGCAAGGCCGTAAGGGGCGTTGGTTTCTTCGGGATAGCCGTTCCAGATGTTTTCTTCTTTAAAGGGGACGGGAGTAAATTTGGGGTAACAACAGATTGTTCCTAAGGCAATAAATTTTTCTATTTTTCTGAGGCATGCCTCGTGCATAAGTTGGATTCCCATGATGGCGTTGTCATAAAAGAATTTGCCAGGATTTTCGCGGTTTGCTCCTATTCCTCCTACAACTGCTGCGAGATGAATGACAATATCTGGTTTTTGCTCCTCAAACATTATTTTAATATTTTTTAAAATTCTTAAGTCATATTCTGGTAAATCAGCAATAAAAACATTCTTACAACATCTTTCTTCTCTCAACTTTTGTACTAGATGTGTTCCAAGGAATCCGTTTCCCCCGGTGACTGTAATTCTTTTTTTACTTAAGTCCATATTACCTCTTAGATAAAATTCTATGACGTTAGTTTTTGAATCTCAACTGAGTCAATTTTGTTTATTTTCAATCAAATTGTTTAGAGAAAAGATATATAATTTATATTGTTGCGCTTATTTGTGTTTTTTTATTTGTAAAGAGGGATCTTTATTCCATTCTAATCCCTTCTCTTGTATAATTCTTTTTCCTTCTCCTGGAGAAGTGATTCCTATCGATTCCAAATCAAAGTCAACCATTATTTTTACTAAGTCTTTAAATGAAACCTTAGGAGACCAATTCAATATTTTTTTGGCTTTAGTAGGATCAGATTTGAGGTTTTCCACTTCTGTTGGACGGAAATATTTAGGATCAATTTT
>Ga0114930_10004951_pt1 | contig 11079 bp, 11 predicted proteins | sample AnhtaG_FD_87300 | JGI IMG/M metagenome (GOLD analysis project Ga0114930, IMG submission 87300) | Deep subsurface microbial communities from Anholt, Denmark to uncover new lineages of life (NeLLi) - Anholt_01485 metaG | ecosystem: Environmental > Aquatic > Marine > Oceanic > Sediment | place... | reverse complement strand
ACCGCACACGCGTTTTCGATTACGATACGAGGTTGTTGAGTTGCATAACGCGCAACCTATTGTTGCGGTGAGGCTTACACCGCGAGGATGACTAACCGATGGACCTTGAACTTCCCGAAGATTTTGTAGCCCTGCAGGATGTGGCCAGACGTTTTGCCGCCGACAACATCGCCCCACACGCCAGGCAGTGGGATCGTGAGGCGGACATCCCCCGGGAGCTTGTCGCCAAACTCGCCGAGGTGGGATTTCTGGGCATCTTCATTCCGACTGAATACGGCGGATCGGGCCTCGGCGATCTGGCAGCTGCGGTCATCATGGAGGAGATCGCCAGGCATTGCGGGGCCACGGCGCTTTTACTCGACGCTCATGGCGCCCTGTGCTGTGCCCACCTGCTGATTGCAGCCAACCAGCAGCAAATGAAGAAGTACTTTCCCCCTCTGGCGTCCGGAGAGTATCTGGGTGCCTGGGCGCTCTCCGAACCCGGTTGCGGCAGCGACGTGGCTGCCCTAACGACGACCGCCGAGCTCGACGGCGACACCTGGGTGCTCAACGGTGCCAAGCAATGGATTACCAACGGGTACTACGCCGGGGTTCACGTGGTGATGGCCAAGACCACGCCCGAAGGCGGGCCCAAGGGAATCAGCGCGTTTATTGTCGAGCGGGACACACCAGGGTTCGAGATCGGGGCGAAGGAAGACAAGATGGGAATGCGCGGGTCGGACACCGTCGGCCTGACGTTCGACAACGTGCGAATACCGAAGGAGAACCTGTGTGGCGAGCTGAACCGCGGATTCACCGACGCGATGAAGGTGCTGGAGTGCGGTCGGATCACGATCGCCGCGATGTCAGTCGGCTTCGGCCGGGGAGCCCTTGAAGAAGCGTTGGCGTATTCAAAAGAGCGGGTCGCGTTCGGCAAGCCGATCTTCGAGCAGCAATCCGTTCAGTTCAAGCTTGCGGACATGGCCATGGAGATCGACGCCGCCCGGCTGCTTACTTACAAAGCGGGCATCCTGTCCGACGCAGGGAAGCCGCACAATGTCGAAGCGTCGATGGCCAAGCTGTTTGCCAGCGAAGTGGCTACTCGGGCCTGTCTGGACGCGATCCAGATTCACGGCGGAATGGGTTACACCAAGGAAGTCCCCGTCGAGCGGCTGATGCGCGATGCCAAGCTCTGTGAGATCGGAGAAGGGTCGAGCGAGATTCAACGGATCATCATCGCCCACCATCTGCTCGATTTGTAAGGAAACTCTATATGGACTTTGAACTCGACGAAGATCATCTGATCCTGCAGCAGTCGATCCGTGAGTTCGCCACTAAGGAGGTGGCCAAGGGGGCGGCGGAGCGCGACGAAAAGGCCGAAATGCCCGACTCGCTGATCAAGCAGCTTGCAGAGCTGGGCCTGTTCGGCATCGCCATTCCCGAGCAGTACGGCGGGGCGGGCATGGGAACCATCGCCTCTTCCATCGTGGTCGAGGAGATATCCAAGGCATGCGCAGCCACCGGCGTGTTGATCAGCGCCCATGCTTCGCTTTGCGTGGAGCCGATCATGACGTTCGGCACGGATGCCCAGAAAGAGAAATACCTGCCCGGGTTGGCCTCTGGTGAGACCATCGGTTGCCTGTCCCTGACTGAACCCGGAAGTGGCAGCGACGCCGGAGCAGCCACGTGCCGCGCCGAACTGAAGGATGACGGGTGGCACATCACCGGGACGAAGAACTTCGTCACAAACGGCAAACAGGCGGGTGTCGTCGTCCTGATCGCCGTAACCGACCCCGACGAGCCGAAACGCCGGTTGAGCGCGTTTATCGTCGAGAAGCAGGCGCCGGGATTTCGGGTCGGCAAGTTGGAGAGCAAACTCGGTATCCGATGTTCGTCGACGGCTGAGTTTGCGTTTGAAGACTGTGTTGTGCCCCATGACGCCCTGCTGGGCGAGCGCGGTCGTGGACTTCGGATTGCCCTGACCACGCTCGATGCGGGTCGAATCGGCATCGCCGCCCAGGCCTTGGGTATTGCCGAGGCCTGCCTGTACGAGGCGACAAACTATGCCAAGACGCGCGTGCAGTTCGGCCGTCCGATCGGGCGCTTCCAGGCGATCCAGAATAAGCTGGCGGACATGGCCGTGGGGATCGAGGCGGCCCGGGCCCTGACATATCGCGCAGCCTGGTACAAGGATATGGGCAAGGAGTACGGACAGTTTGCGGCAATGGGTAAGCTGTATGCCAGCGAGGTGTCATCGATGGCCGCCAATCACGCCATACAGGTGTTTGGCGGATACGGGTATTGTAGTGACTACCCTGTCGAACGGTACCTTCGTGACGCCAAAATCACCGAACTTTATGAAGGCACCAGCGAGATCCATCGCCTGGTCATCGCACGATCGCTAGCCTAAAACTTTAGACCTGTAGGGTGGGCACCGCCCACCAACTTAGGGGATCAACGATGCCCGAATACCGTCGAGCGTTTGTACCCGGCGGGGCCTTTTTCCTTACGATCGTGACGCACATGCGCAGGCCGCTCTTCGCCGAGGTTTCCAACGTCGTGAGGCTGTACGTGGCGATCTACAAGACGCAGGAAGAACGACCGTTTACAATGGTTGCCTACGTTGTGCTTCCCGACCATATGCATGTGATTTGGGAACTTCCGCCCAATGATTCGGACTTTTCCACGCGGGTTGGAAGGATGAAGGTGTTGTTCACAAAAACCGTTCGGGAACAAGGCGGTGGGCAGGTTGGTGGGCGGTGCCCACCCGACGTGGGTTGGCGGTCGCCGTCACAAGTCAAACACCGCGAAAGCGGCTTGTGGCAACGACGTTTCTGGGAACACACCATCCGGGATGAGGACGACTTCGAGCGGCATGTCAATTACATTCACTATAATCCCGTGAAACACGAACTTGCGACCTGCCCCCACGCCTGGCGAGAGTCGTCGTTTATGGACTGGGTGTACGATGGCGTTTATGCACACGACTGGTGTTGTTGTTGCGAAGGCCGTCACCCCGTGACAGTCGTAGAGGATATGGTGGAAACGGCGGTCGAATGAAAACGAGGGTGGGCACTGCCCACCAACGCAGCTACGTTCGGAAAGAAGGTGATGGGCGATGCCCACCCTACTGCCCTCGATCAGGTCGTGGGGTAAGGCATAGCGGCGCTGCGTTTGGCCATGCCACCCGGCCGCTTGGTGAAAAACGGCAAAAGTCGAGCTTAGTCGTGGGCTCTGGCCCGCACGGCCTCGGATGACAAGACTATGTTCGCCGCAGTAATTGAGCAGCATCGCGAGGAAATCGAGACGCTATGTCGACGTTTCAACGTCGCGCGACTGGAGGTTTTTGGCTCGGCGGCGGACGGGACGTTTGATCCGGAGCGTAGCGATGTAGATTTCCTGGTCAAGTTTCAGCCGCTAGAGCCCGGCTCCCTTGCCGACGCGTATTTCGGTCTGTTGGCTGAATTGGAGCGGATTCTTCAGCGAAAGGTGGACCTGGTGACGCCCAAGGCGATCAAGAATCCGTACTTTTTGCGTGGCGTGAACGAGACCCGGCGACCACTCTATGCCCCCTGATCCGGTCAAACTGTTGCACGACATCGTGGATGCCGCGGAGTTCATCCTGCAGCAAACCCGCGGACGGTCGCTTGCGGAGTACGAACAAACGCGACTGATCCGCGATGCAGTTGAAAGAAACTTCATTATCATTGGTGAAGCCCTCAGTCGATTGAAACGCACTGACCCGGAGTTGGTTGAAGACTTGGGCGATTTTCCACAGATGATCGCTTTTCGCAATATCGTCGTACACGGTTATGAGGCCATCGACGACGCCATCGTCTGGGGGATCATTCAAAACGAAGTTCCCCGGTTGGTCAGGGCGGCCCGGGAGGAGATAGACGAACGAGCGTAGAACACTGGGTGGGCGATGCCCACCCTACGATCGCTGGAGCTACAGGATCAAAGCCATGGCAAATGAACAAAGAGTTGCAGTCGTCGGCGCGGGGACCATGGGGCGGGGCATCGTCCAGGTCTTCGCCCAATCGGGATACGAAGTGTACATGCATGATGCGGTGCCCGTGGCGATGGAGTCGGCGGCGGGGCAAATCCAGAAGCAGCTAAACCGAGCTGTGGAGAAGGGCAAGATGTCGGCGGAGGACGCCGCCGCAGCCAATAAACGTGTGCATCCCGTGGCAAGTCTTTCGGATATCGGGCGCTCCCCGCTTCTAATCGAGGCGGTAATTGAGAACGCGGATGTCAAGGTCGAGCTGCTCGGGAGCATTCAGTCGATGGTTACGGACGATGGCATCCTGGCGACCAATACGAGCAGCATCAGCATCACCCAGCTTGCCGCGGCGACGGATCGGCCGGATCGCTTCATCGGCATGCACTTCTTCAATCCCGTCCCGGTCATGAAGCTGGTCGAAGTGGTTCGTGGTCTGCAGACCAGCGACGAGACGGTGAAGCGGACTATTGCGTTGGCGGAGTCGGTCGGGAAATCGCCGGTCGAGTGCAATGACCACCCCGGTTTCGTGTCCAACCGCGTTCTGATGCCGATGATCAATGAGGCGGTGTTCGCGTTGCAGGAAGGTGTCGCCCAGGCAGAGGCCATCGATGATATTATGAAGCTGGGGATGAATCATCCCATGGGCCCGCTGGCCCTTGCGGACCTGATCGGCCTGGACGTCTGTCTCGATATCTTGCAGGTATTGCATCGCGACCTGGGCGAGGATCGCTATCGTCCTTGCCCGCTTCTGCGTAAAATGGTACAGGCCCGGAGACTGGGGCGGAAGACAAAGCGGGGTTTCTATTGTTATGAGTAAGACTCAAGTACGCGTAAAGATCGACGGTGCACAGGCGGCTATTACGTTCTTCACGGAAGAGGCCCTGAACGTGCTGTCGCCGGACGTGTTGCATAGTTTCGGAGCAGCGGTCGCCAAGGTGAGAAAAGACCCCAAAGTCCGCACGACGGTGATCCAGGCGGAGGGAAAAGTCTTCCTGGCCGGCGCCGATGTCAAGGTGATGGCCAATTACGGTGCCGAGGACGCCCGGGAATACGGATCGGACGGGCAAGGTGTATTCAATGACCTGGCGGCGCTGCCCTCGATTACCGTCGCGGCTATCAACGGAGCGGCGCTGGGCGGAGGTCTGGAGCTGGTGCTGGCGTGCGATTTCAGGATCGCGGTCAAGTCCGCGAAGTTGGGTCTGCCGGAGACTTCGCTCGGCCTGATACCCGGTTGGGGCGGGATTCCGCGCTTGACCAAGCTGGTGGGTCCGTCGCGGGCCAAGAGGCTGTACTTGAGTGCCATGCCGGTGTCGGCAGATGACGGTATTGCCTTTGGCCTGGTCGATGAGGTGGTCAACTCCGTCGAGGATCTCGCTGCGCGAGTGGCGGCGTTCTGCAAAACGTTCAAGCGGGCGTCGCCCGCAGCGGTGGCGCTTGCAAAACGAGCCTCGCGCGACATGGACGATTTGACGGCGTTTGCCGATTGCTTCCAGACGAAAGACTCTCGCGAGGGCATCGCCGCATTTTTGGAGAAGCGCCCGGCTTCGTGGATGGAGTGACTTCGGTTATGAGCGTACGACCGTCCGCTGATCCTTCCAGCGCGCCCGAGGCTGGTGTGGATGCCAAGCCGTGGGTCGGCCCGGAAGACCTGGGCGCATTCGACCCTGCCGAGGCCCTGGGCGAGCCGGGTCAGTTCCCCTTTACCCGCGGTCCGCATCGTACCATGTATCGGGAGCGAATCTGGACCATGCGGCAGTTTGCCGGGTTCGGGTCGGCCGACGACACTAACAAGCGATTCAAATACCTGCTCGAACACGGACAGACGGGCCTCAGCACCGCGTTCGATCTGCCCACGCTCATGGGCCGTGATAGCGACGACCATCTGTCACTTGGCGAGGTGGGGCGGTGTGGCGTGGCGATCTCGTCGCTGGCGGACATGCGCCGGTTGTTCGACGGGATTGACCTGGGCAATGTCAGTACGAGCATGACGATCAACGGGCCCGCCGCAATCCTGCTGGCATTCTATGTTGCGGTCGGCCAGGAGCAGGGTGTCCCGCTGGGCAAGCTTCGCGGCACGCTGCAAAACGACATTCTCAAGGAATTCCACGCTCAAAACGAGTACGTCTTCCCGCCCGAGCCGAGCGTTAAGCTGGTCGTCGATACCATCGAGTATTGCACCGAACACACGCCCCAGTGGAACACGGTCAGCATCAGCGGTTACCACATCCGTGAGGCCGGGGCGACGGCCGTGGAGGAGCTGGCGTTTACACTGGCGGATGGTATAGCCTATGTACAAGCGTCAATCGAGCGCGGCTTGGACATCGACGCTTTCGCACCTCGCCTGAGCTTCTTCTTCGACGTGCACAACGACTTCTTCGAGGAGATCGCCAAGCTGCGGGCCGCCCGGCGCATCTGGGCGCACGTGATGCGCGACCGCTTCGGAGTGAAAAGTGAACGCAGTTTACTGCTGCGTATGCACTGCCAGACGGCCGGTGTGACTCTGACCGAGCAGCAGCCGACCAACAACATCATGCGCGTGGCCTATCAGGCGTTGGCCGGTGTGCTGGGCGGTACACAGTCGCTTCACACCAACAGCATGGACGAAACCCTCGCTCTGCCGAGTGCCCAGGCCGCCAAGATCGCCTTGCGAACGCAGCAGATTCTCGCCTACGAGAGCAACGTGACCCAAACCGTCGATCCGCTTGGCGGCAGCTACTTCGTCGAAAAGCTGACCAACGAGATCGAGGCCAAAGCCTATGCCATTATCGATCAGATCGATGCGATGGGCGGAGTGCTTAGGGCGATTGACCGGGGCTTCTTCCGCCGTGCCATTGCCGAGTCAGCTCATGCCCAGCAGCGTGCCATGGAGGACGGAAAATCGAAAGTCGTCGGCGTGACGGATTTCGTTGAAGAGGGGCCGCCGGGTATCGATATTCTCCAGGTTGACCAGGAGACCGAAGACACTCAGGTTGACGGTTTGAAGAAGCTGAAGGCCTCACGTAACCAGGCACGTCACGCCGCGGCACTGGAACGTCTGCGCGAAGATGCAAAGAAGGACATGAATCTCATGCCCGCTCTGATCGAAGGCGCCAAGGCCGATGCCACCGTCGGCGAGATGATGGCCACAATGAAAACCGTCTTCGGCAGCTACGACGGCGGCCCGGAGTGGTAACCGCTCCACGGTCAGGAGCGAAGTCCTCCCCAGGGGCGACAACGAGCAGCAGCTCCTGCAAGGCCTGCTCAGTGAGCGTGACAAGGTCGAAGCGGCCATGAAGCACGGGGCGCCGTTTTCGTGCGGTATGTGCCGAGAATCAATGATACGCGCCGCAGCGAGCTGGCCTTACGATGCCGATTCGTAGGCAATGGCTCTTCCAGTCGTGAAAGGAATCGATGATGCTTGACTACTTCCGAGCAGATAATTTCAAGTCGCTTGTCAATGTGAGCTTTGAGCCAACCGGCCTGAATCTCCTCGTTGGGAGCAACAACTCCGGCAAGACCAACCTTTGCCATGCGATGCAATTCCTTTCGTTGACAACTAGGAAATCTCTTAACGAGGCTTCGCAGTGTACGGGCGAGCCATGGAGTCTTGCCAATGTTTATCTGGACAAAGCTACGATTGACCTTTCTCTGCGCTGCACGCTCACATGGGAAAAGAAGGCCTACAAGTTTGATTATGAACTGAGCTTGACAGCGCCGCGCGCGGCAAGAGAGCGCGGGCAAAGTATCCCTCTCGGCGTGCAACACGAGGTGCTTCGGGTAACGGGAGGGGCATTCAACGAAACCGTCCTCATGGAGAACGACGCTGGACAGGTCAAGTTGTTGCATGAGCGGGTTTTTCTGGGCGAGCAACAGGGGCAGGATAAGTATAAGACGACGACGGCCCCACCGGATCATACGATGTTGTTCCGCCTGTACGACCTGGAAACGAATCAGCGTGCCAACCTGTTCAAGCGGTATCTCGGTAGCTGGCAGTACTTCAACTTTGATGCCTTGCGTTTGCGGCACACCGGTGCCCAACCGATGAACATCTTGCTCAATTCGGACGGAGGAAACTTGGCATCAGTCATGTCCAATCTGAAGAGCTCCGAGGAACGCTTGTATCGCAAGATCGTGGATGCAGCGAAGACCCTGGAGCCAAAGCTTTACGCCATCAATTTTTTGTTGCCCGACCCCGAGCATGTATACATGTTCTTCGAGGATGAGAAGGGCAAGCGATTCAGCGCAGCCAACATTTCGGACGGTACACTCCGCCACCTGGCACTTTGTACGCTGGTCATTTTGAACCGACACCTCAAAGCGAGCGGAGGTGCGCCGCTTGTCATGATCGAGGAGCCTGAAAACGGAATCTTCGTAGGTCATCTCAAGCCACTATTTGAGCGGATTGAACCGTCCGGCAAGGAGGGACAATACTTGTTCACATCTCACGCTCCGTACTTCATCGATCTGTTTGATGCATGCCTCGACGGCGTGTGGGTCGCGCGTAGCGAGCGAACCCATACCACAATCGAGCGTCCACCAAGGAGCAAGATCGAGAAACGGCTCGGTGAGTATTCGCTCGGAGAGATGCACTTTAGAGGTTTACTGCAATGAGGATCGGCTACGCCGTTCAAGGCTCGACCGATCGGGCTTTCCTCCGTGGGCTAAAGGAACGATGGTGCGCCAACGCTGAGATGATAGAGGGCGCGTTTCGCGGTTCCACCGGACTGAGCCTTCGGCGTGAATTGGCGAGAATATGCGACGATCTCTTCTGGCAGAAGGCATGTGACGTCATCGTGTTCTTGTCTGACGCCGATGTGGCTGACTGGCGAACGGTGCAAAGGCGCGAAGTCGAGAAGCTCCCTGACGAGATTCGCCCTTTCGCAGTGTATGGCATGGCTGACCGCAACACTGAATGCTGGTTGTGCGCCGATCCGCACTACATCTCGGAGAAGACTGAACGCGCATTCGAGGACTTTACTGCGGACGACCCAAAGGGCGCATTCCAGTCAGCGATGCGCATTTCGCGAGATGATAAGCGGGAATCGGAGATCGCAGCACTCGTTCGGGACGCTTACGTCGGGGTGCTGCGGCGCTGGATCCAGACGAGTAGATCGTTTGAGGACTTCTATGACCAACTCTGGACGGTCAGCAGACAGCGAGAATGCGACATAGACAATCTTCGTGAAAGTGGCTCCTGATTGCGCGAACAAGGCTGGCGGGAATCGACGAGGCGACGACCGCGCGAGACACCATGGCGGATGCACTTATCTACTAGTGGGACTACGTGGCCAACTGGGCATACCAGTTCGCGGGGGATCATGCGTACAAGGGACACCGGATTGCGAAGCGCCTGACCGGGCTGGATGCACAGTGCGGTTTGGCAATAACGCGCTCCGATTAGACACTCACGGCGCCCCGGAGGGGCGTGTGACAATAGCCCAGCGATTCATCGCTGGGATAAGGTTGCCAACCTACTGCCGAGTCCCGTAGGGACGGTTGAGTCGGGGGTGTTTTCACGCGCGAGAGCAAACGATGCCGCATTCCTACTCGAACTGCCTGATTCATTACATCTTCAGCACGAAGGATCGGCGCAAGATGATCTTCCCGGAAATCTGCGAACGTCTGTGGGCCTACCTCGGCGGTATCGCCCGGGAGAATGGGGTGAAGGCTTTGGCGGTTGGAGGGACCGACGATCACGTGCATATGTTGGCCGCGCTGCCCTCGCCGCTGTCGGTCGCCAAGGCCGTCCAGCTCATTAAAGGCGGGTCGTCGAAATGGGTGCACGACACGTTTCCCGCGATGAGGACCTTTGCCTGGCAGGAAGGATATGGAGCGTTCAGCATCAGCGTGTCCGGCATCGCCGATACCGTAGCGTACATTCTCGGGCAATAGCGGCATCATAGAACGCGGACGTTCGAGCAGGAGTTCGTTGCGTTTCTCAAGAAGCACGATATCGGCTATGATGAACGTTACGTGTTTGGCTGACGTTCAGCCGTCCCTACGGGACTGGTGTGTTTTCTGCGCTACTGGATACCCAGCGTTGAAACGCTGGGCTATCGTCGGCCATCCCTACGGGACTCTTGGTGTTGTGACTCACTTATGATGTCGCTACGGAACGATTAGTAGCGCGACTGGAGACGGGAGTGGTAATCAAAGCGGTAGAGCAGCGTCCCCGTGTGTTGCTCGCCAAGATCGGGCTGGATGGTCATGATCGTGGCGTCAAGGTTCTGGCACGGTCGTTCCGGGACGCCGGGATCGAGGTAATCTACACCGGCTTGTGGCAGACCTGTGAGGCGACCATGCACGCGGCCTTGCAGGAGGACGTCGACGTGGTCGGGGTGAGCCTCCTGTCGGCCGCCCATATGACCGTAATGCCCCAGATTCTGAGCATCCGCAGGAAGCTCGGAATCGAGCAGATGCCGGTGGTGCTCGGCGGGATCGTTCCGATGGCCGACTATCCCAAGTTGAAGGAAATGGGTATCGCGGCGGTCTTCAACCCCGGTTCATTTCTCGATAAGATCATCGAGACCATGCAGGAGCTGGCCTTGCACCGAGAGACTGTAGATTCCGACGAGATCCGTGCCGGGTATGCTCGTGGGGATACGCGGGCCCTGGCAAAGCTGATCACCGCCATTCAGCACGGTGAAGATCTGAACGGTTGGACTCCGCCGCCCGGTCAGGCCACCATCATCGGGATAACCGGCGCCCCGGGTGTGGGGAAGAGTTCGTTTATCGGCCGGCTCGGCAAGCGGCTTAGAGATCGTGGTAAGAAAGTGGCCGTCGTAGCCATCGATCCGAGCAGCCCGGTCACCGGCGGGGCGCTGCTGGGTGACCGGTTGCGGATGATGACCGGCGAGCCGGACGTGGACTTCTTCATCCGCAGCTTGTCGTCCGGGGATGTGCAGGGCGGTCTCGCCCCGCACTGCCGCGAAGTTGTCAATATTCTTATCGGGTTCGGGTTTGACTACGTCCTTGTAGAAACGGTGGGTGCCGGGCAGGCGGACGTGGCCATTCGCGAACTGACCGAGCACATCCTCCTACTGCTCATGCCGGAAAGCGGCGACTCGATCCAGTTCTCCAAAGCCGGGGTGACGGAGATCGCCCGCGGTTTCGTGCTT
>Ga0114930_10004949_pt1 | contig 11080 bp, 7 predicted proteins | sample AnhtaG_FD_87300 | JGI IMG/M metagenome (GOLD analysis project Ga0114930, IMG submission 87300) | Deep subsurface microbial communities from Anholt, Denmark to uncover new lineages of life (NeLLi) - Anholt_01485 metaG | ecosystem: Environmental > Aquatic > Marine > Oceanic > Sediment | place... | reverse complement strand
ATAGCCCTCAACCTCATCAAGAAAGACCGCTCCAGAAATTGCTCACTCAGGTCAAAGCGATACATCGCCTCTATCGACCCAGATTTCCTCGTACACCTGATAGGAATTTAGATGCGTTTGCCCGGCGGTTACGGCGAAAGAACGCTGCACATACACAGGGCTGCTGGCCATAGCGTCAAGCCAGGCACTTGGCAGAGGACGATCTATCCGCTGTCGCCAATTTGTCCGAGGAGTGGTAAGGGCCCGTCTCCCAGTACCCCCGGTTACAGCCGGCTTTCAGAGCGACTTCGCGGCGAAAAGGCTTCTTAGCGCGCTCCTGGCGGTGCCGACAAGATAGAGGCAGTGTTCATAGCAATGGAATAGGCCCCTGCAGGCAAATGAGCCGACGCCGGTAGAAGCACAAGTCAATCGTGCCAATATTGTCATCACGAAGACAAGCAGCGGCCTCGTGAGGCGCTTGTTTCTGCTCTTGCCTGTTATTATGGTGAAGATGGTTACCGCACCACGGCAAACATACTGAAGGAATAACCTAAAATGAACTGGTCCAGACTGCCTCACCGCACCATGGTTCTGATCGTTGCCACGATTCTTCTGGCCAGCGCCGCCAGCGCCGCAACTCGAATGGACCGCTATTACGCGTACGCCGTTGTGGAAGACAGACACGGTGTTATCGCCCCATGGTACACGGGGCAAAACGGCCAGTGGGATTTCCGGGTGCGCATCGCAGCAGAAACGTTGAAACGTTACCCGTGGACGGATACATCGTGCGCGGTCGCGGCCGCGCCGGAATTCGTGTTCAGCGGGGCGTGGAACATTGCCCCCGATGGGACCATTACGATTCCGCCGATTGAAGATTGGGCTAATGGCGACCTTGGCCAACGGGCCGCATACGTCCTTTCAGGATTGGTGGATTACTACCGATATTCCGGTGACCCAGCCGCGATTGCGCTGTTGTCCGTTACCGCCGATACCTTGCTGGACCATTGCCAGACGGGACACGAACATCCCTGGCCGCGGATCCTCATCAGTGTCCCTGTCAAGGGGAAACCGTACGGGAAATGCGACCCGAACGGCATGATCCAGCTCGACATCGTAGCCGAAGTGGGCCTCGGGCTGGTACGGGCGTATCAGGTCACGGGGAACACACGTTGGCGGGATACCGCCAAGCACTGGGCAGACTTGTTCGCCGAACACTGTGAGCCTGCTCCAGACCGCGCGCCCTGGCTGCGTTACGCGAATCCGGAAGCAGCGCCGTGGCCGAACGTACAGATGACCGGCGGCGTAGTCTTTATTCTCGCGTTCTTGGATGAAGTGATCCGCCTGGGATATGCGGGCGAAGGGGATGCGCTTCTACTTGCGCGGGACGCGGGCCGAGACTATCTGCGCAACGTGCTGTTGCCGAATTGGACGGTGAACGATGTCTGGGGGCGCAACTACTGGGACTGGGCGAATCCGGTACAGGCGGAAAACGTGACCGAATTTGCCGTTCGCTACTTCATGGAAAACGCCGAGGTATTCCCAAATTGGCGCAACGATGCGCGCAACATCATGGGCCTCTTTCTCAACCACGCGTGTGTGTCGCCGAAGTCCAACGGTGACGTGTTCAGCGGGGCCTGGGCCTACCCCGAGGGATGCGGGTGCTGCGGCCGGTCGCTCTGGTACGGACCCATGGAGTTTGCCACAGTCTATGCACAGTACGGTGTTCTGGCCCGCAGCGCATGGGGCCGCGAGGTTGCTCGCCGCCAGCAAATCCTGGCCACCTACGATTGTAAGGACACGGGCGTCGTCGAGGACAACATCGATGGCGGGTGCATTGTGGCAGGCGCCTGGTTCAAGATCGCTCACCCCATGGCGTTGAAGCACGTGCTGGGCACGATGGCTTGGATGCCTGAGGTCCTTGGCGCGGCCCGGGAAAACCACATCATGCGAAGTTCTTCCGTGGTCCGCTCCGTGGTCTACGGTAAAGGACGAGTCTCCTACGAGACGTTCGACGCGCCCGCGAATACGGTGGACGTCCTCCGTTTGGCCTTCGAACCTGCTGCGGTGCTGGCCGACGATACGGCGTTGCCATGCCGCGATGTCGTTGATGCCAATGGCTATGCGGTTCAACGCCTGGCCTCGGGTGATGCCATCGTCTCCATTCGACATGATGGCCTCACACATATCGAGATCACGGGAGCCGACCCGCAGAAGATGGCCGACGATGCCGTTTTGACCTATTCCGGTAACTGGCGCAGCGTCGCCGATCCACAGGACCATGCCGATGGCGTTCACGTTGCATCAACCGCCGGTGCGGACATGCGCTTCACGTTCTCAGGCAATCAGGTACGCCTCCTCGGGCGTGTGGGCCCGGACGGCGGTCTTGCAGATGTGTATCTCGATGATGCGAAGCAGCTCGTGGCAATAGATTGCCGGAACCCGGCCGTGCGGCGCCAGCAGGTACTTTATTACAGGAACGGTCTGGCGCCGGGTGAACACACGATCCGGGTCGTAGTAAGAGGCGCGTGCAATCCCGTATCCCAAGGCAATGCGGTGTATGTTGATGCTGTCCAATGGTCGTCGGCAGTTCCGGCGGATGGCGGCGCACCTGAGACCGCTTACGGCTCGGGAGGCGGACCCACGGACACGCAGCGCATGGTCTGTGGGTACACGGGGCGGAAGGGTTACGTGGATACGCTCGGCAAGACCTGGCTGCCCGCGACGGAATTCGTCGCCCGGGTCGGCCACATGGCCGATTCGGTGGTGCGGGCATGGACCACGACACCGCGCGCAGAGACGATTGAAGGGACCTCCGATCCTGAGTTGTACCGCTATGGGATTCACGCGGACGAATTTTGGGTGAACGTTACCGTGGGTCCCGGCGTCTACTACGTCCGTCTCAAGTTCGCAGAAACCGTCGAGGACAACCCCAAGGACCACGCGGTCACCGTCCACATCAACGGCCGTGAAGTGGTCTCTGCGATGGATGTGGCTGCAACCGCAGGCGGTCTCAGAAAGGCGGTGGACGTGGTCTTCAACGACGTCCATCCGGAGCATGGGATCATCGAAATCCGATTCTCCAATCCGTTCGGCATGGAGGCTATGGTCCAAGCCATCGAAGTCGGTCCAGGCCACGGGGGCGAGGGCGCAACGCCGGTGTCCGTCGCGGCGGATGCGGCCGACGCGACAGGCAACCTCTTGCTGAATCCGGGTTTGGAATCCGGCGTACCCGAAATGCGGGCAAGAGAGGGCGCCACGTCCACGCGGTTTGCTTGGACGTGTACGGGGATTGGCCCCAACGAGAGCTACGTTTACCCGGAATCCGTCTACGTAAAACACCCTAAGCTCGGACTCCCGGACCTGCATTCCGGGAAGGAAGCGCTACGCACGCATAGTTCGGGCGGCGGACACACCGAGGTGTATCAGGAAACCGGCGTTCAGCCAAACTCCGAATACACGGCGTCTGTTTGGGTTAAGACCGTAGACCTGGCCGGGCAGGGCTTTGGCGCGCATCCCGGCGACTCGGCCGGGCTTGTCGTGGCCGAACTGGCGGCGGATGGCCGGGTGCTCGCGGAACATGCGAGTCCGGTGCTGACGAAAGCCGGCCCCTATCAGCCAATCGAGACGGCATTCACGGCGTCAGAAGAAACGGTCAAGGTACGCTTCATCCTGCGCACCTTGATTGCTTGCAGCTTCGAGCAGGGTCATGTTGCTTATGACGACTGCCGTCTTGCGTGTAGCGCGTCCACGTAGCCGCCTTCGGCCCGAACGCCAACTGAACTCGACGGGCGGGAACCAATCAGAGCCCTTTGCTCGGGTGAAAGGAGAGCCCGGTGCCGCAATCTGGTCTTGGTGCGTTGCGCTATGAGGATGCCGGCGACGCCGCCCGGTTGGCAATGGATGGCCTCGCCATGAACCCCGTGCACGGCATTCCGAGCTGGATGCTCCATGTCATGGATCGGGACTTCCTCGAAACCCGTGCCGGCCACCCTCCCGGTGCTTTCCACGACAAGTGCCACAAAGTCTATCTCGACTTCCAGCGCACCGTCGGTTGCGGCATGATTGACCAGTTTATCCCTGAGAATCCCCTGTCCATGGGTGACCAAGGGTATGATCCGGAAACGCCGCACACCGGGGCCAGCCCGAAGGCCACCCAAACGCGGCTCACATGGGACTCCGAGCCGACAGAATGACCTCTCAACTTCTCGTCGGAGCGCTACAGGTGCTCAGAAGTACTTCCGCAGGCAAAACATGCCTGACTTCATGGGCACTTACGCGGTCCATGCTGACCTGACAAGTGTTTATCAAGCTCCTTTCGGGCGTTGCTTGTTCCGGCGGGATCCCGTGAACGATTTGGAGGGGGCGCAGTTCCGCTGGCGGGTCCGCCCACGCGGCCCGCCAAGCCTCGGGCCAATCCGGCTCGAAGGCCCCGGTTGCCATGCCCAATGTACTTAGCATCACCATCAACATGTCCATCTCCTTCTCATCAGGGCCTGAATGCGCTGCTTTGCGGCCGATGGCCTGAGGCTTTCGACACGGCCGCTCTGTGTGTCTGAGCGGCCATGCTGGACGTGGCGAGCAGGTCAGCGGTGTCCCTGTTGAAGCGGGCGGGCGACCCTCTTGAGACTATTTTCGCTTTCATTGCCCAGGGGTTTCGCACACTACGCCGGTTCGCTGTAGTTGCACCACTCCAGTGCGCCGAGTCTCTTGAGGGCGTAGCCGGTTTCGCGGAGATAGTCGCCGTATACGACCTGGGCATGGAATCCTTCGATGTTTTCGGTGAGGCGTCTCCAGTCGCCGTCGATCCGTATGTCCATCTGCGAGCGGCACATGGGCAGCGAGGGGGAATCGAGCACCGTGCCCCGGAACCCGTGCCAGCGGGTGCAGTGCAGGTCAGGCTGTATCACGGTGACGAGCTGTCCCTTGGGATAGGTGACCTTGGTGGCGGCGCCGTAGTCGGATTCGTAGTGCGTCATGACGGTAGTTGGCTCATAGTCGCGGCCGTTCATTCTCATGGGTGCTGCGCAATGGGCGACGGTGTAGACGCCGTCGTGCGGAAAGTGCGAGTTGCAGAGAAAGGCTGGCTTGCCGGTTATCCAACGCAGCAGCACCCCTGGCAGTGTGTGGCTGAGGTCCGTGTGGCAATAGGCGGTGTAGCCCTCGTCGTTGGCGAGCGCCAAGACCAGACAGGGCGGCGTGTCCAACATGCCGATTACTTCGTGTCCCATGCAGAGGTCGAAACCGAAGTTGAAGGCGTTCTTCTCGCGGAGCAGGTCGCGGCAGACGTGCCACGCCGCAAACGAGTTGACGATGAATCGCCGCTCGGTGGCCAACGTGAGATTCGGCCGGGCCAGGAATTGTGCGGTTTCGCTTTCGACTTCTTTCATACGGTTAGCGTTGGCGCACAGGGCATCCAAGCGCTCCTTGTAGGCTTCGCGCGGGATGACCTCTATGTCGTACCCCCAGATCTCTTCGGCATGTTTCGGGCCGTTCTCCTGCGCGGGGCCGCTGTAGGCGGCAAGGCTGCCGATAGCGAGCATCTTCGTGCCCTTTGCGTTCTTCAGCCCGTGTAGCGCGCGCAGCCGCCACAACAGCTCGCCGTAGTCATCGACGACGATGTCCCAGACGTCCATGTTCGGCTGCGCCATGGCATCTTCATGGTGACGGAGTACCCGCCAGTGTGCGATTTCGTGGTAGAGGTAGTAGGGGCCGGACTTGTGGCGCAGGAACATGACGTTCGGCTTGCCTGAATCCGCCAGCTTCCAATACCAGTGCACGTGTCCGCCAGCGGCATAGGGCAGCAGCACGTCCGCACCGCTTTCTAGGGCGGCCTTTATGGCTGCTTCTTCCTTGGCAAGGATGACCGGCAACACCTCGATGGGAAATCCGGCGCGTTTCGCCAGAGACTCGAGTTCGCCTTCGATTCGCCGGGCTTCCTCTTCTGCGGCATCGTCCGAGAAGATCTCGCCGTAGTTGCGCCAACTCGTGCGATCTCTGGGTTGGGGCGTGTCGTAGCCCAGCACGGGCTGGACCCGCAGCGGGCTGCCGTGGGGCAAGTCGCCGTTCCGGCCGTCCGGACTTTGTTTATCGGTCCGCGGGGCCCCGGATAAGGTCATTGACGCCGCCGCGCCGGCTCCCATCCCGCCCAGAAAGCCGCGGCGGCTCATGGCGTGCATCTTCGTAGTTCCAGGCATACTCCATATCCTTTCGATGAGTGCTTGGCCGAAGAACTGTCCGGCCGTGCGCGCAGCACCTGCGCCGCTACGGCTACCCACCCCGAAGACTACCTGGTCCACGCCATGCACCGCAAAGTCATAGCATGATCTCAGTCAGGATGGTGGCGGGTGCGGAAATGTAGGTCGCAGCACCGGAATGTAATGATGACCATCATTGATTGGCATTTGACCAGAAGTCAGGGCCGGACTTCAACCGCCGCGGCGTTCTGAATAGCGAGCAAATGACGAAAACTCACGGGGGTCTTGTTGCAGGATTCCCAGGGCGGCATTGATAACCAGTTGGACATCCACGGCGTTCACTTGCCGTTGGCGTCGATGTCGGCCATCGCAGCAGGGTCGTCGGGTTTTTCCTCTCCATACGTAGTAACCTTGATGGTCTCTTCTGGACCGTATGTGCGACACAGGGCCTCGCCTTGGATTGTGCTTCCATCTCCGAACTCCTTGGGAAGATTCACCCGATAGGTGAACCATGCCGGGAGACGAGGCTTGAACGTTGGACAAGGAGTAGGTAATGAGAACCAGCATACTTGTGTTAACGACTTGCCTCGGTGCCGTCGCTGGAGCCAGCGAAGTATCCGCGGCTATAATTCCGAAGAAAGAGTCCACAGCCGTGCCGCGTACGCCAGGGGTTCCGTGACTCCAAATCGTAAAACACAGAAGGAGAGCATCATGGACGGTTCAGTCAGCCGACGGCAGTTTCTGGGGACGGTCACCGCGGCCGGTGGCGTCGTAATGGCTGGGGGATTGTCTCCTCGTCCCTTCGCCGCAGCGGAAGCGGCAGGATGGCCCAAGATGCCACCGGTGCGCATCTATGTGGTCTACTTGGGAACCGGAGGCGCCTGGCCGAGGCCGGACTTCGACGCTCAAGGGGAGGTAGAAAGGAAATTCACGCCCCATCTGCACCAAGTCCAGGCTGCGCTCGGAGACGTCGAGTTCCTCGGTGGCAATCTGATCTCCAACCGTGCCCAGGCGGCTACCGCACTGCTACCGGAAATCAACGATTCGGGGGCCGACGCTGTCCTTGTGATCCACCTGTGCTTCGGCGATGCCAGGCCGTTCAAGACCCTCGCGGATAGTGGGAAGCCGGTCGCCATCTATTCGCAGCCCTTCAGCGGCCACGACTGGATGTACGTTCCCCGCCAGCAGAAGGCCGGCGTGCGCCTGATTCTGGCGCCGTCGCGCGATCTCGCGGAAATCGACCGGCTGGTCGCACTGTTGCGCGTCCCGGCGCGGATGAAGCAGTCGAGAATAATTCTGATGGGCGAGCCGGGGTGCGCGGCCGGGACCGCCGCCGCCAGGGACTTCGATCAAGTCCGCACGAAAGTCGGCCCCGAGGTGATCGAGGTCACGCCGGCCGAGTTCGTCAGCATTCATGAATCGATCGCAATCGCCGACGCTCAACGGGAGGCGCAGGCCTATTGGATCTCGCAGGCCCGGGAAATCAGGGAACCTTCTCACGAGGAAATCGTTAAGTCCTGCAAGACCTATCTGGCGATGAAGAAGCTCATGATCGAGCACGGGGCGCAAGCCATCACCGTCAAGTGTTTGGGCGGCATTCCCATTCAGACGCTCGGCTATCCTTGTCTTGGGTTCAGCAAGCTCCTCGACGAAGGCGTCGTCGGCGCGTGCGAAGCCGACATGGACTCCACCCTCACGATGCTGATGTTCCTGTATGCGTTCGGCCTGCCCGGGTTCATTACGGACCCGCTCATCGACACCGCCAAGAATGCGGTGATTCATGCCCATTGCGTGGCGCCCACCAAAATGCGCGGCCCTGGGTCGAAGCGGCTGCCGTTCAGCATACGCAACCATCGCGACGACAACCGGGGCGCTTCACTGGAAGTCTTCATGGACGATGACCTGGACCAGAAGGTGACCTGGGCAAAACTCGCCAACTTGGACACAATCCTGGTCGCCACGGGCGCCATCACCGAGATCTGCGACTTCGATGATCGCGGCTGCCGTACTCAACTGGTAGCCGAAGTAGACAATGCCCGCGAATTGTTCCAGAACTGGGGCGGCGGCGTCCTGCCGGACGACATGATGGCGCTGCTGCACCGCGTCCTTTTCTACGGGGACCACACGGAAAACGTGAAGGACCTGGCGCATCTGATGGGCCTGAAAGTGCTGCTCGAAGGGAAGGAAATGGCGCCCACGGTGTGAAGTGGCGGGTGCGGAAACAGATATGGTCTTTTCACCGCGTAGCCGGTGAACAAACCTTCAATGTAGGCTGCAGCACCCGATTGTAATGATGGCTATCGTTGATTAGCATTTGACCATAATTCAAGGTCGGACTTCAACCGCTGCTGGAATTGGAAAAAGGAGTAAATAACGAAAACTCACGGCAAACCTGTGGAGAAAAAGCTTCAGACACCTGGGTGGTCGCGGCCAACAATCACGCAGCCTCGCGGTAATAGGATTTGATGATGTCGCCGCGGAGAGCGTCTACCATACCCTATCGAGCCAATCATCCACGCAGCATGTGGTTCGTGGCGCATACAGAGTAGTCACATTACAGTGTGAATGCAACTAGGAAATGCAACGTGAGCTTCTGCGGAACTGGGTGTACGGCCGCCCATATGTCCTTGATCGCCGTGCATGGCCTGCCCGCGAACAACCAGCCCCGCGAAGCACAGACCACACCCGCCGACTGGGCGACGGAACTGCTGGAGAAGACTGCCGACAAGCCGCTGGAAGCGAAAGCCAAACGGGGGATAGATGGGATAAATGGGGGGATAAATGGGCGCAGTCGCCGCTTATTCTATGGATCGAAGGCTGGTTGCTGATGACGAGCGGCGTTCATGTGCTCGACGTGCCGTGGCAGCAGGAGGAGAGCAAATAAACGGTGACTGTCTCCATTTATCAGGTTCCTCACAAGAATCTGTGCATGAGAACGGCGAGTTAAACATGCTAAGTCTTTCCGTGACAATATGATAGAGCCGGATAGCCTATGACTTTAACCCGATCGCACAAGAACAACTGCTTTGCGGCAAGGACGGCGAAAGTTACCCACATTTCCACAGCTACGAGAGCTATGCTCAAAGGCGCTGCCAGCTGTGGAAATGTGGATAACTTTCGCCTCATGTTGCCACCCAAACCAGCGGTTGGTTCCAGTTCGACTACGCAAACCGTGCACAGATTCTTAGGAGGAGCCATTTATCATTTATGCAGGCCGGGGTCCGTCATGACATCAGAATGAATGCGTCACTTGACGCCCGCGGGTTCAGGGCCGTAGACGTTGTCGAACACGTTCGTCCTCGTTGAGGCGCGCACGGCTTCGGGGGGTCCCGCGTGCTTGAGGAACCAGTTGTGGTGGACCTCGCACGTCTCCTCGGGCACGCCGCGGATGACCACGGGGGTCTGGGGGGCTCGGAATGTGTTGTTGTAGATCTCGATAGACGTGCCCGCGATATCCGTCCCGTCTTTGCGGTCGCGTCCGCCGTGCATGTCGAAGCAGTGGCTCAGCGACACGCCCAGCTCGACATTGTGCCTGGCCACGTAGCCGCAGCCGGGGCTGCCCGTTCCCGCGATCGAGTGGCGGTTCGAGTCGAAGCGGTTGTACTCGATCAACGACGTCGTCGTGCTGTGCGACACGCCGTACCCAAGCCCGTTGTACTGGCAGTGGTGGATGAAGTTGTGGTGGATGTGATGCCCGTCGCCCTTGGCCAGGCGGACGCCCGCGTGTCCGAAGCCGGACACGTCGCAGTTGTCGACCTCGAGCTTATCGTGCTCGGAGGAGATACCGTCCTGCGTCGGGAACTTGTAGTAGTAGGCGTGTCCGCCGCCGCCGGCGCTGAACGCGCGACTATGGTGGTCCAGATACCGCTTGGTATTCGGCCCTCGGATTCGCAGGCCCGTGACGCGTACGCCCGGACCCATGGCGCGGATCATGACGGGCGTCTTGAGCACATCGCTGGTGAGCAGGGCGCCGGCCGACCCGTCGTGCCCGCGGTCACTGGCCAGGGTGACGCCCTCCGGGACCTCCAACACGAGCTGCTCGATGTAGATCAGCGTGGTCAGATCGATCTCGGCGTCACCGGGAAGGAACACCACCTGCCCTGCCGTCGCACCGGCCAGGGCGTCGCGCACGGCCTCGAGGTTCTCGACTGTGAAGTCGCCGCCCTCGACGATTCCCGTGTAGCCCGCCCCGCCGCCAATCGGCCCGCGCTCGTCCGGCTGCGCGCCGTATACGACGCCGCCGATATCCACCCACGTTGGGTCGTCGGCCGTGGCGCAACAGCTCAAGACCAAGAGACTTGCCAGCAAGACGAAGGGCACCCGCATGATCAGACACTCCTCATGTAAAGCCGGCCACGACTGCCGTGGCCGGCGTCTCCTCGAATCGGGATCGCTCTCTTTGGCTGCCAACCGCCGCCGCCTACGCCGGGAGCCCGTAGCCGTTCCGCCGGGGCCGGGACAGCATGGCGTTGGCCTCTTTGCAGTTGACGAAGCGCTCGCGCTTCGGGTTCCATCTGAGGGCCTCGCCGACCCGGCCCAGGTCGCGGGCGATATTGACCAGATAGCACAGGGTCGAGCTGCGCTGGCCGTATTCGACATCGGCCGTGCACTTCTTGCGGGTCTTGATGCATTCGAGCCAGTTCTCAATGTGCGGCTGGCTCTCGGGGACCGCCAGCGGCTCGGGCCTGTCGGCCGCCTGAATCAGGTCTTTGGGGTCGGCCGCAATCCGGTCGCGGTTGATCTCGATCCGGCCCTTCGGTCCAACGAACACGCAGCCGAGTCCCGGACTCCTGTCGCCGTCGAGATGGAGGAGAAGCTCCGTGCCATTGGCGTACTTCATGCGGACCTTGGCACGGGGCCCGGAGGCGTTGCGGATCATCTGGTAGTAGTTGGAGCCGGTTTCATCT
>Ga0114930_10004948_pt1 | contig 11080 bp, 3 predicted proteins | sample AnhtaG_FD_87300 | JGI IMG/M metagenome (GOLD analysis project Ga0114930, IMG submission 87300) | Deep subsurface microbial communities from Anholt, Denmark to uncover new lineages of life (NeLLi) - Anholt_01485 metaG | ecosystem: Environmental > Aquatic > Marine > Oceanic > Sediment | place... | reverse complement strand
TTCCGCCAGGTGTTCGACGACCTGTTGGAGCGCTATAACTTCACCGTGCGCGAGGACACCCCGCTGGACGTGGAGGTGGCTATTGACCCGGAGATGCTGGGCCAGATCTTCGAGAACCTGGTGTTGGGCCTGGAGCGGGGCGAGGATCGCCGCAAGGCCACCGGCTCCTACTACACCCCCCGCGTGATCGTCCACTTCATGTGCCGCCAGGCTCTCAAAGAATACCTGTCCGCCGAAAGCGGCATAGACGCAGCCCGTCTCGAAGCGCTGATGCACGTCGGTCCCGCCGAGCAGTTGACGCCCGAAGAAGTGGCTGAGTTGAGGAAGATGATCACCGAGCCGCAGGCCCGCCTGTTGCGCGGATTGGTGGAGGGGGCGCGGGTGCTCGATCCCGCCGTGGGATCGGGTGCTTTCCTGGTGGGGATGCTCTACGAGATGGTGGCCCTGACCAGGCTGCTGGACGTGCGGCTGCGCGGTCAGAAGTGGGTGCAACAGCGCCGCAACTACGGCTACGACCTCAAACGGCGCTTCATTGAGCGCAACCTCTACGGGGTGGACATTCAGTCCGAGGCGGTGCGCATCTGCGAGCTGCGGCTGTGGCTGAGCCTGATGGTGGACTACCAGCGGCGGGCTGGCGAGCCGGTGCCCACCCTGCCCAACCTCAGCTACCGCGTGCGCGTGGGCGACAGTCTGATCGAGCGGCTGTTTGGCGAGCCGGTGCAACTGGACGAGCTGGCCGACGACACCGTGGCCCGTCAACTGATTGACCGCATCCAGACCGAGAAGCGAGGCTACTTCAAAGAGCCCAACCTGTGGGAGAAGCAGCGGCGCGAGCTGCGCATCCTGGGGCTGCTGTGCGAACTGGCGGCCAAGCTGGTGGGGGCCAAGCGGGGCGCCGTGCTGACCCAGATGTCGGCGCAGGTGCCGCCGATGGGGGACGAGTTCCTGTCCAGGCAGCATCGCAAACTGAAGGAGGCGTTTGAGGAAGAGCTGGCCCACTACGCCGGTCTGATGGAGCAGGTGAAAGGGGTTTACGAGCAGGTGCGGGCCATGCAGAGCGGCGAAGTGCCCACCGAGGCCCGCGACGTAGACGCCCTGCGCACCCAACTGGGTCTGTCCTTCATCTGGCGGCTGGACTTCGCTGAGGTCTTCGCCGATAAGGGGGGGTTTGACGTGGTGATTGCTAATCCGCCGTACATCCGACAGGAGCGATTCTCCGAGCAGAAGCCGTTGCTGAAAGTGGCCTTCCCCGACGTGTACCATGGGGTGGCCGACCTGTACGTCTATTTCTACCGCCAGGGATTGGCCCTGGCCCGGCCCAAGGGTGTGCTCACCTTCATCAGCTCCAACAAGTTCTTCCGCGCTGGCTATGGCAAGGCGTTGCGCACCTACCTGCGGGACAACACCTGGTTGAAGACAGTGATTGACTTTGGCGACCTGCCCGTCTTTGAGGCCACCACCTACCCCTGCGTGCTGGTAACTGCCAATCGTCGTCCTGGTGATGGCGAGGCGACGGTGCAAGCACTGAACGTGCGGACCATGGCCACGTTGGAATACTTGGCCAACGCCGTGCAGCGCGAGGGATGGCCCCAGCCGCAGCGAAGCCTGCGTCGTGACGGGTGGGCGTTCGAGCGGCCCGAAATATTGGCCCTGCTGGAGAAGCTGCGCCGGAACGGGACGCCGTTGGGAAAGTGCGTGGATGGGCAGTTCTACTACGGCATCAAGACCGGTCTCAACGCAGCCTTCGTCATTGACCAGGCCATGCGGGACCAGCTTGTGGCCGAGGACCCTCACAGCGCCGAGATCATTAAGCCCTGGCTAGGCGGGCGAGACATCGAACGCTGGCGGGTGGAGTGGGATGGTAAATACCTTATCGCCATTCAGAACAGTGGCGACCGAGATGCTCACAATCCGTGGGCAAAAGCCAAATCAGAGAGTAAAGCCAGGGCAATCTTGAGCAGAACCTATCCCGCTGTCTACAAGCACTTACTGCAGTATGAGGCGCGTTTGAAAAAGCGCAGTGACCAGGGCAAGTTTTGGTGGGAACTTCGTCCATGCGAGTACTACGCTGAGTTTAGCAAGCCCAAGATCGTTTATCCTGACATTGCCAAGAAGCCGGAATTTGCTTATGACACAACAGGCGCTTACGGTGGCAACACAACCTACATCCTGCCTACCGATGAGTTGTACTTGCTTGGCGTTCTCAACTCCTCAGCAGTAGAATTCTTCTACAATCAGATTAGCTCAACCATACGTGGCGACTATCTGCGCTTCATCGCTACGTACATGCAGCAAGTCCCCATCCCTGATGCCACCCCAGCCCAACGCGCCGCCATCGAAGCCCTGGTGCGCAAGCTGCTGGATGCAGAGGGCCAGGGGCCGCAGGTGGCGGAGTGGGAGCGGGAGTTGAATGTGCTGGTGTATGAGTTGTGTGGGTTGATACAGGAAGAAATCGAGACTATTGAAGCAAGCACATAATCAGTGTCCTTGCTCGGATTTGGCCAAAGGGTTACGAAAAGAAGGAGGTCAAACAAAATGGAACTACCCAAGATTGATGTCCAACCTCGCAGACTGTCCCAATTGCTCAATGATATGGAAGAGGGAAAGTTACAAGTGCCGCGATTTCAGCGTGACTTTGTCTGGCCCTTGACCAAAACCCGCGCTCTGCTAGATAGCATGTACAAAGAGTTTCCGATTGGAAGTTTCTTTTTGTGGCACGCACCGCCCGGAAGCCCGCCCTTATCCCGCCCGCTAGAAGACTTGGGCATCCCTGCGCCCAAGCCAGGTTCTGAAGTTACATACATCCTAGACGGACAGCAACGACTGGCCTCTCTATATGCCGTCATCAATAGCGTCAAACTAGGCTCGCGGGATTATGGCCGCGTCTGCATTGACCTGGAAACCGCAACGAAATGCGATGAGACCAAAGACGAGGGTTTTGATGAGAACATATTCGTTTACCGCAGCGCTGACAATCAGCGGTACGTTGCGGTCCGGGATCTGGTTGGACGGAATCACTTGACCATCTATAACAGCATTTCCCAGGAATGGCAGCCCGCATTCAACAAGGCATACAACCTGTTCACTACCACCTACCCACTTTCCGTGGTTTGGATTCAGGAGCAAAAACTGGGTGATGCCATTGAAATCTTTCAGCGGATCAACCAGGCGGGAAAACGGCTAAGTCGCTATGATCTGGTCTGTGCCAACGTCTGGACGGAGGATTTCGACTTTAGGAAACGCGTCGCCCACTTGAATCAGAGATTTGCCCAAGATGGCTTTGGCGCACTCCACGAGACGGTTTATACCCAGGCTTTTTCCCTGATCCTGAAAGATAAATGTACAACTGCAGCCGAGCTTTCTCTGCAGACGGACGAGATCTTACAATCTTGGGATCGCGTGGTGAGGGCCTTACAACTGGCAGTAAACTTTGTAGCCAACAACCTGGGTGTCAAACGCTCTGATTACCTGCCCTACCGTGGTATTCTGGTTGTACTGGCGTACTACTTTTACCATGCACCCAGTAGTGCCCTTTCGGCCCAAGAAAGAGAAGCCCTGTGGAACTGGTTCTGGCGCGTCACATTATCCGAGCGCTATAGTTCCACCAGCCCCTCTAGAATGGCCGAAGATGCCCAAAAACTACGGCCCTTGATTGATGGAGAAGAGGTCTCCGTTGATTATCCTTCCAAAGTCACGCCCGAAGCCGTGGGCCGCACCAAGATGACCAGTACCAGTTCAGCGCTCAGAAACGCATTCATTTGCATGCTGGCGCTCAAGCAGCCCAAAAACCTGAAGGATGGAAGCCCAGTCAATCTCGCCGATGATTTCTTCTCCAACCTCAAGAAAGCCGAACGCCATCACATCTTCCCCGTTGGTTATCTGAAAAGCAGTGGTTTTGAGAGTTTGGTTCATCGACTACCGAACTTCTGCTTTATTCCCTCCGACTTGAATCGCGAAATCGGCAGTCGAGAGCCGGCCGAGTATCTGACTCAGTACCAAAAGGACAATCCCCAGTTTGCCGCAGCGGCAGACTCTCATCTATTGCCAGTGACCTCTGGCGCGGCAGTGTGGAACAACGACTTTGAAGGGTTCCGTTCTGAGAGAGCCCGACTCGTAGCAGACGAACTCAACCGGTTCATTGATAGCAAACCCGACGAGTTTGTGGAGAGAGCCGCAGCCGAGCCTGAGGGACTGGATATTGGCCCCAGGGTTGACTTGCTGGAAATTCGCCTGCGCGACTTCATTGACGACCGGCTGAGTGCCGTGGTTGGCTCTAATTACTGGGAGCAGACGATGCCTTCGGATGTTATCGGCGCGGTAAGGCAACGGATTAAGGAGTGGTGCTCGCGCCATCCTTATATAGACCAATCCGAGTTTATGTCGGGGCGCAGACGTTTGGATTTCTGCGACGCCTCCCACTACGAGAAGATCATCCTCAAAAACTGGGCACAGTTTGAGGAATTCTTCCAGCGGAAGGAAGAGTTTCAGCGTCATATAGCTGCCTATCGCACGCTCAGAAACTGCGTGCAGCACAACCGTCAACCTTCGGACATTGAGCAACAGTTGGGCGAAGCCGCAATGACGTGGCTTGAGCGTATCATGGACCAATACGATCAAGGAATCCGGGCCTACGCTGAAGAGGATAATGAGGCAGACCTCGCGATTGAGTAATGAGCAGATAACGATTGTAGAGGGACGGAATCACTGAACACACTGAGGGGAGTGATCTCAGGGTTCCTGTAGGGGTAAGCGAACGTCTATGTGCGTCGACAACACAAAAAGGAGTGCAAAAATGACAACTGACATCGGACAGACCGCAGCAGCAGTGGTGACGACGCTGGCTCCGTTCACTCCGTTCTTGATCGAGGTGGGCAAGGCCGGTGGGGAGGCATTGGCCGAAGTAATCATTGAGAAAGGCGGTGAGGCGGCCTGGAAGAAGGCACAAGTCCTATGGGGCAGGCTCCGGGCCCGCTTCGGAGACGACCCCGAGGTAACTAGCGCGGCGACGATGGTAGCCGCCAAGCCAGAGGACGAGGCACGCCAGACCATGCTGGCCGAGGTGCTGGGTGCCCGCTTGCACGAAAACCCTGCGCTGGCCCAGGAACTGTCTGACTTGCTGGGTGGACAGGAAGGAGTGCAGCAGGTATTGGCCAACCGCAGCAGTTGGGTGGAGGACGTGACCCAGCGGATGAAAGGCAGCGGCAAACAAATCGTGCAGGCCAGCGATGATAGTGTCATCAAGGACGTGCGGCAGATCAAGCAGTGAGTGATCAATGGGCTTGACCTATGGGCAACAAGCAGACGAGCCAACAAACCAATGACACCGACGATGGCAACGTCGTGGGCGATGGCAGCACCATCCAGATAGTAAAGGCAGAGGATGGTAGCACCGTCAGCCGTGTAATTCAGTTGGCGGGTGACTTGGTGCAAGGCGACAAGATTATCTACGAGGGCACCAAGCCCGTCTCTGTTAGCGACCTGCTCAATGCCTGCCAGTCACAGGTGAACGGCGTGCTCTACGACGTGCGCCACAAGTACGACCACAAGCTGTACGTCAATCGCGCCATCGAACGCGAACTCAACGATTCCTTTAATACCGCACTTGAAGGTCCTGCTCCCAATTGCTTCCTCATCGTGGCCCCTGCTGGCAGTGGCAAGACCAACCTGTTGTGCGAGTTGGCGCGATTGCGTGTTACCCAACAGCCGGTGCTGTTGCTCATGGGCGGCAACCTGTTCCTCGACGCGACAACGGGCCTGCTGGCCGCGATCCAATCGGAATTGCAAGCCGCTAACTCCAAGATTCACTTCCTCTCGCCGGAGGATAGCCTACACACCCTGCATCGCCTGGCCGAAGAGATGGATCGGGATGCGCTGCTCATCCTGGACGCCATCAACGAGCACGACCGACCAGCCCAGATGCGCAAGGCAGTCGAAGACCTACTGCGCAAGACACGAGGGCGGCGCATCAAGCTGGTGGTTACCTGCCGCGACTACTACTGGGGCCTGTTCAAAGGGCGCTTCTGGGAAGGGGCCACAGTCAACAGCCTTCCAGCCGAGGCCGACGAGCAAGATGCCGCTGATGATTTCAGCCGCTTTGCAACAGACGAACACGAGCGGGCACTTCCTCTCTACCTGGATCACTACCAGATCACCGGAGGGCCCGTGGCTGACGCCGCCGAGCAGTGCCGCCACCCCTTGCTCTTGCGTTTCTTCTGCGAGGCGTATCGTGGGCAAGACGTCGGCCAAGTAGAGGACATCCGCCTGAAGGAACTCTTTGACCACTACTGGGACCAGAAGCTGCTGTCTATTGCCGTGCATATGATTCAGCAGGGCGCTAAGGGGACTCAGGATGAGTTGACAGTGAAAGTGGGCGAGTGCTTGCTGAGCTTAGCCGCCCACATGCTCCACCACAACGTGCGGGCCATCCCGAAAGTGGAGATGCCCACCATATCTGAGTGCGAAAGGCGTCGGGACGATCAGCTTTCGATGTATGGGAGGATCCGCGATGAGTTCATCATCGTGGAGGAGAAAGAGCGGGGCAGGGGCCGCCGCAAGATACTCCAGGTAGCCTTTGTCTACGAAGAGTTCATGGAATATGTCATGGCCCGTTCGCTGATGCTCGATTGGGATCAGGCGAACCTGGACGAAGAGGCTATCTTGGCCAAAATCGAGGCGCTAACTGGCAAGTACGAGTCTTTTGCCCAGATAGTGGGCGTGATGGTCTACCTGGCACTAATTCTGAAGGAGGAGCGTGACTTGGCCCTGTGGTCGCTGCTGTTGAACAGGGGCGAGTCTTGGCAAAAGGTCGTCCTGGAGGCCTTCCGTAAGCTGCCCGAGGAGCAGCTTGACGTTGGCGTGTTCGATGCGCTGGAGGAGATGTTGGCTACGGGTGATGAGAGCATCCTAGTGCAAGTGTTAGACACCCTGAAGGTAAAGCGCGTGGGCCAGGCGGCCCCGACATCCATGGTTGATGTTCTCGGCAAGCTGACCCCACACTCGCGGGGACCGATTTGCCGTCGAGCGGTGCTGGCACTGGGCAACATGACTGCAGAGCTGGCATTGCCGGTACTCATCCAGGCTCTAGATTATCCGCGAAGCAGTTTGAACGCCATAGTAGCTTTGAAAAAGCAAGGATTCGCGCAAGCAGTTGAACTAGCTGATGCTTCCCTTAAGGATGATACTCTAAGGGCACGGATTTGGGCGATTGAACGTCTGGGGCAACTGAGGGATTCGCGGGCGATCGAGCTTCTCATGGCTGCTCTCAAGGACAGTTATTTACATATGGTGCGGTCGAAAGCAGCGGAGGGGCTAGGGCTGCTGGGGGATGCGCGAGCGGTAGAGCCGCTCATCGCCGCGCTCAGGGATCAGGAGGAGATTGTGCGGCGGGGAGCGGCTGAGGCTTTGGGAAAACTAGGGGATGCACGGGCGGTGGAGCCCCTCATCGCTGCACTCAGCGATAGTCATGCATCAGTACGGCGGGAAGCAGCGGAGGCGCTGGGGTTGTTGGCGGATGTGCGGGCGGTGGGGTCAGTTGTCGCTGCCTTCAGGGACGACCACGAGGATGTGCGGCGAAGTGCAACTCGATCCTTAGGCCAAATCTGGCAACTGCCTGACTTGATCCAGTTGGGAAGCAGTGATGGGATTGTACGGTTGAGAGCAGCTGAAGCGCTGGGGAAGCTAGGGGACGCACGGGCAGTGGAGCCACTCATCACCGCTCTCAGGGACGATCACGCGGGTGTGCGGCGAAGCGCAACTCGAGCCCTAGGCCAAATCTGGCAGCTGCCTGACTTGACCCAGTTGGGAAGCAGTGATGGGACTATGCGGTCGAAAGCAGCGTTGATATTGGGGGAACTGGGAGATGCACGAGCGGTGGAGCCCCTCATTGCCGCTCTCAAGGATGAACACGAGAATGTGCGGTCGGAAGCAACACTGGCATTGGGGCTAGTAGGGAATGTTGCGCTAAAACCTCTCATCGCTGGCCTTGAGGACAGCGATGCGTCGGTACGGCAGGGGGTGGCTGAAGCGCTGGAACTGCTGGAGGATGCACGAGCGGTGGATCCTCTCATCGCCGCTCTCAAAGACAAGCACGAGAGTGTGCGGCGAAGTGCAACTCGTGCCCTGGGCCATATCTGGCAGCTGCCTGACTTGACCCGATTAGGGAGCAGTGATCGGCGCACGCGGTCGAAAGCGGCCAAGGCGCTAGGAGAGTTGAAGGATACGCGGGCAGTAGAGCCCCTCATCGCCACCCTCAAAGATAGCAACACGGAGGTGAGATCGGAAGCGACATCGGCAGTGGCTCTGTTAGGGAACGCTGCTGTAGAGCCTCTCATTGCTGCCCTCAAGGACAGCGATGCACCGGTGAGACAGGGAGCGGCGGAGGCGTTGGGGCTGCTGGGGTCACAGCTAGAAGACGCTGCGCTTTGCGGGTGGGTTATGGAATCCCTAATCGCCACCCTCAAGGACGGCAATGAATATGTGCAGTCAGCAGCGGCAGAAGCACTTGGGGAACTGGGAGATGTGCGGGCGGTGGAACCCCTCATCGCTGCCCTCAAGGACGATCACGAGGATGTGCGGTTGCCAGTGACTGAGGTGCTGGGAAGGCTGGGGGCACAACTCAAAGACAATGCACTTCGTGCGCAGGTGGTGGAACTCCTCATCGCTGTTCTCAAGGACGAGCACGAGAGTTTACGCCGAAGTGCAACTCGAGCCCTGGGCCAACTCTGGCAACTACCCGAATTAACCCGATTAGCGAGCAGTGAGTGGAATGTGCGGTCGGAAGCAGCTGAGGCGCTAGGGAACCTGGAGGCGCAGCTAGACGACGCTGCACTTCGCGCGCAGGTGGTGGAACTCCTGATCGCTGCTCTCAAGCACGAGCACGAGAGTGTGCGGCGAAGTGCAACTCGAGCCCTGGGCCAAATCCGGCATCTGCCTGACTTGACCCAATTAGGGAGTGGAGATCATCGGAGTGTGCGTCAGAAAGCGGCTGAAGCCTTAGGGGAAGTTGGGGACGAGCATACAGTAGAGCCCCTCATCGCCGCTCTCAAGGATAGTCATAAGGAAGTGCGGTCGGTGGCAGCTTGCGCGCTGGGGAAGCTGCGCGATGCACGGGCAGTAGAGCCACTCATCACCGCTCTTGAGGATAAGCATGGGGACGTGCGACAGAGTGCGGGTGAGGCGCTGCGTCACGTCGGCACGCCAGAGGCTCTGGCTGCGGTGCGCGAGTGGGAAGCACGGGAAAAGGGGCGGAAAAAGCGGCAATGGAGGAAAAAGCGGCAGTGAATTATGGGAGGAAAACGCAATGCCCCACGACATCATAGACAACCGCACCCGGGAGCTGGCTCCCGAGATCAACAACTTCCTGGCTGACAGCATCCGCGCCCACTTCGCCGTCGGCTACTTCTTCCTGTCCGGCTTCCAGGCCATCGCCGAGCATATCCCCCACCTGGATCAACTGCGCCTCCTCATCGGCAACGTCACCAATCGCCAGACCCTCGAGCAACTGGCCGAGGGCTACCACCACCTGGCGACCTTGCAGCGCGCCATCCGCCGCGAACGGATGGCCGGCGCCCAGGCGCCCCGCATCCGCGCCGAGACCGCCGACTCCATCCAGACCACCCTGGAGCTCATGGACCAGACCGATGACGCCCAGGCCCTGGTGCTCTCCCTGGCCGACCTCATCGCCCAGGGCATCGTGCAGGTGCGGGTCTACACCCGCGGCCGCCTGCACGCCAAAGCCTACCTCTTCGACTTCGACCCTGCCCGCATCCACGCCCAGACCGGCGCGGCCATCGTCGGCAGCTCCAATTTGTCTCTGGGCGGCGTCACCCACAACACCGAGCTTAACGTCCGCGTGTTCGGGGACGGCAACCACGCCGAGCTCTCCCATTGGTTCAACGAGCTGTGGGAAGAAGCCGAGGACTTCGAGGAGGACCTGATCCACGAACTGTGCCGCTCCTGGGCCGCCAGCCAGGTTCCCACCCCGGAAGGCCCCCGACCCGTCAGCCCCCACGACATCTACCTCAAGACCCTCTACACCCTGGTCAAGGACCGGCTGGAGGGCCGCCGCGACACGGAGCTCCTCTGGGAAGCCGAGATGCCCGAACTGGCCGACTTTCAGCGGGTGGCCGTCCGCCAGGCCATCAAGACCCTGGATACCTACCACGGCGTCTTCGTGGCCGACGTCGTGGGCCTGGGCAAGACCTACATCGGCACCACCCTGCTCAAACACTATGCCCTCTATCGCGGGGCCCGCCCCCTGGTCGTCTGCCCCGCCTCGCTGGTGGAGATGTGGGAGTGGTTCATGGAACGCTACCAGATTGATGCCCCCGTCATCTCCATGGGCCTCCTCAGCCAGAAGGGCAGGGAGCGGATGCTGGCCGACAACTGGCGCTATCGCGACCGCGATCTGGTGCTGGTGGACGAGAGTCAGAACTTCCGCTATCGCGATACCCAGCGCTACGCCGCCCTCCAACTGTTCACCCAGACTCGGCCCACCATCCTGCTGACCGCCACCCCCCGCGCCACCACCGCCTGGGACATCTACCACCAGATCAAGCTCTGGCATCCCCAGGACACCACCGAGATTCCCATCAGCCCACCCAACCTGCCTGATTTCTTCAGCAAGGTAGAGCCGCGCAGCGAGGAACCGCCCAGCCGCGACCTGCAGGAGATCCTCAACCACGTCCTCATCCGCCGCACCCGTCCCCACATCCGCACCTACTACCCCGACGCCCAGATCAACGGCGAGCCCCTGGTCTTCCCCGACCGCCAACTGGAGACCATCACCTACAGCATCGAGGACACCTACCGCGCTCCCGGTGATACCGCCGCACAGAGCGGTGTCTACCAGCGGCTGCACGACTTGATGGGCCAGCTCACCTACGCCCGCTACGCCCTGTTCGACTACGTCCTGCCCGAACACCAGCACGAGCCTAATTACGGGGAGCTTCAACGGGCGGGCGCTGCGCTGCGCGGCCTGATGCGGGTCATGCTGTTCAAGCGTTTCGAGTCCAGCGTGCATGCCTTCCGGCAGACCGTCAACCGCCTCCGAAACCTGCAACGCGCCTTCCAGGGTGCCCTG
>Ga0114930_10004945_pt1 | contig 11086 bp, 5 predicted proteins | sample AnhtaG_FD_87300 | JGI IMG/M metagenome (GOLD analysis project Ga0114930, IMG submission 87300) | Deep subsurface microbial communities from Anholt, Denmark to uncover new lineages of life (NeLLi) - Anholt_01485 metaG | ecosystem: Environmental > Aquatic > Marine > Oceanic > Sediment | place... | reverse complement strand
TATAAATAGATAAAGAGATAATTTCTGTTATCGATTTGAACTGAAATTGTGATTTTATCTGATGTAACTTCAATGATATCAATACAAATAATTTTATTTTTAGTTTAACCGGACAGCAGTGGGCCTGACCCCATTTTTTTCGCTATATTTTCTTTTCGATGGGGCAAGTCATTTTTTCATGTTTTTTTGGAAGAAATTAAGTATAATGTTCGTCAAATAAATAGATGTGTGTACAAAATAAAATAAAAGGAAATCTGATGAAAAAGCAAAAAGGCATGGATAGAAGGGATTTCATCAAAGCATCAGCCCTCGGTTTGGCGGGTGTGACCACGGGTTTAACAACAAAACCATCGTTTGCTGAGCTAGCAAGCGAGACGGAACTTCCCAAGATCAAAGGATACCGGACCTTGGGTCGGACCGGATTCAAGGTCTCTGACATCGGGATCGGGACGTCGCGGGTGTACCCAATTCCCGTTATGAACGCCATCCTGGACGCGGGAGTCAACTACATTGACACGGCAGAAGGATACGGCCGGGGTGCAGCAGAAAAAAATATTGGAGAGGCCATCAAAGGGCGAGACAGAAAATCCCTATTTATCACCACGAAGATTCAGATGAGAGGCGTCAGCAGCAAAGAGCAGGTTGTAGAAAAAGTCCAGCAGTGTTTACAGCGCCTTCAGACAGATTATGTTGATTGTTTAATGATTCCAGGGCCTTCGACAGTTCAAGCACTCAAAGATGAAAATTTCCATCAGGGAATGAACCAGCTTAAAAAAGAAGGCAAAGTGAGATTTGTCGGAGTTTCCAACCATGGAAGCAGAATGCAAGGCCAGGGAGAAACTATGGAAACAGTGCTGCTGGGTGCAGTCGACGACGGCCGTTTTGATGTCTTGCTCCTGATCTATAACTTCTTACAAAAAGAAGCGGGAGAAAAAATCCTCGAAGCCGCAGCCAAGAAAAACATTGCCACCACAATTATGAAATCCGATCCCCTTGGAAGGTATTTCCAGACGAAAGAGCGTGTAGAACAGATGAAAAAAGAGGGACAAACCATAGACGAAAGAATGCAGCGTAACATTACACGGATGGAAGAAACAGGAAAAAAGGCAGAGTCTTTCATTCAAAAGAACAATTTAAAAAATCCCAGCGAAATAAAAGCCGCGGCCTTAAAATTTGTGCTCAATAATCCCAAGGTCAACACATTAAATCTTGCCTTCAATAATTTTGATGATGCTCAGAATTACCTTAAACTATCCGGTTCCGGCCTGGGAAAGACAGAAAAAAACATGCTGGCTGCTTTTGAAGAAGGGTGCGGCCAGCTCTACTGTCGACATGCCTGCGGAATCTGCGAATCGAATTGTCCCCACCAAGTTCCTGTGAATACGATCATGCGTTATAACCACTATTTTGAAGCCAACGGCAGTGAAAAATTCGCCATGGAAAAATATTCGAAACTCAAGACGCCTAAAGCGGATTACTGCCGGAATTGTGCAGGTCTGTGCGAACAATCCTGTCCATACGGAGTTCCTATTCAAGGATTACTGAACATTGCACATGCTCAATTGACATTAACCTGAACTCGTTAGAAACCGCATATATGCTATATCTCTTCAAATTAAAGTGAGCTGTGACCTTCCACAGAAAAATGGGGAAAGCCCCATTTTCTGTAATAAGACAAAGAGCAGGAATTATGGAAGATTCAGAAGGAAATCCCGTCAAAATAAATAAAGACTATATTTATGGTTACTTATATCCTTTATTTAGCCCATCCACGGGCTCGATTCCCAATTATAAAATATCCCAATCCAAAAGGAGGTTTTAATGAGATATCATCTCAAACGAACATTTAAGCTGTACCGGACGGTATCCATCGTCCTGTTTTTGTCACTTCTCATCTTGCCGATGGAAGCCGCCCAAAAAAAACAATCAGAAGCTAAATACCATGACTATGCTGCTCTGACTCAGGCAATGAAAAACCTGGCCAAATCCAATCCGAAAATCACAAAGCTCCAGTCTATCGGAAAAACACTGCAAAACCGGGACATCTGGGTTATACGGATATCCGGTAAAGGAACCCCACTCAAAAAACAAGCGCTGCTAATCGCCGCCAACCTGGAAGGCGACCACCTCATCGGAAGCGAGATTGCTCTAGGCATCGCTGAATCCTTTGTTAACGGTTACGAAAAAGACGAGAACATCACAGCTGTCCTGGACAAACGCACTTTTTATATCGCTCCACGACTCAATCCGGACGGCGCAGAAACATTTTTTAACAGCATCCATCACGAATATTCCGGCAACCTCAATCCACGCGATGATGATTACGACTGGAAGGTCGACGAGGACCCACCTGAAGACCTCAACGGAGACGGGATGATCACCCTTATGCGCGTCAAGGATAAGGGAGGAGACTGGATCGTGGACAATGAAGACCCGCGACTCATGAATAAGAAAGAAGCAAGCGCCGCTCCTGACGAACTCTACAAGATTTACCCTGAGGGCACCGACAATGACGGCGACGAGCTTTACAACGAAGACGGCAAGGGCGGGTTCAACATCAATCGGAACTTCCCACACAACTTCGGGTACAAACCCAAGGGGCTCAAGGTTTACCCTGCCTCGGAAGTCGAGACACAAGCCCTCATCGACTTCATGACTCGCTACGACCCGGTTCTTAAAACGCAGCCACACAAGAACATCTGCGCTGTTCTTATTTTTTCTAAGTACGACAACCTTGCTGCTGGAACCGGAATAGAATGCGGAAATCCCACATTCCCTGAACTAGCTGGAGCAGCCGCTATCCCCACGGGAAGGTTCATGATGTTCCGCATGGGCCGCCGCAGCCGCACCGAAGCCACACCCCAAGCCCGGCCAACTGATCCTCAGCCCAAAATGACTGAACAACGGGACACACAAATCTTTAAAGCAATCAGTGAAAAATATAAAGAATTCACAAAAATTAAAAGCGCGAAATCCGACAAGCCGTTCGGGTCACTCCTCGAGTATGCCTACTTCCAGTTCGGGGTTCCCGCTTTCTCAGCCAATCTTTGGTCACTGAGGGAAGAGGCAAGACCGACGAGCCGGATGATGCAGAGGAGTGATAGACAACCAACCCCGCAGCAAAAACAACAGGCAGCACACACCACGCAAACTGCACAGATGCAGACAATGGACCGCTCTGCAATGATGCAGCGCTTTATGTCTAGTACCAGTGGTGCAGCTCAGAGCCGTGCTGAGACCTCGGAAAACGACGCCAGGTGGCTCAAGTGGATCGACGATAAAAATAAAGGCAAGGGATTTGTTGCCTGGACCAAATTCAACCATAAGCAGCTTGGCGAGGTCGAAATCGGCGGATTTGAGCCCTATTTAAGAGTTAATCCGCCAGTTGACCAGGTTCCTGTTCTTACCAAGAGTCACGCCGAGTTTGCCCTGTACCTGGCCAAACAGTTTGCAGAAATTACGCTCGATGAGCCTGAAGTCAAACGTCTTTCGTCCAACCTGTTTCAGCTAACTCTCAAAGTACACAACAAAGGCAAGTTCCCTTATGCAACGGCGATGGGGACACGAACACAAAACATCAACCCAATAGTGCTTCGGCTCAAATTTGAAGACGACAAGAAGATGAATCTTTTCGGGGGCAATAAACGTACCGACATATCGACAATTGATGCAGGTGGCGAGAAAGAATACAAGTGGACGATCATATCCCCGCCAAATAAGAAGGTAGACATTAATCTGTGGGCTAGAAACGGCGGGGGGGCAATCAAAAAAACGATTGTCCTTAAATAAGGAAAAGGAGGGAAAACAATGAAACGGATTCACAATAAAAAATGGTTCAAGGCTGGCGTTCTGACCTTAATGGTTATAGTCGGCACATCGTTTATCATGGCTCAGGACTGGCTGCCGCGCAAGTGGAACACAAGGAAAGTGAACCTCAGCTTCAACAAATACTCTGACTGGAAAGAGGTCGAAGGAGCTCTCCGTAAGCTGGAGAAAGCCTATCCCAAGTTCTTGAAACTCCACTCTGCAGGTAAAAGCTTTCAGGGACGTGAGCTCTGGTACATGACCATAAACAATCCCGATACCGGGGGCGAGATGAATAAATCCGCCTTTTATATGGATGCTAATATCCACGGAAACGAGGTTCAGGGCGGAGAGATCGGAATCTATACTATCTGGTACCTCATGGAGAACTACGCATATAACGACTATGTAAAAAAACTGGTTGATGAGAGAGTGTTTTACATCTTCCCCAGCGTTAATCCGGACGGCCGCGACCTATGGCTGCATATGGGCGCAAGGGCCCGCTCAGGGCAGGAACCGGTTGACGATGACAACGATGGAGAGTACGACGAGGACGGGCCTGAAGACCTGGACGGTGACGGCGAGCTCGGCTCCATGTTCATCAAAGTGGAGCGCGGAAAAGGAACTCACCGGATGAGCGACAAAGGCAACCGTTTGGTCCCGATCAAGAAAAATATCGAAGGAAAACCTGATGAGCTGGGTGACTATAAGTACATCGGCAGCGAGGGCATCGATAACGACGGAGACGGCCGCTACAACGAGGACACCGGAGGAGGGTACGATCCTAACCGCGACTGGGGTACCTACTGGCAGCCAAATTACATACAGAGGGGCGCTGGAGCCTACCCTTTCTACTGGATTGAATCAAAGCATATCCGGGATTTCCTATATAAGCACCATAATATAGCCGGAGTCCAAGCGTTTCATAACACAGGAGGAATGATCCTGCGAGGTCCCGGTGCCGCCCTGCGCGGTGAATTATCCCGGGGAGACCTGGCTGTTCTTGATGAAATAGGGAAAAAAGGAGAGAAGATCATCGATGGATACAGGTACATCGTAATCTGGCAGGATCTTTACACCGTCTGGGGAGGTTTCATCGACTTTACCTACGATATGCTGGGTATTTATTCTTTCTCTAATGAGCTGTGGATGTCACGGTCAGACCTGAACAAAGACGGCGAGACTAGCGATGAGGAAGAAGAGTTCTTCGACAGACTCATCGATATGGACAACAAAGCGATCCGCATGCACTGGATCAACCATCCACAACTTGGCAAGGTTCTGATAGACCGCGACACAACAAAACTGAGCGGGCGTGTCCCGCCAACCTGGCTTCTCGAGGAGTTGTGTCACCGGAATATGGCTTTCTGTTTACTCCATGCCTACGAAATGCCGCTTCCCGTCATTAAAAAGATAGATGCGGAGAAAGTCAGTGGTAACCTGTACAAGGTGACAGTCGCCCTATACAACAGCCGCTTGATGCCGACTATGTCACAGGCTGCCATCGCGAACAAAGTACAGAGGCCGGATATCCTATCGATCGACGGAAAAGTCAAAGTGCTGGCTGCCGGGCAAAAGATGGGGACATCTCTACCTGCGGGAATTCCAGCGAGATTCCGGCGCTATTTCCGCGGATTCGGAGCCCGCGACAGCGAAGTAACAGCAATCGACCAGAAAGACCTCATGAAATTAAAACTTACAAACGGCATCCCGGGGAAGAGCGAGGTAGAATACCAGTTCCTAATAGAAGGCAAAGGAAAGGTCAGTGTAACGCTCGACTGCCTGAAGGGTGGAAAACACACGAAAGAGATTATATTAAAATAGAGGAAATTCCCTGAGAAAAGAGGCCAAACCTTTAAAACTTTTTTTATTCGTATTTTAGCGCATTCACCGGATTAGCAACAGCTGCCTTGACAGCCTGAAAGCTGACTGTCAGCAGCGCGATGACCAATGCCAGAACCATAGTCAACACAAACGTTATCACGCTTAGACCGGTCCGGTACGCAAAATCCTGAAGCCAGTTTCTCATGATAAAATATGCAACAGGCCAGGAGATAATGTTTGCCAGCAAGACAAGAACAAAAAATTCCCTGCACAGCAATAGCGTAATTTGTGGCGCGGAAGCGCCGAGCACCTTTCGGATTCCAATCTCTTTTGTCCTCTGTTCTGCTGTAAACGAGGCCAGCCCAAAAAGCCCAAGGCAGGCGATAAACACCGCAAGGATTGAAAAATATTTGAGGAGCCCTCCCATTCTTTCCTCGGACCTATAGTACCTTTCAAAATCCTCATCGAGGAATCTGTATTCGAATGGAAAGTTCGGGACAACGCTCTGCCAGGTCTTTTCCACAAAAACCAACGTAGCTGATATGTCCTCAGGAGGGATTCTTATAAACGTATAAGGTAAGTCTGAAGGCCTCATATTTATGGCCAGCGGTTCTATCTCATTCCTGAGAGAATGATAATGAAAATTCTTCATAACGCCTATAATCTTGCCCTCTCTCCCAACAAATGAAAAGCGTTCTCCCACTACAGACTCTTTCCCCATGAGTTTTGCCACTTCTTCATTAACAATAAAGGCTTCTGTCTTATCTGTCGCATAGTCTTTGGAAAAGCTCCTTCCTTCTACCATTTTAATTCCTACAGTTTTTATGTAATCATAATCCACACTGCTAATACCGATTAACACAACCTGCTCCGGATCTTTCCCGTCCCAATCCGCACCACCGGAATTACTCCCGATATTTGAAGGCCTGTGAGTCGCTCCTGAAACGCCCAGGATTCGTGGATCCCTTAATAACGCATTCTTTAACCCGCTGTAAGAACCCGATGTTTGTCCTCTCATTGGAATATAAATCAGGTGTTCCTTGTCATATCCAATCTCTCTATTTTTCATGTAATGGAGCTGGTTATAAACAACTACTGTCCCGATTATTAAAAAGATGGAAAGTGCAAACTGGATGACAACAAGCACCCTTCTGAACAGAGAACTCCCAGCTCCTGATTTCAAACTGCCCTTTATCACCTTGACCGGTTGAAAAGCAGAGAGAAAAAGTGCCGGATAACTGCCCGCCACAAGCCCAGTAAAAAGTGTAATCCCAAAAAATCCGGCTAAAATCTGCCAATTCCCAAGGATTCCTAATGATAATTCTTTTCCTGACAAATTATTAAAAGCGGGCATCAAAAGCACAACCATAATAATTGCAAAAACAAGCGCAATAAAAGCATAAATAACTGACTCACCATAGAACTGTCTGATGATATGACCTTTGAGTGCACCGACTACTTTTCTCACGCCGACTTCTCTGGCGCGGTTTGCTGAACGGGCAGTGGACAAATTCATAAAATTAATACAGGCGATCAAGAGGACAAACAATGCTATAACAGAGAAAATATACACATATTTTATCTGCCCCATATCTCTTCCGTAGCCAAAATATTGGTGTAGATGAATCCGTGAATACAGAGCAAGCTCAAGCTCGGTGACGGTGTCTGGAACATGTTTCTTGATGAAACCGCGTATCTTATCATTAACCTGCTGAACAGAAGCGCCTTTCTGAAGCTGGACAACTGTTAAGATTGAATTCGAGCCCATACTATCATCAACCGCCCCTACCCTTTTCAGCAATTCATAAGGGATTACCATATTGAACTGCAGGTAGGAATTACTGGGCACATTTTTCATGACTCCCGTAACCTTAAAATCATATCTGTTATTAATAGAAAATATCTTGCCGATAGGATCCTCCTCCCCAAAATACTTTTCAGCCATATCTTCTGATATAATTAAAGAAAAAGGATCCTCGAGCGCTGTGCTGCTGTCACCTTTAACTAAAGGAAAAGTAAACATTCGAAAGAAGGATGGGTCAACAGCTTTTATACCACTTTCAAAAAAAACCTTTTCTCCATGCCGGAGCAGCTGTGACCCTAACCCTACATACCGGGTCGCATCAATGATCTCAGGAATATCCGCTTTGAGCGCAGGTGCCAGCGGATAGGGCGTCACTGTGACATGATAGATCCGGCCTGAATAATTCTGGTTCTCTTCCACCCTGTAGAGATAGGGAGAATTCTCATGGAACTTATCGTAGCTCAGCTCGTCCAGAACCCAGATCAATATCAATAGGCAACAGGCTAAGCCGATCGCCAGGCCGGCAATGTTAATAAAGGAATAACCCTTGTGTTTTCTGATGTTTCTAAACGCAATCTTAATGTAGTTTTTAAACACAGCTTATCTCCTTTTTTTTTATTAAAACAACAATCCCGTTATTTATGATTATTAATATTAACTGTTTTAAAAGTAAATACGAGGGAAAAAAGTGATAAATTGACAATAACATGTCCCATAGATGACGATCTGAAGACTTATTCACAAGGACTCTTCCTCATTTAGACCTATATAATATATAAGACGTAATTTTCCCAAATAAGGTTTCTTTAAAATAGAAAATATTTTGTCTTGCCTTGATAGAAAAAGGAATTGTAAATTATCTAATTAAAAATAGTGGACTTGATGAATCAAGCCCCTACATTTAAAGATGAGATTACCGCAATTTTAAATTCTTAATAGATACGATACTTTTAAGGTTATTGAGTATCCCCCCTCTCTCAATAAGCCCACTGTTTTTGCGCTTTTTTTATAGCTGAGCTGAATAATGTTCCCAGCCCCGAAATAATATCCAATTAGAAAATCAAAATTGTACTGATCATTACGGGTTTCACCTAAGAGCCGCGTGCTCAAAAAAAGACTTCGCGTCACCTGAAGATGCAAAGCTGTAGCATAAGTCATTCCATCAAATACAGTCTCTCCGGTTTGATCGATAGTCTGCTTTATCCAATCGCTGCTGACCGACCACTCAAAGTAACTGAGAGGCCGCAATGTCACCTCGGTTTCTATACTTGTCTGGGCCCCTGGCTCCACTAAGGTAAAGTCCTCGTTATAGATACCTCTTTTTCCCCAGACGACTTCAACACTCGCTTCTTTTAAAAATCCACCGCGCATCCAAAAAAAATCAAAATCCCCACCATAAGTCTGAATGAAATCCTCTGTCCAGATCAGGCTATCTCCAGCATCAAATATCTGATATTTTCTCTTCCCTGCTGAAAATCCCCCGTGGATAACAAACTGGGCTAAAAATTCTGTCCAATACCTTAGATCAACAGAATAGCCGGTTGTGTTCGCGTGACTATCCTGATTCAGATTCCCGCCAAGATCTAAACTGAAGCGTTTGACCTTTCCTCGGTTAAACCTCCAGGCATATCCTGTACTCAACTCTGTCGTTTGAATATCAGTCTGATTGACAAATCCGGTCCTGATATCAACATTTTCTTCAATTCTTTTAAAATTTAACTCTAGTTGAATTCCAGCATCAGCGTCTCTTTCAAACTGGATAATATGGATGCCGTTGTTTACGTTTTCTTTATCGTGATTATAAGAGAGCGCACTCATTCCGCGGAGATAATAAATGTCTTTAAAATTGAAGTTGTAGTCTATTGCAAAATTCCGATTGTATTCTTCGGAAGTATCTATTCCTGCAAAGTAGATACCAACCTGGGAATTCCTGAAGATATCTTTCTGCACACGAACGACGCTAAAAAATGGATCCCCATCCTCCTCATCGTTTATCGCTCCCAGTATCCCAAAAGAATATCCTCCGGCTTTTCCAGAAATCTTTGCCGCAATTTTCGGATCGCTGATGCGTCTTGAGTAGAATAAATTAAAATCTGGACTCCAAGATTCATCGCGTTCAGTGGATAACTTAAAATACTGACTGCCTTCGTTAAAAAACGGGCGGTTTTCTCCGAAATAGTTTTCATAAGGGGAGAGCTGGTATATAAACGGATCGGATTCTACTTCACTGAAATCCGGACTTGCTGTCATGTCAAGAATGAGATTCGGGAGAATCCCATACTTGAAGTCCAGGCCTAATGCCATCTTATCATCCTCTGCTCCCTCCCACCGTGAAGACCTAAAGCCTGCATAAGGAAAAAATTCGAGATTATATCCGGGGCGTATTCCGGATAGCCCGCTTAGCTCTCCCATTTGATGAAGCAGAGGCTTATCCCTACTGACGTCCGTCCAGTAATCCTTTTCATTTAAACGATAAATATAGCGTTCAAAGTTTATTCCCCAGACCTGGTTTCCCTTTGGAGAAAACCTTAAGGATTTAAAGGGAATGGCCATTTCGGCGGCCCATCCATCAGTGCGGATAACGGCACCGGATTTCCATATTGTCTCCACGGAATTTTTCTGGACACCTTTGGGATTTACGGTAAAACTAATACTCGTCCGCTTATCATTGTATGTATCTAGAATTAAGGTGATCGAATCGTTATTCTCATAATTATTACGAGGGGTAAGCTCTGCCCAGATCTTTGCCGGAAGAGCATCTTTCATCAGGAAGGCAAAGTATATGTTTTTCTGGTCATATGCTGCCCATACAAGCGTTTCTTCCGAGGCTTTTTCTCCATTAAAAGGATCATACTGAATAAATCCAGAGACAGGTTGAATATTCTTCCAGCAGCTCTCTTCAATAAGGCCGTCAATTTTTGGAGGATCTTTTATACGGGATACATGGATATTCTTCACACGATCTTGACTGAAGATATGAGGAGCATATAAAAATAACACAAGAAAAATAACTGTTGATATGAGTCGACTATTCTTATAAAACACTCCGCACTCCTTTAAAATCAGATAGAAGAAAGAACAAGGAAAAATGATAAACTCCATTTCTATTATCTCTTAAAATTACTCAATAATGTTTGTTTTATATGTTTAGGACGATAAAAATATTACTTTCTTCCAAAAGAAAAAAAAGAGGGGAAAATGGGGCCTATCCCCTTTTTCCCGTGCTCGTTAACTAATTATCCGATTGTAAATAATCTATTTAAATATAGTGGGCTTGATGAATCAAGCCCCTACGTGAATTAATCCCAACATCTTGAAAGTGGGCTTGATGAATCAAGCCCATCTTTGTATTGCAGGAATTGGGTTTAAATGTAGGGGTTTGATTTATCAAACCCACCCCTGTTGAATAAATTACTTACTGACAAATAACCAATATACGGGCTTGATGAATCAAATCCGTTAACTAATTATCCATTTGTAAATAATCTATTTAAAAAATAGTGGGTTTGATAAATCAAACCCCTACAAAGAGAAATGGGGCCAGGCCCACTAGTGTCCCAACGTTGAAATTTAAAATCCTCTTAACTTCATTGATTATAACGATTTATAATAGATTTTCACCGTAATCGATTTGAACAGGATTATATGATATGG
>Ga0114930_10004944_pt1 | contig 11087 bp, 13 predicted proteins | sample AnhtaG_FD_87300 | JGI IMG/M metagenome (GOLD analysis project Ga0114930, IMG submission 87300) | Deep subsurface microbial communities from Anholt, Denmark to uncover new lineages of life (NeLLi) - Anholt_01485 metaG | ecosystem: Environmental > Aquatic > Marine > Oceanic > Sediment | place... | reverse complement strand
TGCAAGTCGCGAAAGTCGTGCAGCGAGGTGGGCCGTGCATAGTCACACGCGGCCAGGATCAGCCGGAAGCGGGCCAGGGCGGTGGCGTAGGGGTTGATGTCACAGCCAAAGATGTGTCGCTCGATGATCGTGCACACGATCTCGGCACGCTCGGCGCTACCGAGTTCCTCCCGACGCTTGCCGGCGGCCTGCTTGTATCGCGTCACGTACATCCAGAACGCGTCCACGAGAAAGTGCCCGCTGCCGCAGGTCGGGTCGAGGAGCGTTACCTCGTAAAGATCTTTCTCGTCAAAGCGCTTGAGCAGTGTGTGCTCGAGGATGAACTGGGAAATGAAATGCGGCGTCTGCAGCAGGGCGTACCGCTTGCGGATCTCGGCGTCCAGCTCCTGGTACAGGTCGCCGATAAAGCGGGTGCGAAAGCCCTCGTCTTTTTTGTCGGGGTCGGGCCGAAAGTCGTAGCGCAGCCAGCCGGGACGGTTGGGGTCGGGGCGCCGCCAGACGTCGTCCAGGAAGCGCTGCGCCAGCTCATCATCGGGCAGGGCCAGGTCATACTCGGTGGGGCCAAAGAGGTCGGGCAGCAGGTGCGCGGCGTCCCAGCAGCACCACTGCACGTAATGCGCCGCGCCCAGGTTGCGGGTGAGCTGCGCCCATATGCGCTGTCCATCCATGTCCCGGATGCGGGTCACGCCCAGCAGGCCGCGATCCTCCAGCACCCGCAAAAAGAGCACGCGCAGGATGAATTGGATCGCCGCCTGGCGGCACCAGCGGTCGAGCCAGAGGGCGAATGCCTCGTCGGTGCCCTCGCCGGCATAGACCTCGCGCAAGCGGACCAGCAGCCGCTCGGATGCCTCGATGCGCCGGCGGACGCTCTCTGCCAGGCGGGTCTTCCACTGCTGTAAGATGGTGCGTAGCTCGTAGTAGCGGTCGAGATCCATATGTTTTAACCCACTACCCAAAGAAACGCCTACGCAAGGTATCCCAACCCCCTTAGAATGGCCCAGGCGTACGCTGGGCGGTCATCGGCAACTTTGTGCCGATAGTCGCTCGGCCCTGCCAAGGTTTCCCCCTGCTGCAACAGTTGAACGGCCTTTTCCAGGTTGGCACGGCTCACGGCATGCTGGCGACCCGAACTCACCTCGACCCTGACACTGGCCTCAGTAATACTCACAATCCGGAATGGCTTTCCGCTGATGGTGGATAGTTCAGGACGCCCTCACGCCAGGTCGCGGACGGCTCGCCAGTCCATCGTCTTACCCCCCAAACCTGTCCGTACTGGGCCTGGTTTCCACTTCCCGGATGTAGGGCCGGATGGTCCGCAGAGCGCTCACGACTCGATAATGCCTCTCGTTAAAGGTGGCGAGCTCTAGGCCCAAACCCACTGCCGTTTCAGCGATCAGCGCATCCAGGATGCCAATGTTGTGGCCCAGATGGTACGCCGCGAAATCGTCAAAGGCGCGGGTGCAATCGGCCCAGCTAGGCCAGTACAACTCGTAGGGGCGCAGCACCTTTTCCACCAACTGTTGTTCCTGGCGATCGCGACACCCCTGCAGCAATTCCATGGCGACCGGGCCAGGAATGCCGATCGCCTCGGATTCCAGCGACTCCAGCCAGTCCAAGGCCGGGGCATGCCGTCGCATCACGTCCACCATAACGTCGGTGTCAAGCAGTATCATCTATCGCTCTCCACCGATGCTCCGCCTGGTGACGCAGGCGGCGGGCGAACGATAGACTGTCACCGATGTCGTCCCTATCGACCCAGAGCCCTACTAGGTCCGATTGCAGCAGATCACGGGCGGTCAGCTCTTTCGGGCGAGTCTGAGTGCGATTTGAGGTCGACTTTAAGTAGCCGATGAAATCAAGCACCTCAGGCCACCGGCCCGGTTCGAGATCGCGCAATTCCTCAAGAATTTGATCCTGAGTGACTGCTCTTGCCTGCATATCATTTCCTCTCCTCTTATGAGACCGAGAAACGAGTTCATCCCGTGTGACAGGTGTCCTGCACATCACATTCACGTTCCTATAGTCACAACAATCGCTCCTGTATCGTGCGTGGCGTTTGAGAATGCGCATCGTCCGAAGGCGACACTACTTGATAAACGGGCGAGCCGGCGCCGGTCTGTGCCTGGATACCGTGAATCAGGAGCGTTTGCCCCAGTAGCCGCCCGCCCGCGGCAATGATGCACAAGCCGTGCTCTGTTGCGTCGTAAGACGCCTTGGCCACGTCGATCTCGTAGCGCACAGCCAGGTTCACGTTGCCGATCACCAATGGCCGTTCGCGGTTGACGCGACCGGCGACCTCGGCCAGCCAGTCGCGGGCCAGCATCTGTCCGATAGAGAGCGTTCCCCGCCGCTCGAGCGCCACGTGATCCTCCCAGTCGTCGGCCTCTATCTGTGCCAGGAACTCGCAGTCAAAGTCCAGGTATTCGGCATGCAAATCCCGGGCAAGCTGGCGCGCATCGCGGTGCGCCGTTGCTAACGGGAGCGCCACCAGCACCAGGTTGCGCTCGTGCAGGTAGGCAGCCCGTTCGCGCAGCAGATCGGTGAGTTCGGCCAGAGTCATACGGCTCTCACCCATATCGGATCGCCTCCACCACGTTGGAGATGAAATCCGGCCCGCGGAAGGTGACCTGCTTCTCAGAGCCGAAAAAGTCAGTCACCACCAGTGCCGCACGCTCCGCTTCCTCCATCACAAAGCGCGCGTATGCTGGCTTGGCGCAGTACGCGATCCGCGTCCAGGATTCGTTCGTGACATAGTCCAGCGAACGCGATGTCCAGCCGCGCTCGTCAAACTCAAGGGCCAACGAGAACCAGAAGGCACGCGGGTCTGGATCGTAGAAACGAGCGTAGAAGCGCTTGGCAAACCGATCCCCCGACACTGGCTGCGCTCTTAGCAAACCGAACTTGGTCAAATGGGCAGTGATGTGCCTCCGAGTGCGAGAGAATGTCGTATTGGTGTATCGTCTCAGCTTTCTTTCAAGCAACGCATCCCATTCATCTTGTGGAACCTCCGCGTCCCCGTCTCCAGCCAAGGGCCGAGCGGACGCCTCGGCGTGAGGCAGTGTCACCTCCCGGATCGCCTCCCAGACCAGCGCCGTCGTGCGCAGATATTGCGCAAAGAGCAGGTCGCGCTTCGGCCGGCCGTCGAGGGTCGGAGAGGTGAGCAGAGTGCGCAGCGCCGTGTCCACGAAATGGTCACCTTGGGTTTGCAGGAACTTGCGCCGGACGGCGCGCACAATCTCCTGGCGGCGCTGGCGGGAGGCCTGAGGAAGACGGTAGAGCGCCTCATCCTGCCAGGCGGCGACGCTCTCGTACTCGCGGGTCAGGTCGATCAGCATCAACGCCTCGTCCACGTCGACCGACTTTGTCAGGGGGCCATATTGGGTAGTTGGGTAGTTGGGTGGTTGGCCGACCAAGTTCATAGCCATAGTGGATACCTGTGCTCCCGGTGCAGAATACGCAGATCGCGATGTCCGTGCAGGTCACGCCGCCCGACGACGGCGTGATACGTTTCGCCGGATCTGAGCGTCGTCATCAAATCTTGACCATCCAGCCGAATCGGCAGCTCTGCCCGCGGTGGCGCGCCCAGCTCCCAGGCGATCAGCCCGGCCAACAGCATCTCTTGCAGCGTGCCGCACACGATGCTAAAGTTCTCCCACAAGTAGAGCACCGTCTCTGGCCTTCTGCACAGGCGGTAAGCCACCCAGCCGCCAGTTCCCGGCAGTTCCAGCCAGTGTTCGTGTCGCGGGGGCGTGGGCAAGACTGCCACCGCTTCGTCCGCTGGCAGATCGATCCCCAAAAAGGCCGCCTGTTCGCGCAGATATGCGTCGCGTGGACGATCGGATTTTGCCAAGACATCTTCGATCCACTTTTCGGCGTCCGTGGGCGACTGGTGGAGCATTGGCCAGTCGGGCCAATCGGGCCACCATTGGCCCGGATCAAAAGGCGCTTTTCGATCCCAATTGGCGGCATCACAGGCTTCCGTGAGGTAGTCCAATACATTGCGCTGCTGTTGTCGCAATGTGGCGACGACAGTCGTAATGCGCTCGACGAAACGACTTCCTGCTTCGCTCTGGATACCAAAGCTGCCGTTGCGCCACAGCACACCGGGACGAACCTGTCGCTCGCCAAAAGTTGTTGGTCGGTTCCACACCCTCGACGCACACGAAGGTCCATAAGGCGTCCTCACGCTTGAGGATGTCTCGACAGGTTCCGGCGGTCTTGCTGTGGTCGCAGGCAGTTCACCGACTTGTCGTTGAACAGGTCGCATCTGTTCTTGAAAGGCGGCGCGACTCATCGTTCCGTCTCGCACCTTGTGCCACCATTGAAACATCAACCCGGCTTGGGCCAGGATAGCTTCGCCAATCCGTTGAGATTCGGCGCCCCGTTCCACGAAGGCTTCGAGGTTACGAAGGAGGTGAGCCCAGCATAGTTGACGCAACCAAGTGCGTAGCCAGTTGTAAGCCGACCACCGGTCTGAGTTGACAATGCCTTGGAAGGCTTCGCCCAGCATCTCCTTGGCAACCTTACTTCCTCGACTGAGGCGGATGAGAAACACGGTAACCCACGTGGTAGCTGCTACCCATAGCCAGGCCCGTTTGTTGGCTTCGCGCCACCCGGTCTCGTCCATATGGACCACCGGCTTCGTTTTCACATACTCGCGTGCTTCTTGCACTGGCTCGTGGATCGCTTCGCTGGTACGTTGTTCCAAGGCAGGAACGGAGCCCAAGCTCACATCGGCCTGGAAGAAATCGGCCATCGACTCCTTCGTCTTGCGTTTGCTCAGGTGGTAGTGACCGCCTGCCAGCGAGACCATCGCTTGTAGGCGCGGAGAATGGCATTTGCTCATGGAATTCCTCTTGAATCGTTTCGTCTGCCTGGGTCATGACCCTATTGTAACACATTTGCGTTAGGATGGTGTAAGAATAACATTAGAAATCTATTTGAAATCGATTGGGGGAAAACCCCCTGAACCCTTACTTGCACAATTGCCCAAACAAGGTTTCAGTCAACGGTACGCGCAGCCCGTTGTCAGTCAACGCTGGGTTCTCGGCCAGTCGGCGATTTGTATCCAGAGATCGATCGCGGCACCCGGCAAACTGCGTGTAGACCTCTTTATGATGCGCCACGCGATCTTGGATCGGTTCGTCGGTGGCAGCCGTCAAGAGCGCCAGATCGAACGGCGTGGCCTGGATCATTCCGCGCGTACCTCTTCCCGCCGCTTAGGAATGACGACAAAATAACTTCCGTGAACGAGTTCTTGCACAAACGGCCAAGGTAGGGTATCCTGTCCGCAATGAGCCCCGAAGGGACAGGAGGCGATGATGAAACCCTATCCAACCGAGATCGAACAGATGATGCGCCAGTTCTATACGACGCTCTCTGAGAAGGACAGGCGACGCTACGCTGCCATCGAAGCAAGAAAGCTTGAGCGTGACGGTGTGACCTACATCGCGCGCGTGCTGGGCTGCGACCGAAAGACGATCCAGGCAGGGATGAAAGAGCTTGGCCATCTTCCCGAAGAGAAAGGGATGGTGGGACGAGTCCGAAAACCTGGTGGCGGTCGCAAGCCTTATTACGAAACCTATCCTGACATTGACGAACAGTTTCTGGCAGTGTTGCGAGATCATACGGCAGGTGACCCGATGCGAGAAGACGTGCGCTGGACGGACCTGACTCCTCGTGAGATCGCGGATCGTCTGCAGGAGGAGTATCAAGTCAAGGTCAGCACGACGGTCATCCACAAACTGCTCAAGAAGCACAACTATCGCCGCCGCAAGGCCCAAAAAAACGAACGATGAAACACGTCAAGTTTCGCAACGAGCAGTTCGAGAACATTGTCCGGTTGAGAGATGTGTACATTGCGGAAGGTAACCCAGTGATCAGTATGGACACCAAGAAGAAGGAGTACCTGGGCAACTTCTATCGTGCCGGTCACCTGTACACCACAGGGGAGCTACAAGTCTACGACCACGACTTCAACAGTCAGGCAGAAGGCATCGTCATCCCCCACGGCATCTATGATGTGCAGCGTAACACTGGCTACATCAATCTGGGTACCAGTCACGATACCAGTGAGTTCGCTTGTGACTGCATCCGTAACTGGTGGTACAACCAGGCACGTTTCGACTATCCTCACGCAACCTCTATCTTGGTGCTTTGCGACGGTGGGGGCAGCAACAGCAGCCGTCACTACATCTTCAAGCAAGACCTGCAAGCTCTCGCCGATGAGATTGGCATCGAAATCCGCATCGCGCACTATCCGCCCTACACATCCAAGTACAATCCCATCGAACACCACTTGTTTCCACATCTCACCCGTGCCTGTCAAGGCGTTGTCTTCAAGAGCATCGAGTTGGTCAAGGAACTAACGGAGAAGACCCACACTCGTCAAGGACTCAAGGTCACTGTGCAGATCGTAGACAAGGTCTACAAGAAAGGCAGAAAGGCGGCCAAGGACTTCAAGGAGACAATGCGCATCGTCTTCGATGAATACTTGCCTCAATGGAACTATACCGCTGTCCCTGCTGCGGAAGTTATTTGATTGCTGATCCTTAGCAAAGCCTTCTTTGAGGATCTCTTCATAGAGCGCCGCCGTGTCGGGTAAAAAGTGGGACGGCCAGTTGAGGATTTGACCATAGGGATCGATCCGCACGGGCTCGATCCGGGCGCTGAGATTGTGCTCGTCAGGAGGATGGATGAACAGGATCCCGGTGTGCTCTGCCAGCCAATTGGTTCGATCCTTGACCATCGCCAGACAGAGATGATCCACCATATGACTGCTGTGCGTTTCCACCAACACCCGTCGCCCGGCCCGGGCTAGCCCAAAGTAGAAATCGATCAGCCGGGCCTGGACTTTAGGATGGAGGTGGATCTCGGGCTGCTCCAAGATCACCAACGCTCCAGGCGGGGTCAACAAGCCCTGAACCACGATCGGCAGGACCTGGTTATACCCCAGCCCAACGTCGGCCAAGGTGACTGGGACAGGCGCTGCGCCCAGTGTATCCACCTGGATCTCGAGAATGTCTTTTCGTTCCCCGACCGGCTGTACCCGCACGCCCTGCCCGAGCTGCAACGTTTCGCCCAAGATCTGTGCCACCATGTCTGGCAGAGGCCGTTCGTCGAGGCGACCATCCGGCTGTGCAAAGCGCACTAGTTCGTCGCGAAAGCGCCACAACACCTGGGCGAAATTGCCGCCGTTGGGGTCGAGGGACGCACCGACGGTCTGCCCGGTCGTGTATACACGTGCAGGGGGGATGCGGAACGAGTTGAGGTAGCGGATTTGCTCCGACAGATCGCGCCGCACGGCAGCGAAAATGCCCCGAAACAAGCGAGCGAACGACGGCGGCACATCCTTTCCAAAAAGGGACAACTGTTCGCGGGAGATGATGAGCGAATCGGGCAAAAAGTGCGAGAGACCGTCGACCTCTAGTTGGCCGTAATTCAAATCTTGTAGCGCCGGATGGCACTTGTCTGTGGACCATATCTTGTAGGAACCGCCACTCTTGGAAGGTTGCATGCGCAGTGTCACAAGGGGCTGTTGGACGGTTGAAACCGCGATCTCGAGATCGGTCACGCGAATCGTCGGACGACCACGATGTCCAAAAGCCCCCCAACCAAACGTGACCACGACCTCGCGGGATAAGAAATCGTTCGCCACGTCCTCGATCTCGACATCGGCGACGAGCGCGCCCAACTCGTCCAAGATGTCGCCGTCATCCTGGAGCCCATAGGTAAACGCCAGGTGATAGGTCAACCTCGCGGCTTCCAGGCTGGGGCGTCCGAACACAAAGTCATTGAAATTGTCCCCCAGGCTCTGCTCCAACAGCGGACCCTTGCCCGGATTCAGGGCCTGTGACGGCCCAGACTCTAGCGTCTGCTTGAGCAGCAGCAGCGCCTGGATCAGGGAGCTCTTGCCCGCGCTGTTTACCCCCGCCAGCAGGGTGATGGACGGCAGGTCAATGCGGGACGTGTCGTGAAAGGCCTTGAAATTCTCTATGCGAATGCTGGTCAGCATCGTCAACTCCTCACGGATCTCAATCCATCATCAAATACTCTAGCTCTTCCATCCGGCGTTTCTCGGCTGGCGTCAGTGCGCGGATGCTGTCCCAGGTGACAAGGTTCATCATCTCCTCGCTCAATTCGCAGAACGCACGCTTGCTCAATTTGCGCCGCTTGCTGCCGTCATCGTCGTAAGACTCGAGATAGACCTCGTAATCCTCTTCCCACATGGACAGATCTGCGCTCATCCTTCTCCCTCCGCAACCGCGATCTCTTTCTCCACACCGGCACATTCATCTCGGCGTTCGCTGAATCACTGACCTCACTGAACTCGATGAGGTCACTGAGCCCTCGGTCAGTGCCGTCATTCCCCTCAGTGTTTCAGTGATCCCGTCCCTCCACGATCGCGATCTCTTTCTCGGTCAATCTGCACACCAGCGTATCCATTTCTGCGTCCGATGAAACTCTGACTCGACTGAACTCAATGAGGTCGCTGAGCCCTCTATCAGTGCCGTCATTCCCCTCAGTGTTTCAGTGATCCCGCCCCTCTACAACGGCGATCTCTTCCTCCGTCAGGCCGTGAGCTCGTAGACGATCTGGTCGATCAGGTCCTCGGTGAGACAGGTCCTGCGCCGCCCCTGTTCCGTTCAAGCTGTGCTCAACTCTCTCCCACCAGCCTGGCCGCCACGTCCAGGATCGCGTCAGAGAGCCAATAGCCCCGTTGGCGAATCTCTTCCAACAGCGGCCGCACGGCCGGGATGAGTCCTGCTTCCTTGGCTCGAATGAGTACGCCCGCCAGCCCGGTGACCATCAGGCCCATCTGTCGGGCGGCGGTGCGGCCCAGTCGCTCGTCAATGATCACCAGTGACGCCTTGCGCTCGCAGGCTAACGCGATGACCTGTTGTTCACCAGCGCCTAGTCGCGACGTGGCGGTCTTGACCTCGGGCGAGAGCGGAGGCGACGGGGTAACTCGGAGCAAGCCAAGCAACGCCTCATCCAATCGGGCAGATTCCGGCCCGCCCTTGGCCAACAACTCGCGGTGGACGGCCGGAGGAATGAGAACGTGGCCGAACAAGTGCCCCAGCAAGGCAAACTGATTTGCTTTGGCCAGTGCGATCAACGGCCCGGTGTTGCTGATGACGGTCACAAGGATGCCTTTCGCGCCGCTTCCAGGTCGGCCTGTAGCTCGGCTTCCAGCTCTTCGGGCGGATAGTTGAAAAGGGATACGCGGTAGCGGCCACACATCTCAAAGAACTCTACCCGTGACAGGCCAGAAAGCTCGGCTGCCTTGCCAGAGGAGAGCTTGCCCAACTCGAACATCTTGAGGGCGGCCATCAGGCGAATCTGCGCTTTCAGCTCCTCCGGCGTCGTTTGCACCGCCGATTCCAGTCCCTCCGGATATGTTAGAACCCTCTCCTTCATCACAACCTCCTCATGTACTATCGGGTAGGGGATACGCCTGCTGTCTACCGTTCACCCTCTCCCCTCCACGATCGCGATCTCTTCCTCCGTCAATCCATACAACATATACACGATCTGGTCGATCAACTTATCGGTCAACTGGATCTCGCGCTTGATCTCTTCACTACTCAAGCTATGGCATTGCTCACGGAGGCCGATTAATTTCTGGGCTAGATGAGTCAATAGATCGTGGATATCGAATATCTGCCAATGGATTTGCTTGCCACCAGTTTCCGGTCTTGAGGGTGCGTCAATTTGGTTTTCAGAAACAGTGAGTCATCACCTGTCTTGAGACCAAAGCTCACTCTTGCTACTTTCCCAAGTGGTACTGATTGAGAGTCGAGCTTCTTCCGCAGACTATATACGCTCTGTGGAATAACAAAGAAGGTCTTGCCTTTGCTCTCAACATAGTCCTGCTGTGTGTAATGGGCAATCTCGCGTAAGGATATGACATCGACTACACTAACCCTATTCTGCAAACGTTGAGACTGAACTGTCTCTGCTTTGGCGTTGAGCACTACAGGCTGAACAGAGGCTTCGGTGAAAACTCGAGATGGAAGGGTACCGAGGCCAGTCACAGCCGCATTTTCCAGTATGTACTGACGCAGACCCAATGAGCTGCTCAGTATTCTCCATGTGTCCGAGGTTATCATCTCTAGATGACCTCCGGGCTCGAGCATGTCGATTCCTAGATGAATGAAGCAATTCAGAATATCACTCTTGGCCTGGTAGGTTTGGCTGAACAAAACCCACAAAGCCGAATTGTAGTCGTAACCGAGTTTATGTGGTCTGACATAGGGTGGATTGCCAACCACAGCACTGAATCCAACTCCCAACAGCACAGGAAGGGGGAACTCTAGTTCCCAGTGAAAGAAATGATACCTCTCACATAGCTCGCGAGAAAGTGCCAAAAGCCTCTCGTACTCTGGCACTGAGCTCAACGAGCCGTTGACAAGATACTTGCCAATGGCGAACAGTTGCCCCTCGTCTATTTCCAAGCCAGAAAGCCGTGCTGTCCAAAGATCGGCCAGCTTTCGGTAAGGCTCAAGCTCTGCCCGCACTTGTTCATAATCAGCTTCTTGAGCCTTGACATCTTCTAGCTTTTCAAGTACCTGATCTGAAATCTGGGTCAACAAGCCGGTCGCGGTCATCACGTGTTGGCTAAAGGTTGGGTCATCAAACCAAGAAAGTTGACCAGCCTCTAGCGCTTTTTTCTCCGTGCGCGAAGGACTGGTGTGACCTTTACCAGCCAATACTTCTGCCAGATCTTCCAATCGTGCGCCGATCAGGCTGTTGCCACGTCTCAGGTGGTGATCCAGGAAGGAGAGTGGCTTGCCCACGTCCACGCTGGCCAGCCACAGGCTCAGCCTGGCCAGTTCCACCGCCATCAGGTTGATGTCCACCCCGTACAGGCAGTGCGACACCACTCTCCGCCGCCAGGTCACCGGGTTGGCGTCCAGGTCAGGATTTTCCCAAGGGGTCAGGTGCAATGTCTCGACGATGAAATTGGTGATCTGGTGCCCGCCGTTGACCAGGAAATGCCCGCTGCCCATCCCAGCGTCGCACACCCGGAAGATCAGCACCTGCTCCTCGATAAAGCGCAGCAGCGCCTGGTCCACGGTGCGTTG
>Ga0114930_10004943_pt1 | contig 11087 bp, 11 predicted proteins | sample AnhtaG_FD_87300 | JGI IMG/M metagenome (GOLD analysis project Ga0114930, IMG submission 87300) | Deep subsurface microbial communities from Anholt, Denmark to uncover new lineages of life (NeLLi) - Anholt_01485 metaG | ecosystem: Environmental > Aquatic > Marine > Oceanic > Sediment | place... | reverse complement strand
TGAGCCGCTTTGAAGATGAGATCAACCAGTTCTGGAATAAGGACGGCATTGTCGTCGATATTCGGTACAACGGCGGCGGTAATACCGACCAGCAGCTTCTGGATATTCTTGAGCGCCGCCCCTATGAATACTGGAACAGCCGCTGGGGCGCCCGTACCTGGGGACGCAGACCAAGACAAACGATTGCCGGACCGAAAGTAATGCTTATTAATAACCGTTCATTTTCCGACAGCGAGGTTACGCCTATGGGGTTCCGTGACCTGGGTCTTGGACGAATAGTCGGCTCGCCCACCGGCGGTGGTGTGATTGCTACCGGCAGCTACAGGCTTCTAAACGGCGGAAGCATACGAACTCCGGGCTCGTTGGTCATTACATACGACCCGACACAACCGAATAATTACGGCATCAACCTCGAAAACTACGGCGTTGCCCCTGACGTCTGGGCGGAAAATACTCCTGACGATGAACTGAAAGGGTTTGACCGTGAATTAAAAGCCGCTGTCGATGAGGCAATGCGCATGCTCAAAGAGGGAACATGGAAGTATATAAAAAAGTAAAGTAATAACAATAGTATTTTTGACAGGATTTATCCCGGCACGAAGTGCTCCCTTTCACAAAGTGACCCCGAGTACTCGGGGCGGGGAAGGGATCCCTTACGGGACAGGATACACAGGATATAAAATCCGGTTAATCCAGTTAATCCTGTCTAATTTTAATATGATAAAGAATATTTCTGTTAGTATAAAAAAAGGACGGGCAGATGTCCGTCCTTTTTCGGTGTATAGAAGGGGGAAAGTGAATTATATTATGGCGAAAGCCATGGCTATGCTTACTGGAACAGCGCAAGAACGTTTTGAGGCGCAATATTTGCCTGCGCCAGCTGCGCCGTTGCAGTTTGCTGTAATATTTGCAGCCGTGTTGATTCGACCTGTTCCATTGCCAGGTCCGCATCTAAAATTCTGCTCTTCGCAGCTTCGGTGTTTGTAATTGCAATACGCAGCGTTGCTTCTTTTACGGTCAACCTGGCAATAACCGCACCTATATTCTGCAGCGTGTCCGAGACCGTTTCGATTGCGGTATCGACCCGCGACTGCGCAAATGCTGCCGAAGCTGAATTAAAAACGTTGTTTGCCACGAACGGCGAATCTATACCGAGACCCGTGGCGCTGCTGTTTGCAGTAATGCTGAATAACAGTACGTTGGTTCTTTCTTCACCTGTCTGGAATGACTTGCCGGTGTATGTTCCGTCTAACAGGATATTTCTATTAAACTGTGTCTCTTCGACAATGTCGTTTATTTCAGCTTCTAATTGCAACAATTCAGATTTAATAGCATTTCGTTCCTCATATCCAAGGGTGTCGTTAGCAGCCTGTATGAGTTTTCCTTTCATGGTTACAAGAATTTCGCTGATATTCAGGAGACCGCCCTCGGCGATAGAGAGGACGTTTTTCGTTGTACCGACATTATCCATTGCAGTGCTCAGTCCCCGGACACGGGCGTCAAGACGCCTTGAAATAACGAATCCGGCAGGGTCGTCGGCAACTTCGTTTATTCTGATACCTGTTGCCAGCTTAAGCTGACGGTGCTCTAATTCTCTATTAATCCCCTTGAGAGCCCCGAGCGCATTATATGCGGCAATGTTAGTATTAATGCGGGTGGCATCTCCAATCGCCATATGTTACCTCCTTTGATTAGCCAAGAGCGGCATAAATGCGAAACCCTTGTTATCAAAAAATTTTATTTTTTTATAATTATCGAATTAAAAATACTTTTACAATCTCATTGCAATTACCATGCCATGGATATACTATAAACGAGGGCATGCTTATAAACTAATTATAAACAACAAGTTGAGCGATAATGGAATTGATATTTTGTGTATTCATTACGAAAACTGTAATAGATATGAATGGCAAGTATGACCGAATCACGATGGTAATTTTTGCCTGTAATAATGGATTTTGAATATATCTTAGGGTTCTTTAACAAATGTGGTGAAACATAATTAAAATATAAAGATACAATTAACCTGGATTATTCATAAAATAGGTTTATTTGTTCTGCTAAGTGTTGTTATTATTATATTTGCTACAATAAACACCCCCAAACGAGTTTGGAGGTGCCACCCATGCTGTCGTCCTGAACTTGGTTCAGGATCTTGTTTTTTTAAATTAGATTCTGAGCTTACAAAGCAGGACATAATGCTAGAAGAGAAATTTATGAATTAATCAGATTAAATAATTGAATTAAAAATGTTTGACTTTTGTATAAAAAATCATAAATTATTACAAGTATTAAAAATATTTATAGATGGTTAATTACAATGAATTACTGGACAGAACTTAGTGTAGAATTTGCTAATCAAAGAGATTATCTTGACCAATTATTTAAAATATATCCAACTATACCTGAAGGTATAAGGGATATTGACAAGATAAATGGGAAATTATTGAAAAACATTTTGATGAGGGAAATAAATTTCAATTAATAACAAATTTATTAACTATGCCTATTTTTCCTATAAAAGATTCTTACGTAGCCTATCTTAAACGTGACCCAAGTGCATTAGCGAGAAACCCAAAAACATTAAAAAGGCTTTACGGAAGATTGAAAGAAATGGGACTAAACGAAATTTTTAAACAATGTACCAAACCAAAGGAAACTAACAGGCAAATTGGCCCACTTTTCAAAAGGTGGCTTGCTCAGGGCACTTTAGGATTTGATCTATTAAATCTTGATCAATTTTCTAATACATCCGATGATTCTATTCTTATGGGTAGCGATCGTGAATTAAAATATTTTGCACATAATGAATTACGTTATTCAGGAGAAAAAGGAGTAGATTTTATCGCACGAGTAAGTAATAAATATATAGCTGGAGAGGCTAAATTTTTAACTGATTTTGGAGGGCATTAAAGTACTCAATTCGATGATGCGAAAAATTTATTATATGATAATTCTATTAATGCCGTAAAAATTGCAGTTTTAGATGGTGTTTTATATATAAAAGGAAACAACAGAATGCATAAATTTTTAGAAGAACATGATTATCATAATATTTTTAGTGCATTGATTTTAAGAGAATTTCTACATTCAATTTAATTATTTTATTGGGTAATTACATGAACTCTAATAATCAAAATCTACATTTAAGTTATTCAGGTAAAAAAAATGAGTATGAAATACTTAATACCACAGAACCAGCTAAATTGGAATATATTGAAGGTAATGATTTATTGAAACAATCAGAAAATATGTTAATTGAAGGTAATAATATCAATGTTTTAAAAACATTGATTGAAGAATTTAAATTTGCAGAAAAAATAAATTTAATTTATATTGACCCTCCTTTTTCTACGAACACCATTTTCAAAATAGGAGAAGACAGAACCTCTACAGTAAGTTCTTCTTTGTCAGATGAAATAGCATATATCGATGAATTAACTGGTTCAAGTTACTTGGAATTTTTAAGAACCAGATTAATATTTCTTAAGCAACTTCTTTCAAAAAATGGGTCAATTTATGTTCATATCGATTATAAAATAGGACATTATGTAAAAATCTTAATGGATGAAATATTTGGGATAAAAAACTTTCGTAATGACATAACAAGAATAAAATGTAATCCTAAGAACTTTAAGAGAAAAGGTTATGGCAATATAAAAGATATGATTTTATTTTATACTAAAAGTGATGAATTTATCTGGAATGAACCTAAAGAAAAAATGCAATATGAAGATATAATGAAGTTATTCCCAAAGATAGATAAGGAAGGCAGAAGATATACTACAACTCCATTGCATGCACCCGGAGAAACAAAAAATGGTAATACAGGGAAATCTTGGCGGGGTATTATGCCACCAAAGGGTAGACATTGGAGATATGACCCAAAAATGCTTGATAAATTAGATAGTGATGGGTTAATTGAATGGTCTTCTACGGGAAATCCAAGAAAGATAATTTATGCTGAAGAAAAGATAATAGAAGGGAAAAGATTACAAGATATTTGGACATTTAAAGACAAACCTTATCCTGATTACCCTACCGAAAAAAATATTGATATGTTAAAAACAATAATATCTACATCTTCTAACATAGGAGACATTGTTTTGGATTGTTTCTGCGGTTCGGGTACGACTTTAACTACTGCGAATGAATTAGGTAGAAGGTGGATTGGAATTGATAAATCACATGTTGCAATAAATATTGCTATAAAAAAAATCAAAGGTAATAACCAAGAGTCATTGTTTAAAGCAAAATTTGCTTACTTAAAGCAATCCCGCTAATCGAGATAGAAAAAACTATTTTTAGATTGTGTCATTATAAGTATTTTGATAATTTTGAAAAAATGCGTGACAAGTGCAGTTAAATTTTGTATATTATCTTAAAATAAACATAAGTGATTAAGAATATTCGATTTCTATTTTACTAATTATAGTTTCTGCATTTTAATTATCAAAGAGGTATGTATGGAGACGGTAGTTAAAAAGGATATTGTCCGTATTGTAGCGGAAAATACCGCTATAAACAAGGATAAAGTCGCAACAATTGTTGACGGTGTTTTTAAGACGTTAACCGAATTCCTGATGAACGCAGACCCGGAAGTCCGCATAGAAATTCGTGGGTTCGGCGTATTAGGAATAAAAAAAGCCAAAGCAAAACCCAAAGCCCGAAACCCGCGCACCAATGAAGTTATTTATGTCCATCCTCACCGAAAAACGTTTTTCAAACCTGGCAGAATTCTGAATAATTCGCTGCAAAAACCGCAGAAATAGCTTATAGTGCGGCGTACAGGTCATCGGTGTCCGGGGAAAAACTTCTAAAAAACAGGTAAGTTATGCGAGAAAGAGGTTTTTACCTCTTTTTTGTTTTTTATTGTACGGTCACGGCTTTATCATAATTTCATTGCGGGGGAAAATGAACTTATATATCAAAATAGTGTACAATACATAAGTAACCAAACTCATAACAAGGCTTTTCATTGCGATAGGATTAAAAATTTCCTATATTTTAATCCCGCTTAGCGGGATTAAAATTTTCGTATAGATTTAGTTATTTGAACTCGTTTAATTTTTCACCCTCACCCTAACCCCGAGTACTCGGGGTAACATCTCATCGTTCCCCCGAGTACTTGGGAGAACGCATATGATAACCCCGATTTCTCGGGGTCACAAACAGGTATAAATTAAATTATTCTCCGCCAGAGGCAGATCCGCCTAAGTCGGAAAAGAGCAAAATCAGATGACTAAATCTTTACAAATTTTCAAATAAATCATAATCTAATGTTCAAGGGTAATGGTAAGGAATTCCACCCGGGCAGATTGGGAGAGCTTCTGGAAGCGAGACCGCAGTGTCGAGGAAATATATCCAGCTTCCGACAGCATACTTGAGAATTTATTTGCCGTTACGGATGTGCGTGGAATGCGTATTCTCGAGGTGGGAGCAGGCACAGGCCGCAATAGTATAAAACTGAGTGAAAAGGGCGCACATCTCACCGTCCTCGATTATGCTGAAAATGCATTGAATAAAGTAAACCAGGCATTAGAGAATTCAGATACATCGGTCGATCTCGTTCGCGGTGACGGCACTGTGCTGCCTTTTGAAGATGAAAGTTTTGACATTGTGTTTCATCAGGGGTTACTTGAGCATTTTCATGACCCGCAGCCGCTGCTTCGTGAGAATGTTCGCGTGCTTAAAAAGGGAGGTTATCTGTTAATCGATGTGCCGCAGAAATATCATGGTTATACAATTATCAAACATATTCTCATCCGGGTGAACAAATGGTTCGCCGGCTGGGAAACAGAATTCACAATTGGCGGTTTACGCCGACTGTATAGTGATAATCATCTCACGATAACACGCGAATATGGAGATTGGATGGTTCCGTCGCTTTTTTACAGGATACTGCGTGAATCGTGTAAATTAATTGGTATTACGCTTCCCATGTATCCAAAGTCCATATCCTTGTTGGGCAGACTCAGGAAAGCGTGCAAATCATTTTTAGTAAAGCAGCCATTATCAATGTACACATTTATAACAATTGGAATTATCGGTAAAAAAGAATGAAACAGATTGAGCATAGACTTGCAGCCGGATTTACATTTGTTGTTTCGTTTCTAACATATATTATTACATTAGCGCCGAGCGTCTCATTCTGGGACTGCGGCGAATTCATCGCCTGTTCGGTTACTCTTGGAATACCACACCCGCCGGGAGCGCCGCTCTTTCTCCTTATAGGTAAAATATTCAGTATGTTTCCATTTGGCTCGGATGCGGCTCATCGCATCAATATAATTTCTGCTCTGTCATCCGCTTTGACCGTAATGATTCTTTATCTGATTATTGCCCGCTTGATAAAGGAGTTTACAGGCAGTCCCGCTCAGCGGGATACACTCAACAAGAAGCTTTCTATTTATGGGGGCGGTATTATCGGAGCGTTGACCTTTGCTTTTACGGATACCTTTTGGTTTAATGCCGTGGAGGCGGAAGTTTACGCACTCAGCATGCTTTTAACGGCGCTGTGTTTATGGTTGGCATTTAAATGGATGGACAGCTTCAAAGAGTTATCCTCGATAAAATGCCTGATCGGGTGCATGTATTTATTTGGGCTTGCTGTTGGCGTTCACCTGTTGAATTTACTGGTCATCCCCACAATTTTTCTGCTCGTATTTTTTTACAATAGAAAATTAGCTTATAATTTTGCTCTGATTGTACCGGCGCTTTTTCTTGTTTTTGGATTTATCATTCCATTGTTTGGCGCTATTTTAGGAGTCACTTCATATCCCGGCGTTGGGATATGGATAACTGCAATTTTCATTTTTATTCTTCTGTATTTTATTAATAAGAGATTGGTCCTGAATTATAAACTTTGGGTAGTCGTAAGTATTTTACTTTTTGTTGGTATAAGTACGTATGTAATGATATATATTCGTGCAAATCTTGGACCTGTTATTAATGAGAACGACCCTTCAAATATAGAGCGGTTTATAAGTTATTGGAACAGGGAACAGTACGGTAAAGAAAGCCTGATAATGACCATATTGCCGCGAAAAGCGCCGCTGTGGACATACCAGATTGAGAAAATGTACTTGCGCTATTTTGCATGGAATTTTATAGGAAAAGGTACCACGCTCGGACCGGACAGGTATATTGTTGAAACATTCAGCCCGAAAGGTCTCTATTATATGCCGCTTATTTTGGGATTATTTGGTGTATGGTATCATTTCAAGCGGGATTGGCGGCGTGCCTTTGCAATACTGACAATGTTTATTTTTACCGGCATTGCGATAGTAATCTATTTAAACCAGACCGACCCGCAGCCCCGTGAACGCGATTATGTATACGTGGGAAGTTTCTTTGCGTATTCGATATGGATAGGAGTCGGTGTTGCAGGAATGATCCATTATGCGAGCCGGTACTTTAAAAAGTCTGTTAATTCGCAGAAACTCGCTTTTGCAGGGATATTGGGACTCGGAATAATAATGGGTCCGGCTGTAGAATTTAATCATAATTTTCATGAGCACGACCGCCGTGGGAATTATATGGCATGGGATTATTCACACAATATCCTTGAGTCCTGTGAGCTTGACGGTATCATTTTTACCAACGGCGATAATGATACTTTCCCACTCTGGTATTTGCAGGAGGTGGAAGGCATTCGTAAAGATGTAACCGTTATTAATCTGAGCTTATTGAATACCCCCTGGTACATTAAGCAATTGAAATATGGTGAACCCGGGGCGCCCATTTCCTTATCGGACGAAGAGATAAAAAATGCAAAACCAGAAATCGTGCCCGAGCTTACCAGGCAGTATCCTGTTCCGGCGGATGTGTATAATCGGTATATTCAGGACGTTCATGAAGTTTTTGGCTTGAAAGAAATTTCCAGAGATACAACGTTTTCATTTACATTAAGACCGACAATTCGTGATCAGTTCGGGGTGCAGGGGTGGCGAGTACAGGATTATATGATAGAAGATATAATTCTCACTAACCAGTGGCGTAGACCGATCTATATTGCAATGACGGTGGCGCCCGAAAATAAAATCGGTTTGGAACCGTATCTGCGTATTGACGGTCTTGCGCTGAAACTTGTCCCTTTTTCAACGCAGAATTACCAAAATCTTGCAATTGACAGGCTTACCGCTAACGTGCTCGAAAAGTTTAATTATCGCGGGCTAGACAATCCGGATATTTATTATAACAAACAGAAAAAAGACCTGCTTCAAAATGTCAGGGTAGCTTTTATAACGGCTGCCAACTTTTACATTTTAAATAAAATGCCGGAAGAAGCTGTACAAATTCTTGATGATATGCAGGAAAGAATTCCGGACGAAATAATTCCGTATCCAAGTTATGATATTCATTTGCAAATCGGACAGATGTATCATGCCTCTGGCAAAACTTATAGAACAATAGAAATTTGCGAAAAAATATTGGAAGAAAATCCTTTTAACCCTACGGTTTATTCTTTACTTATTGGTGTCTTAAGAGAGAATAAAAATTATCCGGAGGCAATACACTATTTACAAGAATGGTTGACCCAATATCCGGATGATAACAATGCAAAAACCATGTTAAAAGATTTAGAGCAACTGAGCGCCGCTGCGGATACTTCAAGGATTAAATAATTTGCCGGATGAAAGTGAAAAAGGGATATTGGACTTTACTGAAATTAGCTGTTAGCATTTCATTAATATATTATCTTCTATTTATTAGATATGATGCATCCACTATATACCATACTTTTATGGACGTACGGGGCAAGTGGGTATTTCTTGCTCTGGGCGGCATGCTGCTGAGTAATATTTGCGGAACATTGCAGTGGAATTTGATATTAAAAAGTCTGGGCATTTATTTACCCATGAGGAGAGTGGCTGCATTTTATTTTACAGGGTTGTTCTTTAATAACTTTCTGCTCAGCTTTGTCGGCGGCGATTTTGTAAGGATTTATGACGTCACAAAATCTTCCGGTAAAAATTCCGCCGCCATCTCGACAGTTTTGTTGGACAGGTTAATTGGATTTATCACATTATTAAGCCTTGCATTTTTGGGATTTTTTTATACGTTCAAAACACTGAATTCAACCGTCTTACGATTTTCTATTCCCGGTATTTTTGTTGTTCTTGTTTTTATTTTAATTTTTCTATTTAATAAACCGTTTGCAAAAAAATTCGAGACATTCGGCTTAAAAATAACGCCGAAACGTTTTCAAAACCATATAAGAGAGATATACGATTTAATTCATGATTACAGAAATCATCCGAAGCTGATCGGAAAGCTGTTCATTATTGCATTTGTAGTGCAATCGGCGCGCATCATTGTGCATTTCATGCTTGCGCGGTCAATTGGAGTTTCGGCTAATATCTTTTATTTCTTTTTGTTTATTCCGGTGATTACGATTTTAATTTCTTTTCCTGTAACCTTTGGCGGGATTGGTGTGCGGGAGGGGTCGGCTTCCGCGCTCTTTAGTAGATTTACTTCTGTTTCAGGTGAAGAAGCATTTCTTTTTGAATTATTAGCTTACATTGTCGCAATAATATGTAGTTTACCGGGAGGGATTGCCTTTGTATTTAGAAAGCATGAATTACAGCAAAAATAAGAGACGCTTCCTATTAATAGGATTATTAGTTGCTTTAATGGCTATTACAATGGAGTGCGGCGTCGTTAAACCTCCGGCATATGAAGATGTTAAAAAAATTGTCGTTTTAGCGGGTGATGCTGATTGGAACTATGCCGAAGATGCACTTATGGCGGTTTATGAGCGCATTATCGAAACACCACAGCCTGAAAAAAGATTCACGGTTTCACATCCTCCTCTTGAGAACTTTAATCTCTATAAAAAGTACCCTAATATTATTCTGATGGGAACCACAAAAAGCGACGGGGTTATTGGAGACCTTTTGAATAACAGTATTACTCCCGAAAATCGGGCAGACATCGAATCCGGCGAGAAATATGCATTCCAGCAGCACGATGTATGGGCGCGTAATCAGTATATGCTTATACTTGTCGCTCCCACAATACAGGATCTGGTAAATAAAATTAATAACAATAGTGACCGGCTGTTTCAATTGGTTAATAACGAAGCAAATAATTTTTTAATGCGGAGTATGTATAAACGCGCAGAGCAGGTAAAAATCTCCGAACAGTTATTTCAGAAGTATGGGTTCAGCATACGCGTGCAGCATGACTACAAAATGAAAGAATGGCAGGAACACAATGCGGTACTCTTTCATCGGTATGATCCTGACCGCTTGATACTTATTCACTGGGTTGATACAACCGGCGTAATTTACATCCCGGAATCCTGGGCTATTCAAAAACGCGATGAATTGAGTAATAAATTGTTCGACGGTCGGGTTGCGATTCCGGAAAGTATTATACGGAAAAGGACCGAGCTTGCGGGCTATCATGCTGTGGAATTCCGCGGTCTATGGTGGCATCCGGATGGTATTGTCGGCGGGGGACCCATGATTAATTATGCATTCTTTGATGAGTATACAGACCGCATATATATGATAGACCTTGCTGTTTACGCACCTGAGTTTGTAGGTGAAAAGGAACCTCTTATCCGTCAGCTTGAGGTAATAGCGAGTACTTTTACCACCCAACAGCGTAAATAGATAGCAATCAGCGGCTTATTCACTATTTCAAATGGGTAATGGCAGGGTAGCTATTGTTGTAATTTTAGAGTTTAAGCATACACTGATTTTTGTTTTAACTTCTTTTAGAAGGAGTTAAATTAACCTGAATATTTCATAAATTGTTGCGCATTTGATAAATGACAATAATATGAACATGCATGCCAGTTCTTCAATATGCAATATAGATAACGTCTTATTATAGTTGACATAATGATAGTATTTTTTCTCGTTATCTCGTTCCCCCGAGTACTCGGGGGAATGCTGATTGCTGAGGATTCGCCTCAGAAAATATCGAGCCTGATATAAGGGGCTAAGCACATAAAGAATACAGCCGAACAACACTAATCACTATTGTACTCTCGTTCCCAGTCTCTGACTGGGAATGATAATCGGTCTATGAATAATTGAACTTATGCCTGTAGGTAACGGCAGAGCCGTTGC
>Ga0114930_10004940_pt1 | contig 11091 bp, 8 predicted proteins | sample AnhtaG_FD_87300 | JGI IMG/M metagenome (GOLD analysis project Ga0114930, IMG submission 87300) | Deep subsurface microbial communities from Anholt, Denmark to uncover new lineages of life (NeLLi) - Anholt_01485 metaG | ecosystem: Environmental > Aquatic > Marine > Oceanic > Sediment | place... | reverse complement strand
TTGCGAATAAGTTGAAACGTTTTATAGACTGAAAGGAGAGAGTAATACTTGAGGATATTATAGACAGGGACGTCTTCTCTCCATTTCCGATATTGTCCCGTTATATTACCTTTCTCCCCAGGGTATAGCCAAAGGGGGAAATAGGAGTGATATCCCACAATGCACATTCCAGCTTTCTTAATCAGTGCTTCAGCATAGTTTTGGGAGTATTGCTGAATACCGCCCCGCCAATTCTCTACTTGAGCAATGAGACAAACTTTCATTTTGTTTTGCAAATTTATGAGCGAAAATAATTCAAAAGGAAGATAATTTTTCTTAATTACTACGACTTTTTCTTATCGCTAGACAGTATTGTTTTGCCAAACTCAATCATGGAAGAAAAATGACAGAGGATATTCGAATATGTTTGATTTGCGAGAGGACAGGCACAATTCCCATTTTTTATATAACCTCTAACTTCCGCAGCCTTTTTGGAATGAAAGACCTTCTGGAAGTTATAGCCGTAATCTCGAACATTTCCCATGTTTTGCTCATATCCCAATACACAACAGGGCCATATATCACCATAGGGGTTCATCTGAACATTGGAAATTCCAGCATAGCAGGGAATTACTTGACGGTTTTCTTTGAGAATTCTAATAGCGATGTCATAATAAACTAATCGCAGTGATTCAGTAATCTTAGTGAATTGCCTCTTTTGATTAAGGTTTTCACTGATCTGCCGCGCAAAGATTTCTATAGTTTCCATATATTCCTTGGCGTTAGGAGTAATTGGATCTCCTATATTAAAAAACTCTGATCGCTGCTCGGCAATTTCATTTCGGTAACTCTCTACACCAAGTGAATGGGCAAATTGAGCAATTTCATCAATCTTGTCTATATTCTCACGGGAGATTACAGTCCCTAGTTCTAAATGAAAGAAGGGGAAGGGCTTTTGGAGAGCCTTAAGTCTTTCAACTGTATCCAAAAGCTTATCAAAATTACCCTTTACACCCCTGATACGATCATGATCCCTGCCTATCCCATCTATTGATGGTTTCACACTGAATGGCACTCTATAATTTTTATGATCCATATGTGTCAGCATTCTTTCCACTTCGCGTTCAATAACTTGAGGCATCAAGGCATTAGTGGGGATATGTATGATTTTAGGTGTAAGGTACTCAATGGCTAAGCTAATAATCTCTGATAAATCTTTTCGAAGGAATGGTTCCCCACCACTCACGTTAAAAAAGTAAACATGCCCCAAGCTCTTAAAGATCTTTTCGATTTCTTCAGTACTCAGCTCATCTTTTTTCCTCCAGGGTTCTCTTCTATATAGTTCCCATATTTTACAGGTTTTACAACGAGACTGGCATAAATAACTTACGGCAAAGGTAAAGGTAATCGGATTTGCTGGCTTTAACAAATTGTGCCTAGCTAACTTATAATTGAAGATTTTAGGTAATAATTCTGCTATATATTCTCGAAAATTCATCTAGTAAAATCTCATGAGGCCAATCTTAGAGCTGTTTGAAGCTTTCTTTTTACCATGTAGTTATCTTTTCACATTCGTAGACATTACTTTCTTTAAACTTTTGTTCTTCATTATTATTTTTATTCAGCAAATAGAAAGCAGATATCCCTCCCCCCAAGTCTATTATAGCAGACAGCAAACGGGATATAATCATAACAAATAGAGCAATCTCAACAGGGAGGATCGTTGAAAGTATAAATACTCCTACGCCTTCTCGAACTCCAATTCCTCCAGGAGCAAAAATAGCTAACATGCCGATAAGAAGTGAAGCAGCACATGCGGACAAGATAGTCATGAAATCATTAAATTGAACAGGAGTTAACGTCAATATGCAAAAATATAACCTTACGCCAGAGATAATCCAGAGAGCAAAAAAATAAATAAGAAATGTTAGGTAAAGTTTTGAAGTGAACCTTGTAAAATATATTTGATCTTTAACAATTTTGTTAAGTTTTGGGATAAAGGAAACAATATACTTAATGGATTGAGGATGACTGAATATAAGCAGTAAACAAATTATGCTTATAAATACTATTTTTTCCCAAAAAGATAGGAAGGGTAGAACTATTGGAAGGCTGCAAACTCCCCCCGTCATAAATAAAAATATGTTATTAAGCCCGAAGCTTTGAGCAATAATTGAAGGAGAAATGTTGAGCTTACGTGAAAATATATAGAAGTTTGATGCATACCAAATTCTGCCTGGCAAATAAATGCCTATGCGAGAAGCAAGTATGATCTCTAAAGTTCTCCAGTAAGATATTTCTGCTCCTAATTCCTTATAAAGAACATGAGAGACATAACTGTAAGCGACGAAGTTAATACAACCAAATATGAAGGCGTATAATAGAAAGCTTAGATTGGGCGAAGATAGAATTTGAGGAACATACGTCCAATGCTTGAAAATATAGTACGTGAGAAATGCGAAAGCAATGGTCACATACGCATAAACTAGCTTGGGATTCTTTAGAGAATTTAGTAACTGCTTCATAAATTATTTTAAGAAACCTATCCTCTTGTTCCGATTATCCTCGTAGGATTCCCCACAGCAATGCCGTATGGAGGAATGTCTTTTGTAACCACACTTCCTGCTCCAATCACCGCTCCTTTTCCTATGTTAACACCGCCTACTACTGTCACATTTGCATTAAGCCATACATCTTCATCCAGGTAAATATCTTTTGGGATACTGCCTTGAAACCGAATTGGGATTTCTTTATTATGATAAATGTGGTTACCTGCAATTATCGTAACTCTTGGTCCAAATAAGCAGTTCTTGCCTATCTTTATTTTCCCAGCAGCATGGATATAAGTGTAAGGGCCTACATAAACGGAGTCTTCAATGATTAATTCACCTGGCAATTCCTGTTTCCCTCCAGTGGTTAAACGACACCACCTTTGAATATGCACATCATTCTTGATCGTGATCTTTCCATAGATCCCTCTTGGATCAATAACCGAAGAGTCTCCTAAGAGTACGCGATCACCAAGGAAAATGTTTTTGGGGATATTAAGAGTTACATTTTTTTCAATTAGGCCACCATAACCGAGGTTACCTAATAGAATCCTATAAATCTTTCCCCGGAGGAATGAACCAAAAATGGTTGGCATTGATTTGCCAAAGGTTAATATCATCCCTTGAAGAAAAAAGTTGAAGTAGTCTCTTGATCCGGAAACTCGCTCCACATATTGATCCAACTTGTTTAGGAAGCCGGATCGTGGGATAGTAGCTCCTGTAGAAGGTTTATTATGCTGCTTTTGCTCTATGGATTCCATATTTGCATAAAACTCCTTTTAGAAGGATCCAATGGTTATTTAACCTGAAACATTGCCGATAACATAAAAATGATGAGCAACAAACTGCTTTAGAAAATAAGGCATTGGAATTTTTTCAAAAGCATATACCAATTTGATCCAAAGAGGAAATTGATTTGCCTCCAAATAATCAATATACGCCGATGTCCACTCAACCTTTGAAAGATCTAAGTTTTTTTCCATTGTTAACCGATGAAGACGTATGTCTCGGAAACCAATTGCATCAGGCCATATAGGCGTGTCCACGAATCCGACTTTTTCTATCTTTATCCCCTGGTCTTTCATCATATTCTTGATACGTTTTGGGTTTCGGAAACTTACATCTCCATGAGTCCATGGAATATTGGTATACCAATGGGCAAATCTATGGAAAATATATCCAATATTTATTTTGTTATTAAAAAAGATACCAACATAATTCTCAGAAACTCTTTTCATCTCTTTTAGTACATTTTCAGGATTCTTAAAAGCTCCAAAAACAGCAAAATTCCAAACGAAATCAAATGATTCATTCGGCAGTTGTGTATTGCCCAAATCATCGCATTCCACAAAGGAAATAAGGTTTTCAATTCCTAATCGCTTCCATACCTTTAAGGACGCCTTCTCACCATTTACAACAGTAACTTTACAGCCTAGTAAGCCCATACAAATGGAATATATTGAAGGCATCGCTTTTACACCCCCGCCTGGAATCTCCAATACCGACTTAATATTATATTCTTTGACGAATTTCTCCAGTACTCTTCCAAATGCATATCGTTCATAAACAAGACCAAAACATTCTGACTCAGATTTAGACTTTTCCATTACCGATGAGTTTGCCGTTTGATTTCTCATATTTTACGTATTTCTTACTTCTGGGTGAGACACTTATTGTAACGTTCAGAATCCCGGACATAACCCAGTCTTTATCTTCATTTTGCCTTCTGCTTAGTGCTACATAAATAAAGACCGAGCCTCCTTCAATGACCGAAGTTAATAAGGGGAGAAGGTCTCCCTGCCAAATTCAGTATAGATAATATGAAATATGGTCAGTTTTTAGACAATCTTTTTGGTGGATGTTATATCCTTGCTGAATACTAATGACCTCAAGGTGTTCTTCCCCATGTACATAATTGCCTATGTAAGGATACCCAATTTTTTCACCAGAACAACAGCAAAATAGAATGCTGGCATCAAACTTTTTTTAAAAAAAATTCTGATCAACAATCCCCTTCCTGTGTTGGGTGGCAATAAGACTTGTGGCTCAATTTATTTAGTATAACATCAACAAACGCTATGCAGTGCAATTGTGTCAAAGATAAAATAGAGGGAAAGAAATGCTCTGCCTTCAGGGGCTGAAAAGTCAGCATGCTCTAAGGAGAAAAAGAGAAATACTCCAAAAAGCAAAATAATCGATCAAAATACAAATGAAGAGGAAATATTTCGATTTTATTACTTACCAGCTAGGGGCTCAATTTTACATATTCTAATCAGGGAAAGCTCCAATTTATGCTAAATCAAACAAGAGATTAAAGGTTCTCACTACTTACTAAAAATATTCATATACAATTCAATCTAATGCCATCTCTTTTCTAAGTCTATGCCAAGAAATTTGCTTATCTTTATCACTTCAGGCCTATATTTTCTCATTAACTCTTCTCTTAATAAAGGGTCCATAGGTAGCCTAGGTTCTTTTTTCAATAGAACTTTTTCACCAATCTCCCTAATTATGGAATGATATCGTTGAGGTAATAAAACTTTTATCATTCTTAGTAATAAAGGATTTTGCGCTAAAAAATTCATTATTTTATTCCGTGGTTTCTTACTTATATTAACCATTTTAAAATCAGGGACGAAACCATCATTAACTCCCAAAAATTTTAGAGCATCTTTATAAGCTTTATGATTATTCTCCTTGAAATCATCGAATATTATTACTTTTATGTTAGACTTATCAAATAAGTCATAATATCTTTTGACCTGTTCAAAATATTTTATTCTCTCGGAATAATATAAACGAGAGGGGAGGTATTCTCTTGGTGGAATGCATTTTCCCTGGTGTCTCTCTTTTTCAAGGGATAATGCTGTCTTGAAGTCTTCAACATTTTCATAAGTGATATTGAAAAGATGTGAGTGTAAAGAATAAATGAAATCCACAGGATTCCTGTGCATGATTATTATTTTAGCAGCTGGATTGAACTTATAGATCTCTTCAGCAGCAATTCTTGAATATAAATATAAACCAGATGACTCTCCAACTACCTTAGCTTCTTTAGAATTAGAGAATAATCTTAAATAATCTTGTTCTTCCCTAAATCTGAAGTATCTCTTACATTCAAGATAAAAGTCACTTTCTTTATGAAAGTCTTTACAAAAATAATTTGGCTCTTTTTCTTTACTCATATATATGTCTGGGTGCTGATCCAAAAAATAATGTAAAGCAGTCGTTCCAGATTTATGTTGCCCTACAATAAATAGGTTAGGTTTGTTCATTTTTCATCTCCATAAAAAAGTAGCTAAATAAGCGTAGCAAGTTCTATCAATTAAGTATAGTTTCCTCAGCGCTTGATACAACAAGTGAAAGGTCAAGCCGTATGCAGGTTTAAGGAAGAATAAAAGATCTCCTCGGAAGTTGTCTATTGTACAGATCATCAAATTCTAAAAAATAGATCGTATTTTTATTTTCCAACCCCCTCGGTACTTCTGTAGATCTTTTTTCACCATTTAAAAAAATAATTTTATAACGTGCTAATCTGAAAAAATGGAATATATTGAAGGCATCGCTTTTACACCCCCGCCTGGAAGCTCCAATATCGACTTAATATTGTATGCCATTTTCTCCAGCAGTTTTCCAAATGCATATCGCTCATATAAACGAGACCAAAACTTTCGCTTTCTCGTTGAATGCTACCCATCTGAATCATCCAAATAAAAGGCGCTTCAGGGTTTACTGTGGGTACCCCCAACATATTGTAGTACAACTCACTCGGTTTTCCTTTATTGGATTAAGATGGATTCAGCCGCAATGTAAACAAGCTGTCATCTTGCAATATCAACGGTCTTAATTGCAATAGCTTATAGCATATGGTTTTCGATCGGCAGAGACATTTAAATTGGCTCTATACCATGGCATGGGTAATCTACCTATGCCATTATTAACCCACAAATTCGTATGAGGAGCCTAAGAATTTAGGTTTAATTCTTCACACTTAATTTGCGGCTAATTGATTTCTAAAGATAGTCAGATCAAACTGTGGCGGGTTCCCGAAACTCAATCCCCTCATTACTAAATCAACATCGCCATCATTATCAATATCGCTTACCAGAGGTCCAAACCCCATTACCAAAGATGAAGATAATTCGTGTTTAATCCATTTTATTTGATTGGCCTTGCGGGATAACTCAAGCCAAAAAACATCTAAATTTTCGTTCTCTCCAGGATCGCCGTGGGAGTATCGGGACTTTCCAGTAAAGATGTCAATGTCTCCATCATTGTCGATATCGCCATAAGCTACACCATGTAGCTGGGATGGAGCGGAAAGAACCTTATGAAGGCTGAATGAGGGAGAAGCACCACCAGATGATTCAAGCCAATACACGCCATATGTGTGTGCTTGGGTGACAAATATATCATTATCGCCATCACCATCAATGTCATAAATAAGTGTTTGCATATTCATGCGATCTCTATTCTTAGCAATTAAAGACTTGACCGCCCATTTCATCTTTTTTATCCAAGGGCTGCCGGGATTTGTTACAATCAAAAACGCCACTTTAACTCTGAAAATCAGATTCTTGATACTAAAGTGTTTTGCAGGTGATGGTAAAGTATGTCTAATCCAATTATCTAGATTATTCTCAAACCAGTTGTAATCACTGACGATATCCAGGTGACCATCGGCATTTAAATCACCGATACCCAATCCATGAAGTTTTGATTTGCATACGATTCTTTTCTGCCATTGCTGAATAGGATCAGTGGGAATCTCATAAATCAATAACCCCGGTTCTCTGCAGTCATCTACGGTGATCATCTCAACCTTCGCGTCATAGTCGATATCAACAAATTCTATAGCCTCTACACAAGAAACAGTATTAGAGATGATATGCCTATTCCAGATATATTCAGAAAATCCCCCAGGGTTTTCAAACCAGATTAACTCTCGACCTCCATCTACCCGCCGACGCTCCATCACAATATCCACGTCTCCATCATAATCCACATCAAAGGTATTAGTGGTTCCACCATCGATCTTAGTTCCCATCTCCTTTCGCGCAAACTGATGAAGAATCCAGTGAGGCCCTTCGAACCACTGAAACCCGGCCACTAGGTCTAAGATCCCATCTCCGTTTATATCGTTTACAATTACTTCACCGCTGTTGGTCTCCCCAATGGTAGACAACTTTAATACCCTGAAGTTGTTCTTTGATGAAGCCCTTGCACAATCCGCAATTTCTATGTCGTTTTGAAGACTTATTATAAAGATGGAAACAAATAACGTTACGCATAAAACAAGAATTAACACTTTGTAATTCGTCATCATCTTTTATGAAAGTGACTCAAATGATCTAATTCTATATGCTTTACCCGCAAAAGGGTCTCCTCAATGAGCCTTCGATTAAAAGAAATAACATCAGCGACCAGGCCAATCATCAAGACCTGAAAGCCAACGATAAATAGAATCGCAGCTAGGATCAAGGATTGGATATGACCAGTGTGTCCCATGAAATAATAGATTAAGAAGCGGGTTGAGGGAATCAAGCCGCCAAGGATACAGAGGCATCCGATGTAGAAGAAGACCCGCAAAGGTTGGTACATGGTGTACATACGAATCATTGTGGTAACGGATCGCTCAAGGAATTTTGGTATACTTTTAAAGAGCCTTGATTCTCGAGTCTCAGGATTAGTGCCTATGGGCACACTGGTTACCGCCAGATGTTTCTTACCTGCCTGGATCACGGTCTCTATTGTATATGAATACGGAGAGACGACGTTCATCTGCATAGCGGCCTCACGGCTGAATGCCCGAAAACCACTCACCGTATCCGGAACATTGGTTTCAGAAAGAAAGCGGACCACCATGCTTCCTATTTTCTGGAGTCTTTTCTTGGTGGCACTGAAGTGCTGAATCTTATCAGTCTGGCGGGCACCTATTACTATATCAGCCTCGCCTTTCAGAACCGGACCAACAAGTTTGGGGATATCCCGCCCTTTATACTGGTTATCGCCATCCGTATTGACAATGATGTCTGCCCCTAGCCTGAGGGAGGCATCCAGCCCTGCAAGAAAGGTGCGTGCAAGACCTTTATTACATGTATTCTTTACAATATGATCAACACCAATTTCCTTGGCCACCTCAACCGTTCTATCCGTACTGCCATCATCAATAATCAGGATCTCCACCTGGTCCACGCCATCAATTTTACGTGGAATGTCTCGGACTGTTGCGGGAAGGGTTTGTTCTTCATTATAAGAAGGTATTTGCACAATGAGTTTCATTTACTCAGGCCTCCTCAAGATTTTATACTGAATTGGCAATAAGCAAGCATCACTATATTGTTGGGGAGTCATTCGTCAGGCCCCTGGGAGGATACCTGTACAGCCTCACGGCTTAATTTTGGATTGATTGGTTGCGATTGGATCATGAGTGAATTGAGACACACTCCTTAATGAGGCTTGATGCATGACATAATCTGCGTCCTCATAAGCCATGTCTGGTCCCAAGAGAAGGAAAGGTTCGCAATCATGCAAGAGCAAGCAACAATATCAGTCCGGGCTACTTTAAGAGATCTAAAACGGATGAAAAGTGAAAATCGGACAACAGTCTCTTAAATCTATTTTCGGTTTTGTCTAAATTGACATAAGTTCGGAATTTTGAGAGGATTCCCGCTCCTTTTATTTTTGGGATGTCGGGATCAATCTCCCAGGGGTGAATGTAAAATATAAAAGCCCTTCCTTCTTTCTCGTTGATCCCTTTCAGGAAGTGTCTCGTCAAAGGATAAGGAAAGAGCCTGAAATAACCACCGCCCGAAGCTGGAATGTTGTGGCCGCTAAATCGAATTGTAGTCAGAGGAAACTCAAGTATTGAATCAGAAATGGAAAGAAAACTGTCAGAATCATATTCTAATTCTTTGAACTCAACATTCTCGGTACCATTAAAAGTGAGCAGGCAAGGGAAACGAGGGCCATCCGGGAGGCCATAAGAGTCATGCTTAACAGGAAAGATGCTGGAGTCATAACGAAATCCCAGTTCATAGATAATTTCAAGAGACCACAGCGTCGCCCTGGTTATCGAGAAACTAGGTGCGCGATAACCAAGGATTGCCTCACCTGTGAGGTCTTCAAGGATTGTTTTTGCCCTTTTGATGTCTTCGGTAAACTCTTCTCGTGTCTGATTAAAAATACATTTATGGGCATAACCATGGCACGCCACTTCATGGCCTCTTCTATGAATTTCTTTGACCAATGAGGGAAAGCGATCTGCGATCCAGCCGAGAACGAAGAAAGTTGCACGCAACTTTGCAGGAGGTTGAAGGACCGCTTCGCCCCGGTGAAATAGCCTTCGCCCCGGTTGAATAGGTTTCACCCTAGTTGAATGGTTTTTAGATTCAACGGGGTGAACATTGAACGGGGTGAACATTGAACGGGGCAAGCTTGAGGACCGCTTCGCCCCGGTGGAATAGCCTTCGGATTCCACGGGGCGGGCTTGAGACTTAAAAGGTTGCTGAGCGCTTCCTGTGTCGAGGAGGTCGAGAGGGCGGTGAGTATTTCTCTCCACTCTTGGCTCAAATGAATCCCAATCTTCCTGGTGAACAGCGCCAGAAAATGCATGTAGCTGGAAGTAGTCTTCCACGTCAATGGTTAAGGCATTGACCATATCACGAGTTACTTCAGTTTATTGGGCTAGTTGGGTTAGTTGTGGTGTTTATTGAGTTACAAGAGAAAGCTCATAGATCATAGCTGATGGCTCATAGCTTGTCTTTCTTCTATTGTGTCTCCGTGCAGATTTCTGAGGTCCCTTTTTTTTGTTGCCGATTGTTCATTTCTTGTCACTGGTTTCTCGATTCTGGATGCTGGATAAAGGATTGAGTTTGCTGAGATGATTGACCAGGTTAAATAGTTCTTGCCCCAGTGAAATATGCCCTGCCCTGATTGAATAGCTGCGCGTTCCATAGGGTAAACCCCAGTGAAATAGCCGCACATTTCACGGGGCAAGCATTCAACCCCGGTACGGTCATTCTTCCCTACAGGGCAGGCGGGGTGAACATTTAATGGGATTAAGGTTTTTTGAGTTCACTGGGTTTGTTGAGTTGCTGGGTGCTGGTAGACGTTTCCTATGATTGTCTATAACGTCAATATGGTTAAAATCCCTCTGAAGGTTATCAAATCACATATGCGCCGTCCGTCTCTGATTTATACCGTTTTTTTCGTAACCCACATTTTCACCTGCCACATACCACTTGATTGTTTCCTTCATCCCATCATTGACATCATACTTTGGCTCATACCCCAACACATCTCTTGCTCTGCTGATATCTGCCAATGAATGGCTCACATCTCCTTTTCTGAAGGGGCCATATCTTGGCTCGATTGTTTTTATATCCTGATTATAAGGGATAAGATTCTCCTTTATTAGCTGAAATAACTTATTCAACGTTGTTCGCTCGCCATAGGCCACATTATAAACCTCATTCGAGGCCTCAACACTGTCAGATGTGGCTGCGAGGAGATTTGCTTGTATAACATTGTCTATATAACAAAAGTCTCGACTGGTTTCTCC
>Ga0114930_10004939_pt1 | contig 11092 bp, 9 predicted proteins | sample AnhtaG_FD_87300 | JGI IMG/M metagenome (GOLD analysis project Ga0114930, IMG submission 87300) | Deep subsurface microbial communities from Anholt, Denmark to uncover new lineages of life (NeLLi) - Anholt_01485 metaG | ecosystem: Environmental > Aquatic > Marine > Oceanic > Sediment | place... | reverse complement strand
CTTACGTATGAAATGAGTAACACCAAAAAGGTTGTGGCATATGTCGCTGAGTGTAAAGAGATGAGAATCGAGGTCCTGCCGCCGGATATTAACGAAAGTGGCGTTGATTTTACACCTTTATACGATGAAAACGAAATAGCGGTAATCCGGTTTGGATTGGGGGCAATTAAAAAGGTTGGCCAAAAGGCAGCCGAACAGATTATCGCGGCACGTAACCAAGTCGGTAGTTTCCAGAGTTTGTTTCATTTTTGTGAAAATGTTGATCTGCGAGCGGTGAATAAGGCGGCTTTGGAGGCACTGATAAAGGCCGGTGCCTTCGATAAACTCAACAGCAACCGGGCTCAGATGACAGCAGGTATAAAACCCGCAATGAAAAATGGTTCGCTAATTGCAGCAGACCGGAAAAAGGGGCAGATGAATCTTTTTGGGCAAGTCGGTGATGATGATTGTTCAAAAGATTATCAGCAGCTACCGGACGTTCCGCCATGGTCTGAAAACCAGATGTCAGCCTATGAAAAAGAAGTTCTCGGGTTCTATGTAACGAGCAATCCACTAAATTGCTGTGCCGACACCATAAACCGTTGCTCGACCCATAATACTTCACACCTTCAGAGATGTGATCAGGGCGAGCCTGTTGTAATTGGCGGAATGATAACTAACAAGAGGTCTTATATTATCAAAAAGGGAAAAAATTCCGGCAGGAAAATGGCTGTCTTTATCCTTGAAGATTTGCAGGGTCAGGCCGAGGTGGTGTTATTGCCGGATGTTCTTGAAAAATATGGTGATTACCTGATTGAAGATCATATTGTTTTTGTGAAAGGTAACGTGGATCGAAGGAAAGAAAAACCTAATATTTTTGCTGAAGAGTTGATTGCTTTGGAGCAGGCAGGTGAGAAACTGGAAGCATTATGGATTTAAAAATCATGGCCACAATCGAGGAAATTATTCAATTTTGCTGGCGATCTAAAAGGAACTGTCAAGGCCGAACCTTTAGACGGCTAACCCTTGGCCGCCACATGTTAACTTTCTCCTTGCCATCAGGCCTACTAAAGGCCCGGACATGCCCATGTCCCTTTGGTCCGTTGGCTCCTTAAATCCATGTCCGAATCACTTTGATAGTAAGATGCGAACGGAAACTTTTGCTTTTTATGTTTGACAATAACAGCTTGTAGCTTAAGAGGTTATAAGCTTCTGTTTCAGGAATTTTCCCGCTTTCGGCCTTTTGGCATTGAAGTTGCATAGTCTTAAATGTGTGCCTAACGTTTTGGTTTTGGCCACCATTATAAAGGATACCAGGGAAGGCAGGGTTCAGTGATATGACGAGTCATTGGTAACTTAAATATCTAAGCATCGTGCCAGAGAAATGAAAGGTGAGAATGTCAGAAGAAAAAAACAACTTTGCGGTATTTGAACAGGACTGGGGTAAAAGGCGTTACCTTTTGAAAGACAAAAATGGAAAGGTAATGGAAACACCCCAGCAAATGTTCCACCGAATTGCAAACACAATAGCAGCACAAGAAGCCAGGTATGGGGCAAGCGATTCGCAGATAAAAGCTTTCGCAGATGAAATCAATGAGCAAATGTCAAACGGTTTCTTTTTGCCGAACAGTCCAACTTTGATGAACGCAGGACGTAAAAAAGGTCTGTTGAGTGCCTGTTTTGTGCTGCCGGTTGAAGACAGCATTGAAGAAATTTTTGAGACACAAAAAAATACTGCCCTTATTCAAAAGGCCGGCGGAGGTACTGGATTCTGCTTTGATAAACTTCGCCCAACGGGTGATATCGTCACCTCAACCGGAGGGACAACTTCGGGCCCGATAAGTTTTATGCGGAGTTACTCGGAAAGTACGAGTGCTATCCAGCAGGGTGCTTTCCGACGCGGGGCCAACATGGGAATGCTAAGCGTCTGGCACCCCGATATTTTAAATTTTATTTATGCCAAACGAAAGCCAGGCGTTTTTACCAATTTCAATTTATCGGTCAAGATAACAGATGGGTTTATGGAGAAGCTCCAGAATGACCCACATGCCCCCCATGTTGTAACCAATCCTCGAACAAAGAAAAAATATGTAATTCCACGATCCATAGGCACAAAACCTTATACTATCAACGACCTTGTTCCAGTAGGAAAGAAATCGGAAACGGGTTGTTATACTACTAAGGATATATGGAATACAATTGTCACCTGTGCTCATTCCAACGGTGAGCCAGGTGTCTGTTTTATTGATCGGGTTAACGAGAACAACCCAACACCTCTCCTTGGTCGAATCGAGGCAACAAATCCCTTTGGAGAACAACCTTTATTCCCATACGAGGCTTGTACTCTTGGCTCTATTAATATTTCGAAATTTGTTACCGAAGACCGAACAGATTTAGATTGGGAGTCACTTAAAAAGACCGTAAGGCTCGCTGTTCGTTTCCTTGACAATGTGGTTGATGCCAACTACTACCCGATTAAAGAGATTCGCAAGCAAACACTCGGTAATCGCAAAATCGGCCTTGGGATTATGGGGTTTGCCGATACGCTTATCCTACTGGGCGTTCCATATAACAGCAAAAAGGCAGTTAAATTTGCTGAAAAACTCGCTGCTTTTATTCAAAAGCATGCACACCAGGCGAGCGAAGATTTAGCGAAGACAAGGGGCTGCTTTCCAAACTGGAAGGGAAGCAACTGGGATTTTAAATATGGCCAGCCCATGCGAAATGCCGCTGTGACAACAATCGCGCCGACCGGATCAATATCGCGTATCGCCGGCTGCAGCAGTGGAATCGAACCGATATTTTATATAGCTAAAACTAAAGTAAAAAATGGCCAAAGGTTTGTACAGCTATATCCCCTTATTGAAGAATTAGGCACCAAAGAGGGCTGGCTGACCGATGAAGTTCGTAATCTGTTGGCTCAGGGTGTATTGCCTAAGGATATTCCCCAAATCCCTTCGAGAATATCCCATGTACTTGTAACTGCTCACCAGATCGCTCCGGAATGGCATGTCAGAATTCAGGCAGCTTTCCAGGAGAGTACTGATAACGCAGTATCAAAAACTATCAACTTGCCATCAGATGCAACGGTAGAAGATGTCAATAAGGCTCTTCGCCTGACTTTCGAACTTGGATGCAAAGGCACGACAGTTTATCGAGATGCCTCTCGCGTCGATGAAGAACAGATATTAACTGCCGCTGAAAAAGCAACCTCGACCCCAAGACCAAGGGTTCATAAAACAACCGGCCAAACAACAAAATATCGAATGGGTTGTGGGACACTTTTCGTAACGGTCAATAAGGATAAAAATGGGCCTTGTGAGGTATTCGCAAATCTTGGCAAAGCCGGTGGGTGCCCCTCACAAAGTGAGGCTACATGCAGGGCAGTTTCAGCAGCACTTCGATGTGGTGTATATCCGAAAGTCCTTATCGAACAACTAAAGGGTATTCGCTGTCTTTCGACAATTGCAGGCCGCAAAACTAATAAGGACATAGACGTACTATCCTGTCCTGATGCCATCGCACGAGCTGTTGAAGACGCCTTGGGAGCGGATTGTGAGTTTACGCCGGTTCCGGCAGTTAATAAATGTCCGGACTGCGGTCAGCCACTGCGAAAAGAGGCTGGTTGCAGTTTCTGTGATAACGATGACTGTGGGTACAATAAATGCCTGTGACCCGTTTGTCTGAAACTTACGTAACATACTGTTACGTAAGGGGATAGACAGACAAACCACCAGTGCGTGGCTGGTGGGTTGGACAACTTGGTTTTTGTGTGGGTTAGATTCCCACCCCTCAGGTACTGAGGTGAAAAGCATATCCTCCATGCGGGCGACTTACCACCGTCTGTGTGAAGCGGGGATAAAAGGCGGTAACTCGGAACCCGACCGGGAATCCCGTCGAGTAGAGCTGGATATGGATAGCGTTGCGAATCCATGACTGAACCGTCGTCATGTATCACAGGCCTACACGGGTTAATAGGCCTGCCCAAAAAGGGAATGAACCGAGAGTGGAGTGAGTTGCATTTCTTGCTCCAAAGTACCCTCGTAAGGTTCCGTCGGACAGTGGAATCCTAACTCCAGCGTGAAACAAAAATCAGGAACGGGATAACCCCTTCAAGGCTCTCAAGGCTTTGTCTTGAGCAGACGGTAAGTCGCAAGCCTTGTTGTGGGAAGGATTGTCTCAGAAGCAAATGCCTTCGGGAAAGCCGGAGGATACGCAGACGGAGACACGGTAATGTGGAAGATAGAGGTATAAGTAGGAGTAAAAGCTATGAACACGTCTGAAAAGATGATGTATGGATGGAACACAGTTCCTTGGCGTAAACTGGAACGCAATGTGTACAAGCTCCAAAAACGCATCTATCAAGCCTCACGTCGTGGTGATGTGAAGGCAGTTCACGAACTCCAAAGACTCCTGATGAAATCCAGGAGTGCGGCTTTCCTTGCGGTAAGGCGGGTTGCTCAGGATAACAAAGGCAAGAGGACAGCAGCTATAGACGGCTTAGCGTCTTTAAGTAAGAAAAAGAAGCTGAAACTTGCCCAGAAGATTATGAGCGAACCTTATATGCCCAAGGCCAAGCCTGTCCGTAGGGTTTGGATACCCAAACCCGGAAAGGATGAGCAAAGGCCATTGGGCATACCCGTAATGGAAGACCGAGCACGTCAGGCCTTAGCCAAAATGGCGTTAGAACCAGAATGGGAGGCAAAATTTGAGCCGACCAGTTTTGGTTTTAGGCCAGGACGCTCATGCCACGATGCGGTGGAAACGATTTACCGGTATATCCGGTATATGAGGACTGTACCAAAGTATGTTTTGGATGCAGATATAGCCGGATGTTTTGACCACATCAACCACAAAGCTCTACTTGACAAACTGGGAACATTTCCCAGTCTTCGGCGAACAGTTAGAACATGGCTTAAAGCCGGTATCTTCGATGGCGGTACTTTATTTCCAACTACTGAAGGTACACCACAGGGTGGAGTGATTTCACCTCTTTTGGCGAACATTGCTTTGCATGGTTTTTCTGCCTCTGTTAGAGATACCTTCCAGACGACGAAGTATCTCAACGGTAGATGTGAAAGTCCAACAAAATGGAAGCCAGTGGTCATCCGATACGCGGATGATTTTGTGATTCTTCACCCGGATTTGGATGCCATTAAACAAGCCAAACAGATAGCAGCAAAGTGGTTGAAAGGTATGGGACTGGATATGAAGCCGAGTAAAACCCGGATAACTCATACCCTCTGGGAAGTGGATGGGAACGTTGGATTCGATTTTCTTGGATTCAACTTCCGTCAGTACCCAAGGGGGAAAAACCATTGTATGAAGAATACAAACGGCAAGCCGGTTGGCTTCACCATAAGTGTCAGGCCAAGCTCAAAATCTCAGAAACAGTTTCTCCGGAAAGTAAGGGATATAGTTCGGCGCAACCAAAATAGTTATCAGCCAAAGCTGATTTGGTTGCTCAACCCCGTCATCCGGGGCTGGGGAAATTATTTTTCCTCGGTTGTTTCAAAAGACATCTTTGGGAAGATGGATACACTCATCTACCAGAAGCTGTGGGCTTGGGCGAAACGTCGTCACTCGAATAAGAAGCACCGTTGGGTAGCTCATAAATATTGGCTATCTGGTGGACAGGGCTGGCGATTCGGGAAGAAAGGAGTGGCGGTACTGCACAAGCTTTCTGACATTCCCATTAGGCGACATATCGTAGTCCAGAAGCATCGCAGTCCCTATGATGGTGATGCGATATATTGGAGTACTCGTATGGGAAGACACCCTGAGATGCCTTGGAGCTTTGCACGGCTCTTAAAGGAACAACGGGGTTGTTGTCCCCATTGTGGATTGTTCTTCAAACACGGCGACCAAATGATTGCCCAGCACCTTCGAGGACGGATAATTGGTCGGATAGGTAAAGCAGTGCTCATTCATAAACACTGTCAGCTATTACCTATAAATGAGGCGCGTAATGACAATACGCCATTTTACTGAGGAGCCGTATGAAAGGAAACTTTCACGTACGGTTTTGGAGTCGAGTACGTACAGCGATGTGCGTGCTTAGACAGCGGGTGAGTTTGAGAAGGTCTGTTACTAATGAATGAGGAGGTGTCGTAGGATGGAGGTTAAGCTTTTGGCCATTACGCCGAACCCCGAAAAGGTAATCGAGAAGGCCGGGAGAACATGCTACGGCTCCGATTTGAAAATTAAGACAGGTAGCGAAAAGGACTTTATCCGTAAGATTATAAAGAACGGCCATCATTCTGTCTTGGAGCATGTTTATGCTACCTTCAGGATCACTGGAGTATCGAGGAGCTTCACCCATCAACTTGTTCGTCACAGATTATGTGCCTTCTCTCAGCGATCTCAAAGATATGTAAACGAAGAGAACTTTGCCTATGTCGAGCCTCAACGCATCGCAGAAAACGCCGAAGCACACAGAATATTTGAGAAGATTATGAACGATATTAAATATGCGTACAGGGAACTACAAAAGCTGGGCATAAAAAATGAAGATGCTAGGTACGTATTAGCTAATGGCACCCAAAGCGAGATTCTGCTATCCGCTAACTTCCGCCAGTTGAGGCATATGTTCTGCGTTAGGTGTGATAGACATGCTCAATGGGAGATTAGGAACGTTGCTCTTCAAATGCTTCGTATTATGAAGAAAGAAGCTCCATCGGTTTTTGGAGATTTTGTGATAGATGAGGAAACCGCAACCGCTTGTACGGCGTTTCCTTCTTAAGACGTAACAAAAATGTTGAATACCAGTAATGACACCAAAGGATTACCGTAAATGCGGCCGTTTTTATGCGAAATTAAAAGATAGTCAAAAAAATTAACCGGTTAATTGAAGGAGATAATTATGAGAGTACTCGAACCGAAATTAAAGGTTGGTATCCCTCGCGCGATAAAGTTCAACCGAAGGCGCCTGGCTAATTTCACTGTGAACCTCGGCATGAAATGCACTCACCCTTGCCCGTATTCTGTCAATCGTGCCTTGCTGGGGATGGACCCAGCGTCCCGAAGGTTTGGCAAGAGGGCTATTTAACTGGTGCCTAATATAAAGTCATCAAAATAAACCTAATATTAATACATGAGGCTATTATGAGAAGAATAGAAATAGCAATCCGAAAGGGTGGAATAACACCCACTGCCCATGAAGAAAAACGCTTGTGTCAATTTGCGGCCAATATAGGTTTCTTATGCGGGCATGGCTGCAAGTATTGTTCCACACCCGCTATTCTAAGAAGACAGATTATAAAGCTAGGATTCGACCCTTATGACAAAGACCTCTGCATAGTTGATCCAACCACGCCGGAGCGTGTGGCTCACGATGCCTGTCATAAGCGAAAAAGAGGACAGGTTGAAATATGCCCCCTGGTGGATGCTTGGGCACCTGAAGCACGAAAATACGATCTGGGCAGACGCTGCCTTGAAGCCATATTGTGCCAACCAGGCTGGACCGTTCGGGTCCTGACAAAAAGTGCTGCGGTGCTAAAAGACTTTGACTTAATCGAAAAATACAGAGACCGGGTTCTTGTTGGCCTTAGTATTACCAGCACCCCCGATAAGAGCCATATAATGTCTGTTGTATAGAACCGTATGCCTCATCCAATCCCGAGCGCCTGGCCGTTATGCAGGAAGCCCACGCTCGCGGTCTTCACACATATGGAATGCTCTGTCCTCTGTTGCCCGGTATAGCTACTCACCGGAGCAAATTGAACAGTTAGTCACGTATGCCGTTGAATATGGAGCCGAAGAGATTTTTGTCGAGCCGGTGAATCTGCGAGGACCTGGATTGAAATTAACCCAGCAGGCTATGGTAAATAGTGGCTATGAAGACGAAGCTGCTGCTATAAAAAGCGTACGGACGCAAAAAGGTTGGTCCCGATATACAACGCGATTGATTTCCAATGTACAGCGAAGTGTACGTAAGCTGTCTGATATTAGTCGTTTGAGGTTTCTGTTGTATCCGTCAAGACTAACAGAAGAGGATATCGCCCGAATCAGACAAGATGATGCCGGTGTGGTTAGGTTGTAATACGGTGGCAAGGAATTGCGAACCAAAAATTAAAGGCAGGGATGCTCATGGGAAATATAAAGTATCTTGAGAATAGCGATGTTGCCCAAAGACGAAAAAACATCCAACTCGTTCATGACACCTGCCGTTTTACCCGACGGCAATGGAGGTTTTACGGTTTGTCCAGAACTTCTTACTGAGGAGGAGCTTATCATTTTCCTACGTATTCCGGAAGTCAGTAAATCCAAAGACTACCATAATGCTATCGAAAATCTCAAGCGGATGCATGACCTGCCGAGAATCCACATATGCGGCAAGCCTCTCTATCCTCTGGAGGAAATAAGAGAATGGGTCAGGAAAAAAACAACAACTGGAAAATAATTATATTGCGCTCAAGTGGATTAGCGGTTATAATCTGGCTTGGATCAGTCCAAGCCATGGGCCAGCATCAGAAAGGAGGTAAAAATGCAAAAGCTGGTAAGGCTTAGGACAAGACCGTCGCGTGACGGCAAAACGTTTAAGTATTTTCTTGATTACAAGGATGAAAAGGGTAAAAGGCGCCAGATTTCGTTGGGGCATGCCAACTGGCGTAAGGCCAAAATGCAGCGAGACCAGAAAGAACGGGAACTTCGGATGGATGTTACCGTGCCGCAATCCATGAGACTCAGCAGTTTTCTGAGAGATAGTGAGAGACGAAGCCGTGGCCAGGTTCGTGAAAGCACTCTTGTAGAGCGAAATACTGCTATGAAGCATCTTATAGAAGCAATTGGCGACATTGATTATTTAAAAGTAGAGCAACACCATGGCGAGCGTTTTACGCAGGCGTATTTGGACAGAGGGAATAGCCTATCCACTGTCAACAAAAAGATTAGCGGTGTAAAACGGCTCTTTCAACTGGCAGTGGAACGTGGACAGCTAGAAAAGAACCCATTCCAGTATGTACGCAAACGCAAAGTCCCCAGGCGAAAGGTTCACGTTTATACCGACGATGAGTGTGACCGTTTGGTAAGAAGTGCAAAAGAGTTTTTCTATCATAGCAACTGGACACCTTGCGTACCTTGGGATTTGCTGATTGTTGTAGCTTTGTGTACCGGTATGAGACGTGGAGAATTGCTTAACACTACTTGGTGGAACATTGATTTTGACAAGCAAACAATTGATGTATCACCCAAAAAGGATGCCGACCAGACATGGGAGTGGCATATCAAGGATGCTGACCGACGTACACTGCCCCCTGACAGAAGAGGTTGTTCTATTACTGGCCAAACATCAGGAAAAGCAGCCTGAAGGCTATCCTTATGTTTTCGTGCCGCCCAAGCGTCATGACCGCATACAGCAGAACCGACAGCAAGGCAAATGGACGCTGAGGCACGGGAAGTGCCCTGTCAACAACTTTAGTCGTCAATTTAATGCTATTTTGGCCCATGCTAAAATTGACCAGGGTGAATTTCACGACCTGCGTCGTACATGTCTAACCATGTGGCTGTTCAACGGCCTGTCTGAATATGATGTCATGAATCTGGCTGGTCATGCTGAGTTTGAAACAACTCGCCAATTTTACCTGGCAGTGCGAGAAGATTTGTTGCAACGTGCTCGAACTGCAAGTGCTGAGGCAATGAATGGCAATTTTGTTGCGCATTTGTTGCGCGCCCCATTTGGGACCTAAAAAGGGCTTGACAGCATGTGCAGTAACTTACTATATTACAACGAGTTAAATATTAAAGCGCCTGTAGCTCAATTGGATAGAGCGTCGGTCTACGGAACCGAAGGTTGGGGGTTCGAGCCCCTCCAGGCGTGTTAAAAATGCTGCTTTTGGAGGTATAATTGAGGGTAAAATTGTACTAAGTTATACTACATAATATGCTGTAATACCGAATAGCCACAAAATTAACAACAAACTCCTATCTTTGTGAGCTCCGTAAATACAGGAAATTTATGGCGGTTGAGTGGGACAGTTATGAACTGGCCAGGTCAATGAATAATGCAAGGATTGGGATATTTGAGTACACCGTTGCTGTTCCTGCTGCCTGATTATCTTAACAGCTGCTCGCTTTAGTTCAACTGAGGGCTTCGCTTACCTGAAAAGTCCCAATAGCTCGTCAATAGTCAGGCCAAATTCTTGTGCAGTTGTCACGTAGAGTGCGATTAGTCCCGCATAATCGCGGACTGACGCCAAAGCTCCCTTTACTTTCTCCAAGAACTCTCGTTTCTTGTCCCCTTCTTCGAGTTGGTTGATTTTCTCGGTAATCCTATCCTGAAAATCGAGTAGCATTTGCACTTGGAGCAATTGGCTTTGCTGCTGGGTTTGGGTGATTATTGTTGACGGCATACCACTGAGTACAGGAGCTACCTCATCCGAAAAATACTGACCGTGAAGTCTCGAAATCAGACCGCTAAGTTTAGTCCGGTAGGTCGAGGATGTGGTAAATCCTCCTGTTCTCAACTCAAATCGATTGTAGTCTTTGTTAGAAACATTTTTCAATTCATCGATTAAATGGTTGAAATGGTTCACTATATCGTCAGATACCTCTCTGGAGACACCATTTTTACCCTTTCCGGGAGGAGCCTGGGAAAGACAGCCCTGAAGTTCGCTATATATCGGCCTGACCTCTTCTTTGTTGGTCATCGTACATCTACCTTTCGCGTCAAGAAACTATTGCAAATGTTCTCACTAAAATCACCGCACCATTTTAACGATTGCCTGCCCTGTATGCAACCCGCTTATAGATTTTTTACCCAATCGTTCCTGTTCCAGATGTTTTCCGCTGAGATAAATCCGGTAAACATCGACAACTTCAAGCAGTTTCCTACTCCGAGTAAACTGCTTGAAGTTCTCCTCTAAACTAAAGCCTTAACCTATGCCACATCTGATTACGGGAAACAGATGAATTCCTATGAGGCAGTAAAGGCGTGTGTGATTTGTGAAAAGTTGTTTGAAAGATAGGTTTTAGGGCCGACTCTGAAAAATTTTCCCCCAATTTTTGAAATAATTATGGTTATTTCGACCGTCTACACTTAAAATATATTAGACATATTAGGGTTGCAGCTTTGCTTCTGCCGTGATAGCAGGAGGTTGGTAAGGCGAATCCACCT
>Ga0114930_10004937_pt1 | contig 11092 bp, 6 predicted proteins | sample AnhtaG_FD_87300 | JGI IMG/M metagenome (GOLD analysis project Ga0114930, IMG submission 87300) | Deep subsurface microbial communities from Anholt, Denmark to uncover new lineages of life (NeLLi) - Anholt_01485 metaG | ecosystem: Environmental > Aquatic > Marine > Oceanic > Sediment | place... | reverse complement strand
CCACAAAACGAGGTATTTCTCGGTAGGTAAGACGGTCAAGCAATCCATGTCTATATTATCTTACCTGCGCGCCACGATGTCAACAGCAGGCCCCATCGTGCCTTACCCCTCCTCGCAGCCGGCCAACTGCTCCTGTCGCATACACGCCGCGATGAAGCCGGCAAATAGCGGGTGGGGGCGATTGGGCCGCGACTTGAATTCCGGATGAAACTGCGAGGCGATGAAGAACGGGTGGCCCGGTATCTCGATCATCTCAACAAGGTCGCCTTCGGGCGACGTGCCACATACGCTCAAGCCCGCCTCAGTGAGCTGTCGGCGGTAGGCATTGCTGACCTCGTAGCGGTGCCGATGGCGTTCGGAGATCTCCGTGGTGCCGTAAACCGTGTGCGCCAGGGTGTCCGGCTCGATGTGACACGGATACGCCCCCAGCCGCATCGTGCCGCCCAATTCGGTTATGTATTCCTGCTCCTTAAGATAGATTATCACCGGATGCGGCGTCTGCTCATCAAACTCGGTGCTATTGGCACGTTCCAGGCCACAGACATTGCGTGCGAATTCGATAACCGCAATCTGCAGTCCCAGACACAGCCCCAGGTACGATATGTTTTTTTCGCGCGCGTACTGGGCGGCGGCGATTTTGCCTTCAATGCCCCGGTCGCCGAACCCGCCCGGGACCATGATTCCCGACACTCCGTCAAGGAATTCCTCGGCTCCACACTTCTCGATCTCCTCCGAATCGACATACTTGATATTCACGTGGCAATCGTTGGCTGCGCCACCATGCTTGATCGCCTCAGTCACCGAAAGGTAGGCGTCATGCAGGTCCATGTATTTGCCGACCATCGCCATCGTCGTCTCGCACTTGGGACTCTCGATGCGCTCTACCATCTCCGCCCAGTCGCTGATATCCGGCTTGCGGATGGGCAGCCCCAGCCGTTCGCAGACCAGATTTGCGATCCCCTGGGCTTCCATGCTCAGGGGGATTCCGTACAGCGACCCGTCAGTGTCCACACCCTCAATGACGGCCTCCGGCGGCACGTCACAGAACAGCGATATCTTGTCGCGCGCCGCGTCGGGCAGCGGGTACTTGGAGCGCGCCACCAGAATTTGCGGCTGAATGCCTGTCCGCCGCAGCTCCTGCACGCTGTGCTGTGTCGGCTTGGTCTTAAGCTCGCCCACTGCGTCAAGATAGGGCACCAGCGTCACGTGTATAAAGCAGATATGTTCCGGCCCCTCCTCCACCCGCATCTGCCTGATGGCCTCCAGGAACGGCTGGCCTTCGATATCGCCGACGGTGCCGCCGATCTCCGTGATGCAGACCTCGGCGTCATTATGCTTGGCCGCCCGACGGATACGACTCTTTATCTCATCAGTGATATGCGGGATAACCTGAACCGTCTTGCCAAGGTAGTACTCACCATTGCGCTCATTGGATATGACCGCATCATAGATGCTGCCGGTGGTGATATTAGAATCGGCTGTCAGTGGCTCGTCAATGAAGCGCTCGTAGTGGCCCAGGTCAAGGTCGGTTTCGGCACCGTCGTCAGTGACGAACACCTCGCCGTGCTGGAAGGGGTTCATCAGTCCGGCATCCACATTGATATAGGGGTCAACCTTCACCAGGGCCACCCGGAAGCCGCGGCTGCGCAAGAGCCGGCCCAGCGAGGCCGTGGTGATACCCTTGCCGATGCCGGATACGACGCCCCCGGTCACGAACACATATTTGGTGTCCATTGTCCTATCACCTGCCATTCCTGCCGCTTGCCAGCAACTCACTCCCACTCGATGGTGGCCGGGGGCTTGGAGCTGATGTCATAAAGCACCCGGTTAACGCCGCCGACCTCGTTGACCACGCGGTTGGAGATGCGGGCCAGCACCTCGTGCGGTATGCGTGCCCAGTCGGCGGTCATGAAATCATCAGTCGTCACCGCCCGCAGAATCACCGGATGGGCATAGCTGCGTTCATCGCCCATCACGCCGACCGAGCGCACGTCCACAAACACCGAGAAGCTCTGGGCGATCTCGTCGGTCAGGCCCGCGGTCTGCAGTTCCTCGCGGAATATGGCATCCGTTTCCCGCACCATATCAAGCCGCTCGCGGGTTACCTCGCCTATAATGCGCACCGCCAGGCCCGGTCCCGGGAACGGCTGCCGCGCGCAGATGCCTTCGGCAAGTCCCAACTGCCGCCCGACCTCACGCACCTCATCCTTGAACAGCAACCGCAGCGGCTCGATGTTCTCCTCATAGCTCATGTCCTCGGGCAGGCCGCCGACGTTGTGATGGGTCTTGATGGTCGCGGTTGCATCGCCGCCGCTTTCGATGACATCCGGGTAAAGCGTGCCGTGCGCAATGTACTTGAACTCGCCTAGCTTGGCCGACTCGACCTCAAAGGTGCGGATGAAGGTCTCGCCGATTATCCTGCGCTTTTCTTCGGGATCCGTCACACCGGCCAGCTTCTGCAGGAATGTTTCAGAGGCGTCAACGGCCACGAACTGCGCCACGCTCGGCCAGTCGTCAAAGGCCGCGATTACCTGCTCGGGTTCGTCCTTGCGCATAAGGCCGTGATCAATGAACATGCAGGTCACCTGCTCGCCGACCGCACGGTCCAAAAGCGCAGCCGTGACCATCGAGTCGACTCCGCCCGACACGCCGCACAGCACCCGGTCCTCGCCGATCTTCGCGCGCAGGTCTGCTACCGTCTGCTCGATGAACGCCCCGGACTGCCAGGTGCCGCTGCAGCCGCATACGTCGTAAAGGAAATTGCGCAGCAGTTGCTTGCCGCAGGCGGTATGGTGGACCTCCGGGTGGAACTGCACGCCGTAGAGCTTGCGCTGTGGGTCAGCCATCGCCGCCACCGGGCTGTTACTGCTGGTCGCCAGCACCTTGAATCCGGGTGGGACCTGTGTCACCTTGTCGCCGTGGCTCATCCATGTCGAGGTCCTGCTCTCGACACCCTTGAACAGGATATCTGGCTCCACGATGTCAATCGGCACGTGGCCATATTCGCGTTCCTGCTGGTCGCGGCCGACCTCACCGCCGAGCACGTGTGCGAGCAGTTGCTGGCCGTAGCAGATACCTAAAACGGGAATTCCGGCCTCGAGGATGGCCGGATCAATGGTAGGCGCGCCGGGTGCATAGACGCTGTTGGGGCCGCCGGAGAGGATAATCCCTCGCGGCTTTTCCGCCAGCACCTCTTCCAGGGTCATGCTGGCGGGCCTGATCTCGCTATAGACCTGCTGCTCGCGGACCTTGCGCACAATAAGCTGCACATACTGCGCGCCGAAATCCACTACCAGCACGATCTCTTGTTGCGCAGGGGTGATGGCCACTATACAGGTTACCCTCGACTGTGCTAAAATCCGTGCGGCACACACGACGTAAGGTGCCGGTGATCTGCCAGACCCCTCGGGGCCGAAGCTACAGACGACTGAGGCAGCCGAACTGGCCGACCGGCGAACACATCGCATTCGCCATACTATAATACACGATATTATCAGCGATGTCTATGTCGCCATTTTTCAGCGTGGCGGCATTAGAGTTGGCGCACTCTGGCACCCAGGCGGTCATCCATGAAAGGATGAAAGCAGACGTGATCGCGATCATTGACTACGGCGAAGGCAACCTCGGCAGCGTTGAAAAAGCCCTCAAACACGTTGGCTGCGAGGTGCAGATAACCAGCTCCCCCGCCGCGCTCGAACAGGCCGACGGCGTGGTGCTCCCGGGCGTCGGGGCCTTCGACGACTGCATCAAAGGCCTGGAAAAAAGCGGTCTGGTCGAGCCGATCAAGCAGATCATCGCCGGCGGCAAGCCATTCCTGGGCATCTGCCTGGGCCTGCAAGTGCTGTTCGCCAGCAGCGAAGAAGGCGAGAAAGCGGGCCTCGGTGTGCTGCCCGGGCGCGTGGTGCGTTTCCGCCACGAGCTGAAAATACCGCAGATCGGCTGGAACCAGATTACCAAGGTCCAGGATGCCCCGCATCTGGAGGACATCGAAAGCGGCTCATGGGTCTATTTCGTGCATTCTTACTACATCGAGCCGGAGGACGAAAGCATAATCGCCACCACCACCGAATACGGGATCGAGTTCTGTTCATCGGTCTGGCGCGACAACCTCTTCGCCTGCCAGTTCCATCCCGAAAAGAGCCAGGCGGCGGGCCTCAAGATCCTGGACAATTTCAGAAAGCTCGCCGTGGAGATCAGCGAGAGTGACCGATATGCTGGCTAAGCGGATTATTCCATGCCTCGATGTGACCGAGGGCAGAGTCGTAAAGGGCGTCAAGTATGTTGACCACGTTGACGCGGGCGATCCCGTCGAGCAGGCCGCCGAATACGACCGCCAGGGCGCTGACGAGTTGGCCTTCCTCGATATAACCGCATCGCTGGATCACCGGCCGATTATGCTTGATATCGTGCGCCGCACCGCCGAGCAGATATTCATCCCCCTCACCGTCGGCGGCGGCACACGCTCGGCCGAGGACATCCGCCAGATACTGCGCGCCGGTGCGGACAAAGCCGCGATTATGACCGCGGCCATCGAGAATCCAGGCCTGATTGATGAAACGTCGAGCCGCTTTGGCAGCCAATGCATCGTCGTGGCCATTGACGCCAAGCGCGTGCAGCGCGAGGGGGAGCCGGTCGGCAATCTGAGCTATGACCCAGATGCGGAAATCGAGTGGCAGGTCTGGACCCACGGCGGCCACGAGCCGACCGAGGTTGATGCCCTGAAGTGGGCCATCGAGGCCGAGCAGCGCGGCGCTGGTGAGCTGCTCGTCACCAGCATGGACGCCGACGGCACCACCGCCGGCTACGACATCGAACTGCTGCGGCGCATTTCCAGCAGTGTCGGCATTCCGGTCATCGCCTCCGGTGGTGCGGGCAGTGCCCAGCACATGTACGAGGCGCTGACACTTGGGCAGGCCGATGCGGTGCTGGCGGCGAGCATCTTCCACTTCGGCCAGGTGACCGTCGGCGATGTGAAAAAGGAGCTGGCCGCTAAAGGCATCGAGGTCAGACTCTAGGCAGGCGCTCGATGGGCCGTGGCCGGCCCCTGCTGGCACCCCGCGTGGACAGGAATTGCCACATTCACTGAAGAATACTGCTTCAACCAGGCATTGACATGCACGCTGTCGCTCTAACACACAGGACTCAATATGATGCTTGCCAGCCACGTATTTTCTTGCCGTAGCGCAAGAAAATGAGAAAATGCATGACTCAGGTGCTGTAATACTAGGTGGGACGACGATATTCACCTTTCCTGCAGTACAGCTATCCTGGAAAAAGGCGACTCTGGAGGGACGAATATGCGTAGCGGTATTGTTATTGTGATTCTGCTGGTTGTGTCCATGTTTGTGTGTGCTATGTCGGCCGCGCAGACCGCGAGGCACCTGATAACCTACAAGGCGGGCACGAATCTGGTCGGCGATGCCCGGATCGAGGTCTCCTCGGCGGCCGGCAAGCCGGGGCAGAAGTACTCCCTTGAATCGCTAAATGATGAGGACCTGAGCACCTGGTGGGCCAGCGGAAGCAACCTCAAGCTCCCCCAGTGGATCAAGGTCAGCTTCGACAAACCGGCAACGCTGGATACCATCATTGTGGTGCTCGCCGAGAACCCGGCCATATACACCAACTGGAAGCGGGTGGCGATCGAATTCTCCGATGGCAGCTCTGTCAGCGAGCAGCTTGAGGACCACCCGGGGGCTTTCATCATCCGGTTCCCCCAAACAACAACCGAATGGTTCCAGATAAATATCGTGGAGAGCTACGAAGAGAAGGTCTATTACGCGGCCCGGCAAGTGCTGGCGTTCTATGACCCTGACAAAGAGATCGGAATCAAAGTACCGCCAGAAAAGAGGTGGCAACAGGTGAATTTGACAGAGACCGGACGCGAATCGCACCCGTGCGTATATATCACGCCAGATGATGTGGAGCGGGCGAAGGCAAACATTGAGAAGCATGACTGGGCAAAGAAGCACGCTGAGAGCATCATTGCGGCTGCTGACGGGGTTATGGACAAGGACCCTGCGTGGATACGCGAGAACTGCCCCGGAAAAGGCACCGCATTTGCGTACGGGTTCACGGGCTGTCCGATCTGCGGGGCAAAATGGGGCACGTGGGGCGGCGCCAACTGCAGCTTTGAGCGGCCCGGCACTGTAGAATGCCGCAACGGCCACATTCTGCCTGATGCCGATCACCCCGACGATGGCACCGGCTACGTCGCCGAAGACGGCCGCATCCACTACTTCGTCGGCTCGTACAACGCCTGGGTTGTGGAGACTTACCAGAAATGGTGCAGATGGCTGTCATTCGCCTACATCATCACCGGCGAGGAGGAGTATGCGAAGACAGCCGCCGTACTGCTGGATGCGATCGCTGAAATCTACCCGTCCTGCGACGCCGGCTCGTGGGACTATCCGTCCAGCCCGCCGAGCGGCCGGTTATGCCGCCCCTGGTACCAGGTGTCGCGCGTGTTGGTCACGCTGGTTGACTACTACGACAAGATCTACAACAGTCCCGCACTTGATGAGCCCTCCTTTGTCGAGGGAATGACGCGGCGCGAGAATATCGAAGCAAACATGCTCAAAAACGGCGCCTGGTACTGCTACGAGCAGTCGCTGAAGGGCGGCATGCACAACGGCGAGGCGGATTATATCCGTGGCGCTTTGTCGGTCGGGTGCCTCTTAGGCATCGAGGCATACGTGGATTGGGCGGTTGACGGGCCGTACGGCATTTACGCGATGGTCTATAACAACGCCGACCGCAACGGCAGGTATATCGAGAGCTCGCTGGGCTATGCCGTGCACGCCCGCAGTCTGTATCTTACCTTCGCCGAGCCGCTAATCAACTACCGCAGCGAGAAGTACCCCGAGGGCCTCAATCTCTATGACGACGCCTCGTTCCGCAGTTTCTACGTGCTGCCCAAGCTTTCGATGGACTGCACCGGGCACTGGCCGCGCTACGGTGACAGCGGGCCTGATAGCAGCCACGCCTATCCGTCCGCCAGGATGTTTGATCCAACTGACTACGCGTATGCTGAAAGAATATTCATCCGGACGACCGACCCGGAGGTCGAGAAGCCGTTCGGTGCCCTGGTCAACTTCTTTGCAGGGGGCAATCTGGACAAGGTCCGCGCCGGCTCCGGAGACAAGGAGTGGCTGCTTTTCCATGCCGACAAGGTGCCGGATTCCGATGAGCCAATTTCCCAGCGCCTGCAACGAATGGCCTCCGAGACGACTCTGATGGGCCAAAAAGGCATCGCGATCTTGCGAACACCTCAGAGTAACATGGCCCAGGCATGTCTGCTGCGCTACGGGCCGGTGCTGAATCACGGGCATTACGATGATCTCAACATCAACTACTTCGGCCTGGGCTACGAACTCACCTATGACCTGGGCTATGGCAACGGCTCGACGCATACGCAGGTCGGCTGGTCCAAGCAGACGGCCTCGCACCAACTGGTTCTGGTTGATGAAGCGTGCCAGCTTACCGGTGAAGGCGATGACAGCGGCGGGAGTCTACATCTACTGGCGGCCATGCCCGGCATGCAAGTAGTGGACGCGGATGCCAACAACTGCTACGCCTCGCGCGGCGTGGAAGTCTATCGGCGCTTCCTGTCCCTGGTCGGCGATGGCCCGGACAGCTACCTGCTGGACATCTTCAACGTCGAGGGCGGCCAGCAGCATGACTACGTGGCCCATTCGCTGTCGAGCGATATCAGCTTTGCGGGCGTGGAGTTGGGCGAGCGCGAGGCGGGCTCGGTGGCCGGGCCGGAGTTCAACTGGGGCGAGCGCCAGCTCAATGACGGCTTTATGAGCGGTGTGCCCCAAAGGCCGTACTGGCGGCCGCCGCCGGCCAACGGTCTCGGTTTCATGATGCACCCGCGTCGCGGCCAAGCTGTCGGCCCGTGGTCGGCCACCTGGAAGCTCCCCGAAGGCCACAACTACATGCGGCTGACGATGCTCCCGCAGGAGGGCACCGAAGTTATTAACGCCTGGGCCCCGGGGACGTATCCGCAAAATCCGAAAGCCGAGCACATTATGGCCCGGCGCGTTTCCGACAGTGGGCCGCTGAAGAGCACCTTCGTGTCCATCCGCGAACCGTATGGCCCCGTGCCCGTCGAGGCAGGCGGCATCCAAGCTGCCGACCTGATGACCATTGTGGACACAGATGATGGCATTATCAAGTATCTGGGCAGCTACGGCATCGTGTTGTTCCAGGCCCAGGAATTCGGTGGCGAAGTCCACTTCGATCTGCAGGCACCCGCCGACGGAACCTATTATCTGATCATCGCCCCGTACATGTCTCCCAACTATGGCGCTGTGCAGTTCATTCTTGACGGCAAAGCAATCGGCGAGCCGTTTGTGGCCAACAGCCCCTCTGTCAAGCAGGGCCCCTTGCAGATACTCGGCCCCATGGACCTCAAGACCGGCGAACACCGCCTGACCGTCCGGACCGTCGAGTGCGAGGGCGGCCAGCCCTGGATCTCCATCATGGCAATCAGCCTGACGCAAACAAAGCCACAGCAAGACGAAACGCAGACCAGCCCATTCATCGGGGCTGTGGAAAAGCTACCTGCACCCGAAGGCGCTGTCGCCTTGGCAGTGAAACACGTCAGCGGCCTGGTGGATCGCTTCGTCTATGCGGGCACGCCGCTTAAGAATGTTACCTGCGGCGACATCGAACTCGACGGCTGCTTCGGGCACCTGCGCAGCGATGCTGGAGAGGTAGTTGAGGCCCATCTTGTCGGCAAATCGCTGAATGCCCCCGGCTTCACTATGGAGCTTGCCAACGGCCAGCACAGCGGCAGGATAGTGCGGATTGACTATCAAAAGAACCGCGTCTATGTTGACGGCGAGCTGCCCACTGACGGCCGGCTTGACTACCAGACCGTCGCGTTCAACGACCCGGCCTATACTCGTAACACCGCCTACACAATCCACGGCGTCAGCCAAGAGGGCAACCTGTCCGTCATAGACCTCGGCACGCAGAGAATCATCCTGGGCCAGGGCACCGTGCACGAGGACCCGCTCGACGACCACCTCCTGTACAGCCTTACCGCACATGACTATGCGCGAGGGCTGACTCGTGGAGGCGTGAACTTCTTTGACGGCAAGCTGCTGAGGTCTGAAGACGGCCAGATCAGTACCAATATCATCAGCGCCAAGTACGCGCAGCCGTTCGAGGTTCGTGTGCTGTCCACGGCCGGGCTCAAAGCCGGTGATAGCTTCTACTACTACGACCTGCAGGCCGGCGACGAGTTCGTCGTTTACAACTGGGCGGCGCTGAACGTGGACGAGACCGGTAAGCTGCAGGTTACGGCAACTGACGACGTTACGCTCACAATCGGCGACAACCAGCAGCAAGTGCCTTGGTCGCTACCTGCTAAATGACCCGAGCGACACTCAGATAGACAACTACTTCTGGGGCAACGCTGCTGGGGATAGAATAAGGGACATGCGAAAAGAAAACGGCTCAGGTACTTTGCCTGAGCCATTTCGTTCGCGATATATGAGGGGTGCGCTTAGCTCTGCTTGAGCCGCCGCCTGGCAGCCAGCCCAAGCAGGCCCAGAACCACAAGACTCGTGCTTGTCGGTTCGGGAGTAGCCAGCCTGTCGTGCTCGGCGTCGAGGCTGTTGAATTCGGTTGGCCGCAATTGCAGGTAATTGTCCTCCCAGCCCCACCACAAGTAGGTGCCATCCGTCCAGCGAGTGCGCTCGTCTGAGCTGGGCGTCCAGCCCGCCGCCGGCCAGTAGTCGACGTAGCCAGGGGTGGGCCACCAGTCCCGCTTAATGTAGGCCTCCTCATTCTGTCCCCACGTCAGAGCGGCGGCGTACCATTCGGGAAAGGTGATCGATGGGGCGGGTGCATAGAAGTCCTCAAGAGTTTCGCAGAGGGCCTCGTTCAGAATGCTGCGATAGTCGCCACCGTTGAGCATTATGCCGTAGGAGTGCTCGGGAGCCCCCAGCATCGCATACAGCCCGTAGTTATCAGCCGCCTCACTGTAGTCCATGTCATCCGTGCCACCGACCCAGCCCCCGGAGTGACAAGCGGCGGAGACGACGACCACCTCAACGCCCGCATCGAACCGGTCCAGGCAATCGGCGAGCCGGTCGTCCGTCATCACATCGTCCGATGTAGAGCCAGTAAAGCTATAGCCGAAGAATTCGTCGTCTTCGTAGGGGGGCGTAAGGGTGATGAAAGGCGGGTCGGTGGTGTAGTTGTTGTGATCTCTCTCGAGCGGGTCGCCCTCGTAGGGCCAATCACTGCCTTCGTCGTTGCTGGAGTCGCCCAGACCATACCAGCCGCCATGGCCCCAATAGCTGAATACCAACACATCGCCGTCGCCGAGATTGTCCCCGTACCACAGCAGATCATCGTAGATCGTGTCCCGGCCGTCATTTCTATCCGTGTCGTAGCCATACCAATCGTCGCGGAGGATAGAGCGAGACGAATCATAGAGGGGGAATGGCGCGAGCGCGTCCCAGAACCGGTCATTGTCCCCTGTAAGCTCGTTGCAGGCTACACTGTAAAAATAGTGGTCGGCGTGGACCGCAGATGTACAGAGTGCTAATGCGAATACGAGCAAAGCCAGCACTTTGCTGTTAGCCACGGCGGCTCTCTCCCAGGAATTGAGGTCGCGATATGCTGAACGCGGATGCTCTACCACTTATACGGCAATGCTACGATAGCAGGACGCCGGCGTGTTGGTCAAGCAGCAAATCAATGTTTAACAAAAATTTATCGTAAATGTTTCTGCGCGCTGAACCCAATAACGGCGAGCCGCAATGCGCAGCATCTGGCCCGCCAATAGACAGGTCAAAGCGCGCTTTTTGCCCCACAGCAGCAGGCGCTTGACCGCCGGACAGAGAAATGTCGCCCTGGAACTGTAAGCCGCCGGGGAATAAAGCGCGCGGCGGCCCTGGTGGGCGATGTTGATGCCTGCAACGTGCCCACAGCGCTAGCGGCTGAAATCAAACTAGTGCTCCGTTTCACTTGATTGTTGCAGTTGGAGTATAATGAACTTGCAGCATCATCGAACTACCACATCACAGCAACGGGGTAATAGCAAATGCCAAAGAAATACGTCGTCACACTCAGT
>Ga0114930_10004935_pt1 | contig 11096 bp, 12 predicted proteins | sample AnhtaG_FD_87300 | JGI IMG/M metagenome (GOLD analysis project Ga0114930, IMG submission 87300) | Deep subsurface microbial communities from Anholt, Denmark to uncover new lineages of life (NeLLi) - Anholt_01485 metaG | ecosystem: Environmental > Aquatic > Marine > Oceanic > Sediment | place... | reverse complement strand
CTCAATCCCCCCCAGCGGGGGGGAAGTAGGTCGATCTCTAATGGATTTCTAATGTTCGTCTAATATAGTTCTAATGAAAGCGTGCTATACTGTGCCCAGGTTTGGAAAGCAGATTCTAGAGTGATTGGAACTGGAGGATATAAATCATGGTGGTCTTTCGAAGACATCGTTTCAGCCCCTTTCGGGAATTCGAAGATATGCGAAGACGAATGGATCGTTGTTTCGATAGAGGTTTTGTTCGTTCCATTGAGCGGCGCTGGTCAGAGCGCGGCTGCCTGCCGGTGGACGTGTACTCTACCCCAGGAGCTTTTGTCGTCCGGGCAAATGTGCCGGGCGTCGATCCAGAAGGGGTAAACGTCACTATCGAGGGGCGCACACTGACCATCAAGGTCAATCTCCCCGACCTGGAGCAAGACGTAGACTATTCTCTGAGGGAACGGGAGTTGGGCGAGTACGAACGTACACTGAGCTTTAACGTGCCAATCCAGCCAGAAGCCGTCGAGGCGACCTTTGAGAACGGGGTGCTAACGCTGACCGTTCCCAAGGCCGAAGAGGTCAAGGCGAAAAAGATCGAGATCAAGACGGGCTAGCTGCTCGTTTTCTCTCCTTTTTGCGAAGGCCAGGCGCAGTACGATCGCGCCTGGCCTTTTGCGCGACGCCCGATCGTCCCTCGACTTTTGGTGATTGCCCACAGGTACCCGGCACCTATTCGAGCCAAGCATTCTTACACCACGGAGACAGAGTCAGTGTCGTCTTTGGGCCCTTCTCCGTGGTGAGATGTGTGGTTTCCCGACCGAGCCCATTTTGACACCCCTCGCGGCGTGTGTTACAATCCCGCCCATGCGCATCCTGATGATCAGCGGAGAATTCCCACCGATGCAGGGCGGGGTAGGCGACTATACGCGCGAGATAGCTCGCGCGTTCGCCGTCCAGGGACACCGCGTCTGGGTGCTGGTGCCCCATGCTCTGCAGGACGCCTACCCCCAGCGGGAGGCGCAGCCCTGGCACGTCTTGCCTGCCATTCGCAACTGGAAGTGGGGCTGCTGGCGCCCAATCCTCTCCGCGTTGCACGAGACCCAACCCGACGTGGTGCACGTGCAGTATCAAGCCGCCACGTACGACATGCGCATCCCAGCGATAAACTTGTTGCCCTGGCGCCTGCGCTGTCAGGCCGACAGCCCGCCTGTCGTGGTCACGTTCCACGATCTAAAGCCTCCCTACCTCTTTCCCAAGGCCGGTCCGTTGCGTAAATGGACGCTCCGTCTGTTGGCCCGCCACAGCGCCGCCGTGATCCTCACCAACGCCGAAGACTTAAGCGCCGCCAGCGCGTGGCCCTTTGCCCGCCAGCCAGCCGAGCTAGTCAGCGATGGACGCTCCGCATCCACACCATCCAACCAGCGGCGGATGCCTCACGCCCGCACCACCCAACCACCGACGGACGCTCTGCGCCGGCACCACCCAACCCTCCACCAGATTCCCATTGGCTCCAACATCGCCGTGGCTCCACCTGCCAGTTTCGATCGCTCCGTGTGGCGCACCCGACTCGGCTATCGCCCTGGTGATTTCGTGTGGGCCTACTTTGGCTTTCTCAACGAGAGCAAGGGCGGGGAGACGTTGATTCGGGCCTTGGCTCGCTCGATACCTGGGACCCATTTGCTCATGATCGGGGGACGCGTGGGCAGCAGTGATCGCACGAATCAAGCCTATGCAGCCCGCATGGAGGCATTGATGGGCGAGTTGGGCGTCACCGAGCGGGTGCGGTGGACGGGGTATGTGCCCGCTAAAGAGGTCTCTGCCGCGCTGCTCAGTGCCGACATCCTCGTGCTGCCATACCGCGACGGAGTCTCGTTTCGGAGGGGAAGCCTACACGCCGCGCTGGTCCACGGATGCGCCATCGTCAGCACTGTGCCCCGCGTGCCCCTCCCCGATTTCCGCGACGGAGAAAACATCCTGCTCGTGCCCCCGGGTGAGCCGGAGGCATTGACGCAGGCTGCGCTGTGCCTACAGTGCGATCCCGCGTTGCGGCTGCGGATCGGCGTTGGGGCAGAGGCGTTGGCCCAACAGTTTACGTGGCAACAGATCGCCCGGCGCACGGTCGAGGAGGTCTTTCAGCCGTTGGTAGCAGCTCGCCAGGCTCGACGTCGTGCGCGGAGATAGCGATGATCGTGTATGATGTGCAGAACCCGGTACTGTCCTTTCTCTTGCTCTCTCTGCCGTCGCTGGTGGTCACTTTCCACCCGATGATCCTGGTGATCATTCCCAAGTGCGCCATACCGCTGTCAGGTATTGGGGCGCTGATCGGTTCCACTGTCCGAACGCGGTACGAGGGAGGAGCATTAAGCCTGGTCTTCACGGTGGTGATGGCTGGCCTCGGCCCGGTGGTGGGCCCGCCCGATCGACTGCCTCGCACGTTGATCGTGCTCGGTCGTCCAAGTCCCGCGACCTATGCTGCATCTACACTGCGACAGGTGCTGCTCGGGCCTCTGACCGGTCAGATCGTCGTTGACTTGGCTGTCCTCTCTGGATTTGCGGCGGTGATATTCTGGCTAGTGGGACGCACGATGGATTGGCGGCAGAGATAAGGAGGCTATCTCCTTCGTAGGCAGATATCCCTCACTTCACGGAAGACGGCTTCAGCCGCCAGTCTACTCGGAGAGCACGGTGACAGTCAGGTGTGTTGCGGCCTTCAAACGCTTGTCATTGGTGACAAAACGGTCGCATTGCGCTGAACTAGCCGTCGCCAGGTGGATGGGATCCGGCAGATGCAGGCTGGATATAGTGGCTCGTAGCCTGGCCGCGTCTTCCAGAATGGAAGCACTCAGTGGCACTACGAGCAAACCAGAGGATGGTAGGCTAAACAGATCTCGGTAAGTCCTGATCAGTACATCATCTTTCTTGCGGCAAGGCATGACCAGCGTTTCGGCCAGGGCAAGCAAGCTGGTAATCAGGATGATTTCGCCCTGATCCGCAGCAAGGAACAGCGGCTGTACCTGTGAAGCAAAGGGCTTGATCTGCTCAACGACATAGACGAACAGGTTTGTGTCTACGTAGACGCGGTCTCCCGGCTGCCACGCTACCGCTCCCACAGGGACCGCTCCTCTTGAATGAACGCGTCTACCTCCTCTGCTGTCTGAAAACCGCGACCCGCCCCCACCCCAAAGTAAGCACTTAGCGGCCGGTGCGCCGATCGCATCTGACGGCGCAGACTCTCGACAAGCAGAGACAACAGGTTCAACTTGTCTTCAAGGTCGAGTTGCTCAACCTGCTGGGCGATGGTTTTCAAAGCTAAGGCACTCATAAGGGCACCTCCGTGCACTCCCAACCATGGAAAATCAGTACACCACCTGCCAGTTTAGTATACCTGGAACGCGACACCTCGTCAAGACAATGATTGGCCTAACACACTATCTGACCGGGATTCCGCGCTCCGCCAGGTAGCTTTTGACCTCGGCAATGGTCAGTTCGCCATAATGGAAGAGGCTGGCAGCCAACGCCGCGTTCGCGTTGCCCTCTGTCAGCACCTCAGCAAAGTGCGCCAGTGAACCTGCGCCACCAGAAGCGATGACGGGCATGCGTACTCTGTCGGCTACGGCGCGCGTGAGCGGGATGTCGTATCCGCCCAAAGTGCCGTCGGTGTCCATGCTGGTCAACAGGATCTCTCCTGCCCCTCGCTTTTCGGTCTCTTGCGCCCACGCGAGCACATCCAGGCCGGTGGGCGTACGTCCGCCAGTGACGTATACCTCCCACCCGGAAGGCGTCTTGCCCGTCTTCTTGGCATCGATAGCCACGACAATGCACTGGGATCCAAAGCGAGTGGCTCCCTCGGTGATGGATTGTGGACGGCGCACAGCCGTACTGTTGATAAAGACCTTGTCCGCCCCAGCGAGCAAGATCGTGCGGATGTCGTCTACCGTGCGGATGCCCCCTCCCACTGTGAAGGGGATGAACACGCTATCCGCGACAGCGCGCACCATGTTGCGGACGATGTCTCGCTTTTCGTGCGTGGCCATGATATCCATGAACACCAGCTCGTCGGCCCGCGCACGGTCATAGGCCGTGGCTTGCTCCACCGGGTCGCCGGCGTCACGCAAGTCGAGAAAGTTGACACCCTTGACCACTCGCCCGTCCTTGATGTCCAGGCAAGGGATGATCCGCTTGGCTAGCATCCGGCCTCCTTTGGGAATGGGGAAATGGGGAAATCAGCAAATGAGCAAATAGCAGATAGCAGATCGCAAATGAGCAAATGCGCAAATAGCAAATCGCGAATACGGAAAGCGCACGGGAAGCAGTGGGCGCTTGGCAGAGGAACGTGGGGCAGCCTGATCAGGACTCGTACAGCTTGACAGAAATCCTTCACCCGTTACTTGCTCATAGGGGATGGTCAGATCCCCGTCTAAAGCTCCGTGAACCATCGCATAAAGTCGGGATCTGGCGATCCTTGGCGAGCATAAACCGGCAGAGGATTCACGCCATCGTGTACTAGGCACCCGTAGCGATGGCGACGGCCTGGGCCAGGTCAACGTCCCCGGTATACAGCGCCCTGCCAATGATCACACCCGCTACGCCGTCTGCTTCAACCTCCTTCAACGCCCGAATGTCGTCGAGAGAGGCAACACCGCCAGAGGCAATGACCCGCAGGCCGGTCTGCATAGCCAGGATCGCCGTCGCCGAGACGTTGACGCCGCTCAGCATGCCGTCACGGGCGATGTCCGTATAGATTACCCACTCAACGCCACGTTGCCGCATCTCGCGTCCCAGGTTCACGGCCGTGACGCTCGAGGTTGCCTGCCAGCCGTGCGTGCTCACCATGCCATCGCGAGCGCCAATGCCTACCACGATGTGGTTCGGGCCGAATCGCCCAATCGCTTCGGAAACCAGTTCCGGCTGCCGGACGGCCACAGTGCCCAGCACGACTCGCTCTGCCCCCAGACCCAACACCAGCTCGACGTCGTCAAGGGTGCGCAACCCACCGCCGAATTGGATCGACATCTCAGCCGCGTCCGCGATATCGCGCAATCTCAGCAGGTTCACCGGTAGTTCGCCCGTTGCCGTCTCCAACTGGAGTCCACCCGCGAATGCCCCATCCAGGTTGACCACGTGCAACCAACCCTGGCCCTCCGCTGCCCAACGCCGGGCAATGGCCACTGGGTCGTCACCGTATACCGTTTCTTGTCCTGGTTCTCCCTGTCGCAAGCGAACGCACTTGCCTCTTTGTAGATCAATTGCCGGAAACACGATCATCTTGCCGAATCCTTCTCCGCTTTACCCTGGTACAGCTTGGCAGAAATCCTTCACCAGTCGCTTGCTCAAAGTGGATCGTCAGATCCCTGTCTAAAGCACCGTGAAGCATCGCATAAAGTCGGAATCTGGCGATCCCTGGTAAGCATAAACCGGCGGACGATTAACGCCACCACGTACTAGAGCCCATCGTCGTGCTGTTCGCTCACGAAAGATGAAATGGTTACGATCTATGTGCCTATTCTTTCCTCCACCATCCCGGCAAAGTTTCCTAGTAGCCGCAACCCCACCTCCTGGCTTTTCTCAGGGTGTGGTTGAGCACCGAACACGTTGTCCTTTCCAACCACCGACGCGAACTCGATCCCGTACTCTGTTGTCGCCAGCACGCAGGCCAGGTCGGCGGGCACGACGTAGTACGAGTGAACGAAATACGCATAGCTTCCATCCGGGATGCCGTCCAGCAGTTGGGGTTCCGATCTGCAGCCGACCGCAGGTCGGCGTGCGATCTGTAACTGATTCCACCCAATATGCGGCACCTTGAGCCCTTCCGCAAAACGCACCACCCGTCCAGGTAGGATGCCCAGGCCGCGATGCACTCCCATTTCCTCGCTCTCATCAAAGAGAAGCTGTAACCCCAGGCAGATGCCCAGCAGTGACTTGCCCTCCGACACGGCACGGCGGATGGGCCCCACCAACCCGGCAGAGTTGAGATTGATCATCGCGTTACCGAACGCGCCGACGCCAGGCAACACCAGCCCGTCCGCGTCGGCCACATCCGCTGCTCCTGAAGAGACACACGCCTCCACGCCAATGTACTCGAATGCCTTCTGCACGTTCCGCAGGTTGCCCATCCCATAGTCAATGATCACGATGTCCATATTGTTCCAGTGTCCATCGCCTCGACGGCCACGATCATAGCACACCTTTGGTCGAAGGCACCGCCTCTGTCCGCCGTGCATCCACGGCCACCGCCTGGCGCAGAGCTCGTCCCAAACCCTTGAACACCGCCTCGATCTGATGATGCGTGTTCTGACCACAGATCAGCCGCACGTGGAGGGTCATCCCGGCGTTGTGTGCCAGAGCGCGCAGAAACTCGGCTACCAGTTCAACGTCACAATCGCCCACGCGCTGGCTGGAAAACACCAGATCGCCCACGAACAGGCCACGATTCGAGAGATCCAGGGCCACGATGGCCAGCGCCTCGTCCATCGGCAGCAAGCTCTGCCCATAGCGAACGATGCCCCTGCGGTCGCCCAGCGCCTGGCGCAAGGCCAGTCCAAGCGCGATGCCTACGTCCTCGACGGTATGATGGGCGTCTACCTGGAGATCTCCCGTGGCGCGCAGGCTCAAGTCGATCAAGCCTTGCGTCGCCACGTGACTCAACATGTGGTCGAAAAAGCCCACGCCGGTCTCGATCTGCCATTGGCCTGTGCCGTCCAGGTTGAGTTCGAGTTCGATATGCGTCTCGCCCGTTCTTCGCTCAACTCGAGCTGTCCTCACCTCGTCTCCTCCAGGGATGTCGTCTTCCGAGCTACCGACTCTTTTCGGAGCGCAGCCAGTACGCGTGTGTTTTGATCTGGGGTACCTACGGTGATGCGAATGCAGTCTTGCAGCCTCGGCGTCCGATAGTAGCGCACCAGGATGCCCCGTCGCTCTAACGCACGTTTCAGTTCGGCAGCGTCTCGATCCCGAACCCTGTTCAGGATAAAATTAGAGTACGAAGGATAAGGATCCAGGTAGTCTATGGCCTGTAGACCTGAATAGAGGCGCGCTCGCTCGGCGATCAGTGTGCGCACCCGGGCATACAGCGTCTCCACGTCGCCCAATGAAGCCAACACGGCGGTCTGAGCTGCGGCGTTGACGTTGTATGGCTGCTTGATCTTGAATAGGTGCCCGAGGATCTCGGAGGGGAACACGCCATACCCCACGCGCAGGCCGGCCAGACCCGCCCACTTGCTAAAAGTGCGCATAACGATCAGGTTCGCGTAGGTGGGGACCAGCGGGGAAAAGTCCGTCCCACCGAACTCGACATACGCCTGATCAACGACCACGACCGCTCCCAGGGCCAGCAGGCGCAGCAGATCGACCTGGGAGAGCACGCTGCCATCAGGGTTGTTGGGCGACGCGACAAAGATAAGTTTGGGCGATGGGCCGCCCCGAGCAAACAGCGACTCTATCGCCGCCAGGTCCAGACCCAGATCGTCCCGTCGCGGAACCAACAGGATGCGCGCCCCGGCGACGCTGGCCAGGAACGCATACATCCCAAACGTCGGCGGACAATTGACAACAGCGTCTCCAGGCTGCACAAAGAGCCGGATCACCACCTCTAGCAACTCGTCAGAGCCGGTACCCAGCATCAAGTACTCTCGCTCCACGCCGACGTACTTTTGCAGCGCCTCACGTAGCAGGGTGTGGTTCGGGTCAGGGTAGATATGATAGTACGGATAGCGAGCCAGCGCCTCTGCGACCTTGGGCGACGGGCCGTAGGGGTTCTCGTTGGCATCTACTTTGACGATCTGATCCGCAGGCAGTCCCAGGCGCGCACAGAGGACCTCAAAAGGGACGACCGGTGTGTACGGATCCATTTCATAGATGTCTGGACGGATCAGCGCCGCCACCTGTTTCGCATCCATATTGTTTGGCTACACCCTGACCTTGCTACATACCCAGTTTCGCTATGAAATAGTCTACCGTAACGCGCAAGCCCTCCTCCAGGTCCATCTCTGCCTTCCAACCCAGTTCTTCCTCTGCCTTGCTGCAATCAAAGTAGGTCAGATAGGTGTCGCCGGGCCGCTTGGGAACGCGAACGGTCTTTGCCCTGTATCCGATGACGTCCACGAGACTGTTGTACACGGCGTTGACCGACGTCCCTTTGCCGGTAGCAATGCAAAGCGCTTCACCACCTCCGCGGGTCAGGGCCAACAGATTGGCACAGGCCACATCTCGCACGTAGACATAATCCTTTCGTTGTTCGCCATCCCAGTGGATTCGCACCGTGTCTTTCTCTAGAATAGCGTGCGCAAAGATGGCGATCACCCCTGCCTCGCCAGTGGGGTCCTGGCGTGGCCCGTAGACATTGCCATATCGCAGCGACGTAAAGTCGAGGCTGTACACTTGCTTCCAATAGCCAAGGTAGTGTTCGCTCGCCAGCTTTGTGATCCCGTACGGCGAAACAGGATGCTGTGGCGTGTCCTCGTCCACGGGCATCTTTTCCACCGTGCCGTAGGTAGCGCCTGACGAGGAAAAGACAAGCTTGCCTGTGGCAAAGCGCGTGCAGCATTCCAGGAGGTTGATCAACCCCAGGATGTTGACCTGGGCATCGTATGCGGGCATGTCGGTCGAGATCGCGACGCTGTGCTGGGCCGCCAGGTGACAGACAGCTTCCGGGCGTTCCTTCTCAAAGACATCGACCAATGCCATATCGCGCACATCCACCTTGTAGAACCGTGCCTGGCGGTTGACGTTCTCCATCCGACCGCCGCCGCGTTCCCACAGGTTGTCTACAATGCACACCTGGTGTCCCTCCTCGATCAGGATGTCCACTACGTGTGAACCGATGAAACCCGCGCCACCTGTAACCAGGACCTTCATGAGATGTGCCTCCTCGAAAGATTCGCCATCGGGCGCTTTTCTCTCAGCGTGTGTCAGCGCCGCTGCTGCCTCATTTCGATCGCCGCTGCGTGAGCTGTGAGCCCCTCCGCTTGGGCGAGCGTCACCGCTGCCGGAGAGAGTTGCCGTACGGTCGCCTCTGCCGGAGCAAAGACGCTGGTGATTTTCATGAAATCCCACACGTTGCAGGGCGACGTGAAACGTGCTGTGCCGCCAGTGGGCATAATGTGCGCTGGGCCAAGGACATAGTCACCCAGTGCCTCTGACGCCGTCTCGCCGACGAAAACGCCTCCTGCGTGGCGTACACGACCCACCCACGACCAGGGATCTCGTACCAGCAGGCAGAGATGCTCTGGAGCGTATTCATTTGCCAGGTCCATAGCCTGTGCCAGATCGGTAGTGACGACAATGCCTCCCTGTCTCTGTAGCGCCTGGGCGATGATCTCTGCCCGTTCCAGCGACTCGATCTGCCGTCCGATCTCGACCTGAACCCGCTCAGCCAACGCCGGCGAGGGCGTAGCACAAATGGGCGAGGCCAGCACATCGTGTTCGGCTTGAGCCAGCAGATCGGCGGCGACCATCCCCGGATCCGCACTGTCGTCAGCGATGATCAACGTCTCGGTAGGGCCAGGCAGACCGTCGATGGCCACCTGGCCGTAGACCCGCCGCTTGGCCAACACGACGAACAAGCTGCCCGGTCCGACGATTTTATCCACACGAGGGATGCTCTCGGTGCCATATGCCAACGCCCCGATAGCCTGCGCGCCACCTGCTTTGAACACTGCGCTTACGCCAGCGATCCGGGCCGCCGCCAACACCACGCCAGCCAGACGTCCATCCGTGCCCGGCGGGCTGGCAACGACCACCTCTACCACGCCCGCTACCCTTGCCGGGACGGCCGCCATCAACAACGATGACGGGTATGGGGCCAGTCCGCCAGGCGCATAGACCCCGACGCGCTGCAGGGGACGAATGATCTGCCCCAGGGCTCCACCCTCGTCGTCCCAATCGATCCATGACTGCCGATACTGCCGCTCGTGGAAAACCCGGATGCGATCAGCCGCAACTTGCAGTGCCTGGCGCAGGTCAGCCGGGGTTTCTGCCCACGCAGCCTCGATCTCGTCGCCGGTGACACACAGCGAATGTATGTCAGCGCCGCTGATCCGTCTATTGTAATCGAACACCGCCGAGTCTCCGTCGTGTCGCACGTCCTTCAGAATGCGCGCAACGCTCTCGTCGGGGCTCAACGGTTCGCCAAAAACGCGCTCGATGTCTGCCTTCAACTCGGGCGTGATCTCGATCTCGTCCCACGACCGGCGACGCAGCACCGTCTGCCGGGCCACCTCCACGTCCTGAAATATGCGCATCAATTCGCTCATGTTCCGCTTGTCCTTGGTCCGTCAAACAGTGATGGTTTTCCAGGTTCCGCGCATGTAGAGGGCAAACATGGTCAACGCGCGCATGCTCCAATCTACAGCCGTTGCCAGCCAGACGCCACTCAGCCCGCCGCCCAGGACGATAGCAAAGAGATAGGTGGTGGGCACACGGAAGAGGATCGTGCCCGCCAGGGTAACGATCATCGGCGTGCGCGTGTCTCCTGCGCCGCGCAGGGAGCCAGCAAGGATCATCAACGAACAAAGGCCGAACAGCTCCAGGGCCGAAATGCGGATGAGAGTGGCGGCACTGCCTATCAACTCTGCGTCTCGGACGCCAAAGACGTGAACGATCGCCGGGCCAAAGACGAGAAAACCTGCGCCGATCAGGGCCATTGCCCCGTTGCCGATCAGCAATGCACGCCGGATGCCTTGTTCCGCCACGTCCTGCTTTTTCGCGCCGAGAGCCTGCCCTACCAGGGAAGCAGTGGCTGTCGCCAACCCCCAGCCAGGCATAAAGGCCAGCGACTCAACACGCAAGGCAATCTGATGGGCAGCCAAGGCAACCGTGCCCAGGGAAGAGAGGATGCGCATAAAGAGGATAAAGCCGAGGCGGGAGATGATCGTCTCCCCGATGTTGGGCAATGATATGCGAAGGATGCGCCAGATCAAGCCCCAGTTCCACCGGCGGAGGTGACGGAATCGGAGACGAATGGGCGTCGCGAGTATACCCTCTCTGTTGGAAGAAAACAGGATGCTCAGTGCGATCAACCCACCCAGCGCCCGCGCCGCACTAGTTGACAGAGCCGCACCCCGCAGTTCCAGGCGGGGAATGGGTCCCAGGCCAAAGATCAGCACGTAGGCACTGATCACGTT
>Ga0114930_10004934_pt1 | contig 11096 bp, 8 predicted proteins | sample AnhtaG_FD_87300 | JGI IMG/M metagenome (GOLD analysis project Ga0114930, IMG submission 87300) | Deep subsurface microbial communities from Anholt, Denmark to uncover new lineages of life (NeLLi) - Anholt_01485 metaG | ecosystem: Environmental > Aquatic > Marine > Oceanic > Sediment | place... | reverse complement strand
CCAGATCCTGAACCAAGTTCAGGACGACAGCAGGGGTGGCACCCCTCCCCCGAGTACTCGGGGGATTTGGGGGTGATTATTGCAGCAAATATAGTAATAACAATAGTTAGCAGAACAAATAAAACTATTTTTTGAATTATTCAGGCTAAAAAGTAATTTTATATATAAACCAAATATTTGTTAAATATCAAGCTCATTTCAAATAAAAGTGCAGATGAACTATAAATAATTAATGCTTTTTAGAAAATATTATCATTTTGCTTAGTGCTAAAAATGATAATATCGCCAGCGCTTCCATAACAACAACGAAAATAAATAAATATATGATGGATATATCGTACAGCAATCCCATAACCACACTTCCCAGAAACTAGGAAGCGCCGTATATAGTATTAAAAATACCAAAAGCAAACCCCCTGCGTTCTACAGGTGTTAAATCAGCTATTGCGGCGCGCATTATCGTTTCGTGAATTCCCATAACCGTCCCCCAGAGAATGACGCCAATGAGCACTAAAGTATAACTCTTTGTAAATGCACAAAATGGAATGGGGATGGTTAATAGTGGAATTATTATTAATGATAACATTCCCAGCCTGTCGTATGTTTTGCCTATGATTAAGGCAACAACTCCATCCACAGCCATTGCAATCATGTAAAATAAAGGGATTTGATAATCTTCTACAACCGACTGGATTTCAAAATGATACGAAATTAATGGAAAACTAACAAAACCTGCGATGCTGAGGAGTGTAAACAACGAATATAACCAAAAAACCTTTGAAAGTTTGCTGTCAGTGCTCGTCTTTTGAGTCGTGGTTGTAGTAGGGGTTTCGAGCGTTTCAGGAGCAGGAAACTGAAGCCGAACAACAACAAGAATAGCTATTGTTATAAGGGCAGGAATCCAGAGAATTGTAAATCCGTCGCTATAGCTGCCCTTCAATAGAAAAACAACAAAAATGAGGGGACCTATAATAGCTCCAACCTGGTCCAGCGCTTCGTGTATGCCAAATCCCAATCCACGACCGACCTGCTTTGTCGCATACGATAGTATGACTTCTCTTGCAGGTTTTCTGATTCCTTTTCCAATTCGCTCCAGGGTTATGAGGAAAACAACCAGATACCAGTGTTCTGCAAAAGCCAATAGCGGAATTGACAGCAGCAAGCCATAGCCGATGAAAGTTAAAAACCAGTACCGCTGTGTGCGGTCAGCAATATACCCTGAAATCAGCCGGACAACATAACCAATAAATTCACCAAAGCCTGTAACAAAACCGACAACACCCGCACTTGCGCCTAAAACCGCCAGATTAGGGACCGATAATGCTTCGTGCCCCCTCATATGTTATATCACCGAAAAGACTGACAATTCCCAGAAGGATAATTAACCGGTATGCAGCTTTCTTGGAATTGTGCATACTGAATACTTAGGAAAGCGAGCTTTGGGGGTGTCAAGAGTTTAAAATACACGTATAAGCTATTCTTTCATAGAATTATCTTTATACGGGTAATTTCTGAGCCTATCAAAAAAATCAAACTTGCGCTTAATACAACACAATACAACGCCCTGAAATTCTTCGCGAGGCAGGCATTCTGACATCATATAACTAAATTAACAAAACTTCTATGAAAAAATTGACAGTCAGATTCCGAATCCCGAAGTTTCGGGATCAGCATCTAAAATAGATCCTGAAACAAGTTCAGGATGACAGTCTTGCGATAATACCAATAATAACAATAACTTATATCAACGCATAAACACTTTTATGAATTATGCAGGTTATGAAGATTTATCAGTCATGTATGCATTCCTCGACTTTCCAGCAATATGCTTTAGTCTTGTCGAATTTATGCTCTTCATTAAATTCTTTCAGCTTTTTGAACAAAAAATCTTTCTTGTCGTCTTCGATAGTAAGAAGTAAAGCAGAATTAAAACCGGGAAAAATATGAGTGCCTAATTTAGGTCGTCCCGTTTCGCTTTTATCCATCACTTGAGGCCATTTTGTATATGAATTGATATTAAGAGCTTTTAAAATTTCCATCATATCACCATCAAAACTCTCTTTATACGAAATCATAGCTGCATGCATATCTTTCTCTCCAATAGTAGTATGTAAATTTCAGAACTTTTACAAAATACAAGCGCATCCCGATGCATCGGGATTCGGCTACCATGAGGAGGTGATGCGAAAATGCAACCGATAGCCGCCCCGAGTGCTCGGGACGATGTAACTTTGTCATTACTTGTTATTCACTTTTAATGCTCTAAAGCGCTCCTCAAATACTGAATAGAGAGTTGGTACAAAAATCAGTGAAATCAAGGTAGATACGATTAATCCACCGATAACCGATATACCTAACGGGCTCCAGATTTCAGACCCTTCCCCTGTTTTAAGCGCCATAGGCGTTAATCCGAATATCAATGTAAGGACAGTCATCGATATTGGGCGAAGTCTCCTTGGTCCAGTAATTAATATGGCTTCTCTAACTCCAAGACCTCTTCTCCTCAAGATGTTGATATAATCGACCAGAATGATAGCATTGTTGACCACAATTCCTATAAGCATGATCATCCCGACAAAAGAAATGAGACTTAACGTTTTACCGGTAATCAGCAGCGCCCAGAGCACGCCGACGATAGCAAACGGGACGGTAAAGATGATAACAAATGGGTCAATAAATGATTCAAATTGTGCCGCCATAATCATGTAAACCAGGACGATGCCAAGCAATAAGGCATACAACAGCCACCTGAACGCTTCTTCCTGGTCTTCGGCAGTTCCTCCTATCTCCACCATTATTCCGGGCGGGATTGACATAGCCGCCAGTTCCTTTCTAATATCTGCTACAACATCACCAAGAGCACGGTTATAAAGTCCGCCGCCTACACGCACGATGCGCTCCTGATTTTTTCTTTCAATAATTATCGGACCGCCCTTTTCAACAACTTTAGCAATATTCATAATAGGAATCTGTTTGCCGAGAGGTGAGGTAATAAAAATGTTCTTCAGGTCATCTATCGTTTGCCTGTCAGATTCTCTGAGCTGAACAAAGGTGTTGTATTCATCACCGCCTTCGCGGTATAAAGTAGCGACTTTCCCGTATAAATTAGTTCGCAATGTACTTGAAATCTGCGTCATGTTCAACCCCATAGATGATGCCTTTTCTCTATCAACCTCAATCCATAATTCCGGTCTGCCTTTTCCGCGTGAAATGATAACATCCATTAACCCTTCAATACGGTCCAGCATATTCTTAACTTTCAGAGCAAACGCATCCGTGGTTTCAATATCATAACCGTAAATATTCACACTTACCGGTTTTTCTCCACCCGACAGCATTGCAAACATGTCCTGCTCCGTAAAATCGATTTTTTCTACACCGGGAATTTCGGCAATCTTATTTCTCAGCAAGTCGGCAACATCGAACTTAGAACGGTCCCGTTCATTTTTAGGAACCAATTGAACCCCGACCATCATAATGTGAATATCGCTTCTTTGACCCATGACAGCTCCCATTCCCGATTCACTTTCACCGGCTCGCGCAAACATTACTTCTATTTCCGGCACATTTTCTTCGATAATCGTTTCAATCTGCTGCATAACTTTATCGGTTTCCTCTATTCTTGTTCCGACTGTTAATTCGATATTGCCAATTACGCTGCCGTCGTCCATTTTAGGCATAAAATCAGTGGGAATGATAAATAAAAGCAGCAATGAAAGAATAAATATTACCAGACCTCCGCAAAGGGTCAGGAATCGATGATTTAATGCCCAATTCAGGAAAACTCTATAACGTGATTCGACAGCTTTAAACCACTGTCCGCTTACCCTCTGAAAATTGCTAAACCACCTGCTGCGGTTTTTATATTCTGAAGGAATTTTCATAAACCTGGATGCGAGCATGGGGGTGAAATTCAAGGCTGTAAAAAGTGAGGCTAATAAAACTACGATAACAACAAATGATAATTCCCTGAACATTATCCCCGTAATACCCTTCACAAATATTATGGGTAAAAAGATGGAAACGGTAGTAAACGTGGAAGCGGTGACCGCCAGCCCTACTTCATCAGCGCCGAATATTGCCGCTTCCTTGCGGGATTCCTCTTCTTCTATCCGGTGTCTGTAAATATTCTCATAGATAACAATTGCCATGTCAACAACCATACCCACGGCAATTGCAATAGCGGAAAGCGACATCATATTAATGGTAAATCCACCAACATAAAGGAAAATGAAGGCAATTATTAGGGAGAAAGGTATTGATGTTACCACAATAAAACTGCCGCGAATCTCTCTTAAAAAGAAAAATACCACCAGGCTGACAAATAACAGAGCCCATAATAAAGTTTCAGTTAAATTGTTTATCGACCGTTCAATAAATTCGGAAGTATCCATTACTAAGATGACCTTGACATCGGGCGGCAGCGTTCTTTCTATATCGGGCAGCTCTTTTTTAATTCTATCAACCACTTCTACGGTGTTTGCATCGGATTGTTTTTGAACCATTACCATCAATCCGCTCCTGCGGTCCATGCGAACCCTGCTGTCTATATCTTTGTAGGAATCTTCAACTACTGCAATATCTCTGAGGTATATCGGGGAGCCATTTTGCATACCAATAATTACTTTATTGATTTCATCTACGCTTTCAAATTCCCCCGGCACCCGGATTACATAATCGGTTCTCCCGACTTTGAGATTACCGGCAGATTGAGTAATGTTTTCTGTCGCAAGTATCCCTGCAATCTGGTTAATAGAAAGATGATAGGCTTCAAGCCGGTGCCGGTCTACGTTAACCTTGATTTCCCGCTGAAGTCCACCCATAATGAAGGTCATTGCTACACCAGGAATCCGACTTATTGCATTGCAAAATTGATTATCAATAATATCGTATAAACCGGTATAACTTTCTTCTGCAGTAATCCCAAAAAATGCAATCGGCATCATTGAAAAATCAAATTTTACAATCATCGGCTTTTCAGCATCTTCAGGTAAGAACCGGGTTGCCATATCCAATTGCTGCCTGACATCATTAGCTGCTTCATCGAGATTCGTCCCCCATTCAAACCCCAGTGTTATTGCCGAAAGGTTTTCCTGGGAAACAGAATTCACTTCTTTTAATCCTGGGATAGTGCTTACATTGCCTTCTATTATTTGTGTGACTCGCGATTCAACTTCTTCAGTAGCGGCGCCTTGATACATCGTGATGATGCTTAACGAGGGAAACTCCAAGTCGGGCATTATATCTACAGGTAATTGAATGAAAGCAATGATGCCGATGAGCAACACCCCGAAAAAAATCATGGCTGTGAATACCGGTCGATTTACACCAAATTCAGATAATTTCATTTTATTTCATTCTCCTTGATTTGTACTAAACTGCCGTCTTTCAGCATTTCCTTACCGACCGTGACGACATGTTCCCCCGCTTGCAAACCATCGATTATTTCTATCATTCTACTTTCAGCGAGACCCAACGTTATATCCCGCCTGTGCGCAACGCTATTTTCAATCACAAATACAAAATTTTCATCCGGTGTTTTCACCACACATTCAACCGGAATTAATATGACATCCGTTTTTTCCTTGATCGTTAAATTAACTCTGGCAAACATTCCTGAGCGGAGTAACATATTTTCATTGGGGACGACAATTTCAACGCCGAATGTGCGTGACATCGGGTCAGCTGTCGGGTCAATTTTTGAAACTATTCCGGTAAATACTTCATCAGGATAAGCATCCACGTTTAAAAATGCTTCAAGACCAGGTGAAACATTCCTGAATTGATTCTCAGGGATGGCTGTATGGACTTTGACTTTTGACAAATCGGCAAGAGTAAGAACACCCTGTCCGCCGGGCATCATCGGGTTAATGGTTTCCTGCTCGTTCATGTTTTTGGAAGCGATAATTCCACTGAAAGGCGCTTTCATTATAGAAACATCAAGCTGGTATTGCGCAATATCTAAAGAGGCTTTTGCTTGTTCTAACTGGGCTTTTGCCGCTTCATAACCTAATTGCGCTTTTTCATACTGTTGAGATGAAACTGTACCTCTTTCAAACAATGTTTTTATTCTGTCCCAGTTTTTAGAAGCATCGTTATAGTTCGATTCTGCAACAGATAAAGCTGCTTTTGCTTGTTGTGACATGAGAGCTATTGACCTTGTATCAAGCTCAGCAAGAATTTGCCCTTTATTAACATAATCTCCGTTATCGACATAAATCTTTTTCACTTTGCCGGAAATATCCGGCATAATATTGACTGATTCCCATGGCTCAATATTTCCAGTTAGTCTTAATGTCTTTTTAATATTGCCTTTTTGCACAGTTGTTACGTAAACCGGAATTTGATCGATCTGTTTGTCTCCAGTTTCTTCTTGATCAGTACAACTGACAAAACTGAGCATAGTGAAAGTCATTAACGTCCACCCGATACATGCATTATGTTTCATCGTTAAAACCCCTATAGATTTGCTGTTCAATAATTTTTATAATTCTATTTGTTGATGTATAATTCCCCCGTAGATTTTTTTAAGCCCGCAAGAGCAGTTCTATAATCTGCAAGTGCAGCAATATAGTCGGTTCGGGCACGGGTAAGCAGGGTATTGGCATCCAGTAGTTCCGTATTCGTTGTAAAACCTTCTTTAAACCGGTCATCTGTTGCGCGGTAGTTCTCCTCAGCCTGCTGGACATTAATTCTACTCATTTCAATTATTTCACCCGCTTCAAGAAGTTTCAAATAATTACTCGTAACCTCGAGTATGATGCCGTCTTTAAGCTGCTCCATGGCAATCTCATTCTGATATAAACGCTCTTTTGACTCAGAAATTTTATAGCTGGTTTCGCCCCAGTCAAAAAGATTAAATTGAGCTAAGAACGATACTGTCCACGTGCCGAAAAAATCCTTATTGTATTCTCTATCAGGTCTTCTGTACCCATAATCAGTAGAAAAATAGATATCCGGAAGATATCCGGCATTATTTATTTCAATAGATTTTTTTGCAATCTCAATATTTGAATCAAACGCTTTTAATTCGGGTCTCTGCATAAACGCATTGCTAATAATTTTGTCCAGGTCCAGATCAGGTATAGATTCAGTTTCAAGTTTATCGATCAGCTCTACATCTGTATCCAGTGGGATACCCAAAATATTACAGAAAGAGATAGTTGACAGTTGCACACCGTTAGTCGCCTGAATTAACTGCAGCCGGGCATTGGAAAGCTGAACTTTAGTTCTCAAAAGATCATTTTCTGTGACCATTCCTACTTCAAACATATTATTTAGATCACGCATATGGGCTTCTACCAGTTCTACAGCATTTTCAGCAACCTTTTTAAACTCCTTTATTTTGATGACATTCCAGTACGCTTTTTCCACTTCAAAGATTAAATCATTCTGCGTCTTCTCCACGTTTGCTTCTGCGGCATCGAGCATCAATCCGGAAATTTTATAAGAGTTCTTTATTTTCCCGCCAGTGAATACGGGCTGACGGATAGAGAAAGCTGCAGCGTAATTATTATAATCGCCAATCGTTATTTTCTTTGGCATATCTTCAGCGGGTAATGATCCTTCTCCGCCGCCCATTCCTAACTGTGCAAATCTGGATGTAGGGAAAAAGGGCGCTTCATCCATACGGATATAATTAAATGCGGTCGATACTTTCGGTAAGAAAGCTGTCATGCTTAAACTAAGTCCGCTGTTTGCTTCATTGATTTTAGATTTTGCTATCAACAAATTTTTACTACGTTCTAACGCAATTTCAATACTCTCTTTTAAGGTTAAATGCTGGGTTTCTCCCCGGGTTCTCTCCTGTCCATATACGCAATCTTTCAATGTACCGGCATTTAATAAAAAGAGTATGAAAAACAAAACGAGAAAATAATTAGTTTTGAAGTGAAGTAAAGATCTTTTTCTGTACATATTTCCCACCTCTGCTTTAGAATTTAGAAAAGTTTATTTAAAAACTGAACTTTGGTAAATTTATTAACTTTAGCTTAGAATAGATACTACAAGGATTTTAACGATGAGATTGCCACGCTTCGCTCGCAATGACAAAAGAAGAACTTATCATCAATGCTTCGGAGCAACAGAATTTATAAAATAGATAAGAAATACCATGTCATTGCGAGCGAAGCGTGGCAATCTCCTATAATTTTAGAAAAGTTTATTTAAAAAGTATATCATTCCTACTCTGATATCGAGTAAGCCCTGCTCCGAAAAATGCTCACCAAAAAAGAAACGGTCTTTTGAGAGAATATAATGATACCGTGAAGTTAAAGAGAGGACATAATTTCCAACTAAATTCCGTTCAATACCTATTCCGATATCTCCTCCAATACTCATTTTATTTAATTTTTCTCCTTCAAAGGTCTGAATCGTACTGAAAGGACCATCGTCGGTAAACCGCCAGTAATAAATCCCCGGTCCAGCCAGAAGCTTAATGTTTAATTTTCCGTGATAAATATAGTATATATTTTCAAAATTGACATTTGTCATCGCATAAGACGGAGACTGTCCGGGAACAGGTTTTCTACTATCTTTATAGTTCATCCAGCCATTGGTAACGCTTAGTTCTACAAAATAATGGGAATTAACTTTCATATTTACTCCGAGACCAAAAACCGGTCCGGGATTTACAATATCCCGTAGATTATCAGCGGCAGAGTATGAGCCGTTTACCGACATTAACGGTCCAAACTCGGCTGTTAAGGCAAATTTTTTATCCTTATCCTGTGCTGCAGCCGAAATAGGAAAAATAAGACAGGTAATAAGTAAAAGCGCATTGAATATTTTCATTATTCTATCCCGTTAGATTAACAATTAATAACAACTAATAACAACAAAAGTTCCATCATTTCCTCCAATGTATTACTGCAGGAAAAACGTACAGTTTCATGTCCTTATATTTATTCCTTCAAAAAATATATTGAGTGAAAAATCGACTATTTTATTTACGTCAAAAAAATTTTTGTCAATAATCCATGGGATTTCGAGGCTCCTGAAGAGACTTAAAAACGAAATTGCGGCTTTATGAGAGTCAATCTTTTTAAAATCCCCGTGTTGTATACCCTCTTCAATAATACTTGCAACCAAATCAATTTCCCTTTTACGATAATCGATTAACCCTTTTTCGACTTCCGGCATGATAATTTCAGCAATTTCCCGATTTAATTCATTAAGGTTGATGCTTTCCAACATGTAATTCATTCGTGTCTTAATAAATACTTTTAATTTTTTTGCTGGGATTTTTTCTTTATTAACTTTTTCCCGTATGAACGACTCAAAGATTTCTGTTTCTTTTTTAATTACCGCATAAAAAATATCTTCTTTATTAGTAAAGTAATGATAAATTAATCCTTTGCTAATCCGTGCATCTTTCGCTATTTCATCGATAGTCGTTTTTTGCAAGCCATACCGGGCAAATTTCTTCTGAGCAACAGACAAAATTATTTCTCTTTTATCAATCTTCTTATTCATGGTATTAATTATACTTATTGAACAATTTTGTTTTTTATTCAATATAAAGGTAATAATTATCTCTTATAATAACAATAATATTTCATAAAACTTTCAAAATATGTTTTTGATATGGGGCTTTTACCCGAAAAAGAGATATTCAAAGATCGGGTGAAAATGAAATATCTTCCAGGATAAGATAAAAAGTTAACCAGTTACCCTGACTTATTCATAAAATTTAGAATTATATTAAATTGTCATTTTCAGCCTGAGGCGGATCTGCCTCCGGCAGACAACCGGAGTCCCGATCCCACTTAGCAGGAAAAAATATACATATACAACAAACCACTATTCGGGACGGAGGAGCGGAGAAATCCCGAAGCTTCGGGATGGGTGCCACCCCAGGATGACAGGATGTTTGTGAAACAGATCAGGTTATAAGAAACCATAACAGTGTACTATAATATCTAATTATTACTCGGTGTTCTTGGATTTTATCTTTGTGGTCTCTGTCCCGCTAAGCGGGACAGGATGACAGTCTTGTGATAATGTCAATAATAACAATAACATATGTCAACACATCCCGAGTACTCGGGATGAATTATGCAGGTTAGGTAATCATTTTCCGGATGATCAAAATCTATATTTTATTAATGAAAATTTATTTGATTTCAGTAATAATATTATATAAATTATATAAAAATTCAATTTTTCTTAGATATTGTTGCATAATCGAAGTTAATATTCAGATTTAGATTGAGAAACTGTCGCGTCAAAACTATTCTGGACTCGCTACAGAGGCAATCATGAACGCACTATTGAGCATTGGTCTTTCGGGATTGCGGACGTATTTACAAAAGCTGCGCAATACGGCACATAATATAGCCAACGTGAATACTTCCGGTTTTAAAGCCGGTAGATTAGAGTCAAAAGAAGCTGCAGCACAGCAGCCCGCTGCCGGAAAACCGGGGATCCAGCGGGGAAGCGGCGTCCAGGCAGCAGGAACCACGCGATCCACGGCGCATGGAGCTTTGAACCAAACAAATAATCCTCTGGACTTGGCAATAGATGGTTCCGGATTTTTTCAGTTGACACAGCCTGACGGCACGACGGCGTTTACGAGAAGCGGTTCCTTTCACCGTTCAGCAGATGGACAACTGGTTTCTGCTGACGGCTTACCTTTGAATCCCCCTATTGTAATACCTCAGGATGCTGCCTCTATTCCAATTTTCAGAGATGGAAATGTTCTGGCTGAAATCCCCGGACAACCTCAACCACAAAATCTTGGACAAATCAGGCTCGCCGGATTTCAGAATCCGGGTGGTTTAAAAGCGATTGGGAAAAATCAGTATGCGGAAACGGCTGCTTCCGGAAGCCCCATTATTGGGCAGCCCGGTCAGGCAGGATTCGGCAGTATTGTCCAGGGTTTCCTCGAAATGTCAAATGTCGACATTGTGGACACCCAGGTGAACCTAATCACCCAACAACATGCATTTCAGGCAAATGCACAGAGCATTCGCACCGGTGATGAAAATCTGGGCACAGTGATAAATTTGAAAAAGTAAGTGATTATTTTTTCCACAAGAAATAAAAAAAAACTTGTAAAAAATTAATTTTTTGGATAGATTTAGTAAATGTAGAAT
>Ga0114930_10004933_pt1 | contig 11098 bp, 9 predicted proteins | sample AnhtaG_FD_87300 | JGI IMG/M metagenome (GOLD analysis project Ga0114930, IMG submission 87300) | Deep subsurface microbial communities from Anholt, Denmark to uncover new lineages of life (NeLLi) - Anholt_01485 metaG | ecosystem: Environmental > Aquatic > Marine > Oceanic > Sediment | place... | reverse complement strand
CTGGGAGATTTTAACCGGGGCTAGTAATACTCATAGTCCGGCCTTTAGTAAAGAATTAATTGAGGGTGCGAGTGAATGGCAAAACACTATGATCCCGTCAGATGTACCTTTGCCATTTACTACAGAATTAATTTATTTATCCATTAGTAAAGTATATACAAATAGTAATAATATTTCAGTTAGAGGTATTGTATTATCTTATCTTTTTGATGCCAGTGTTGGTTTAGGTTATGTTGTACAATGGATTGAAATTAATTCTGTTACTAATCAATATATTCGCACTTTATTAAATAAATTCTTTGAAAGACCGATTACTTATAATACTGTGCAATTAAGTAAAGATGGATTATTATGTTATGTTGCAGATTATTCAATTATCCCAACAACTATTAATTTTTATTCACCATTAAATAATTCTAATCCTAGTGAAACAAAATTATTATGGACATATTCTGCAACATCTAATAATAGTGTATTATGTGCATTAAACAGTACTGGAACAACAAATAATTGTATTGCGATATTAGATCAAAAATTAAATATCATATATTTATACAATAATAATGGTAATTTATCTAATAATTTTAATGTTAACATTGCTAATTACGATGCAAGTGCTATGATATATAATACAGATATTGCAATTTATGGTACTAATTCCTCTAATACACCTAATAGAATATTTGTATATGATACTACTGGTTTTAATAATATCACAACTGATGTTAACAACATGTTATTATATTTATTTGATATAAGTAAAAATAAATTATTTACACAAGATGTAGTCCTAAACAATAATAATTCACCACCATCTAATGTCGTAATAAATGAACCATCATCTAATATAAAATTAACACCTAGTTATATTAGTAATACAAGCTTTGGATTAGGATCAAATATTACAGTTGATCAAGGTTCAACGGATATATTTACGATGAATAATAATAGTGATATTATATGGTATCATTCTCAAACTACCGGAGGTACATATACTTATACTACTATTCCTTCACCTAAAGTACAAGTTTTTCCTAGAGCGCTAAATGTATCATATGATGGCATGTTATTAATTTTAGGTTCACTTGGTGGTGATGGTAAGTTATATATTTATTTTAGTCAATTAACTAATTAAAAATTGATTATAACTTTAATAAATATTAAAAATAAAAATTAATATATATATATATATTAATAAAAAAATATTTTATTATAATAAATAAAATATTTAAGTTAAAGCACATGGCGCTTGTAAATCAGTATTTAACATCCCTAATATTTGGGCCGGTTCTTGCCACAAAATAGTAATATCCTGACATTCATCGGCTTCGGGATATAATGAACATAAATAAGTATCCATATAATGATTCGAACTTAAGGATCCAACCTGTAAATTAGTTTGTACTTGTTGACTAAGTTCATCATATAAATAATTATCCACATTAACTACAAAACTAGCCGGCGGTAAACTGGGAATAAAATCAGTTTGATTACTAATATGCCAACTATTAGGTATATTAGTATCAATATAATCGGTAAAAACATTATTACCAACCCGAGGCGGAGCATAAATATATAAAGCTAAATCAATATTTTTAGTTGGCTTTTGCTGATAAGAAAGTGCGGTGAATTGAGCATGGGCCACCCCTTCACTATGTCCAATTATAGCTAACTGACTATTTTCCGGTAAATCAGCCCAAATTTGATTGTACTGGGCAGCCAAACTACGCCAATCTTGATAAAAGCCCTGTTGAACCAAGGCATTATTTAAAGGTTGACCATCCAAATTAATAAAGGGGGTTTGAAAGGCGGCCACATCATTTAAAATATCGGTGCCAGTTAAGGTTCCGCGGTTAGCCAAAATATAAAAATTAGAATTAGCCCGTTTAAGTAATATGGCTCGGCTACCGACCTTACCAGCTAGGCTTAATTGGGGCGGTAATTGTAAATCACTTACATTGGAGGTTAAACCTTGTAAGGTTCTAGATCCAAATATTATTGCTGATAATTCACAGCGGGCCAAAAATATACTTAGCGGATAACAAAAATTATTTCCTTGGAAGCCGGTTGGAATGGGATTTTGCTGATAAAATATAGTGAACATAGTTTTAGGCTGAATGGTTAAATTAGATTGGGCAAACTGGTTGACATCTTCAATTAAACCATTTACGGTGCTATCTATACCCACGATACCAAACGCAATTAATATAAAGAATAAAATTAGTAATACTATAATTATAATTATTAGAGTGGTATTAATATTAAAAGCCATTTTTAGATTATTTTTATTTTAATAAAAATGATTTTTATTAAAAAATATTTTTTATAAAAATTTAAAAAATGAGTAGATTTAGATCATATGATGACATCGATGGTAGATTAAACCGGCAGGAACAAGAGTTTGTGCCGGCTTTTGAACAAACTAATCCCGGATTTACTGTAGGTCAAATGGATAGTTTTAATTATTATGATGTAATTACCCATATTCCAGTACAACGATCCAATAATCAACAAGCATCGCATGCTTATCGCACTAATCAAATGATTAAACACGCTTTTGAAGATGGTAATATGAATTTACCGCAGTTAAATCAACATACCGATAAAATGGATAATATGTCTGATAAAGATGCATTTATTTATGCTAAACAGCATCTTAATTTTAAATAAATTATATTTTGTGTTTTCTTAAAATGAATTTTTTTAAGAAAAATATTAATCATTAAAAAATTAAAATGGAAGTTAAACGCTATGCTATTCCAACAATTATGAAACAATTTTTAATTAAGGCTAATTTAGATGCGGATACCAACGACGATTCGTCTGAACAATCATTAGTTGATATTATTGCTGAGGGTTGTGAATGGTATTTACATTTGGCTGATGTTATAAATTTATTTAATATTTATAAGTATAAACATAATTTATACCAGTATGCTACAATTAATAGCAATAAAGCAGAGGTAGATTACGATTTTAATGTAATTGGATTAGATTGTAATTTTTACCATACCTTTTCAGGATATTTTTCAAATATTAATTGTAATAATATTACTAATAGGGATTTTGCTGATATAATTAGAAGTATATATCGACAGATTTATGTTAAAGATGATTTTAAACTTTGTGATAAAATATTATTAAATAAGGTCAGTGCTGCTATTAAACAACGTCTTACTGTAACTAAGGATAAACCGGAATATAAACATGATAAAATTAATGCGATAGTGGTTAAATATCAACAATTAAATGAAACAGATCAATTGCAGGTTAAAGAGGTCTTACATATCAATTTAAATAAAAGTTCAGTTGAACAGTTAATTGACCAAATTAATAGGTTAAGCTTAGAACAGCAGCAAGAATTATTAAATAATTTATAAAAATTTTTTTTTTAAAAAAAATGGAAATTCTTAATGATTTAACTAACGCAACCCATTTGGGTTGCTCAGTTGACCTTTGGTCAACGTAATGTAATTTTTATTACTATATTTTAGGTAGTAATAAAGCTTATTTAATATTTAAATATTTACAGCTAAATCAAAATAGTTTTAATTGTGTAGGAGATGCTTTTATAAGAAGACAAAATATTAAAGTTGATAATAACGTGGTTAGATTTTTAAATAAAAATCTTAAACAACAATATAAAGTCTGGAAGAATTTTAAAGAATTAAAATCAACAAAAAATATTGATTTAGAACCAGGGTTAACAACTTATAGTAAATCAGGTTATTTATTAGTAGTACAATATCTAGTAGATAATGGAGCTAATATTCATTTTGCTGAGAATTATGCTATACAATTGGCAGCACATAATGGTCATTTACCGATAGTAAAATATTTGGTTAACCCACCAGTTAACCCAGCTGACCTAAAGTCAGCGTTGTTCAATACCATTGGTATTGAACGGTCATCTCGAAGAGATGACCTAGTTTCTAAAGGATCTAATATTAATGCTCTTAATAAGGCTTTATTTTCAGCGACAAATAAAGGTCATTTAAATATTGTACAATATTTGGTATCTAAAGGAGCTAATATTCATGCTGATAATGACCGGGCTTTAGGTTATGCGGCAGATAAAGGTCATTTACCAATAGTACTATATTTGCTTAGTCTGGGAGCTAATACTGATAGTTTAACCGCAGAACAAAAAGCTGAATTTAATATAAATTAATAAAAAAAAATATATTTTAAAAAGTATATTTAATAAAATGGAAATTCTTAATGATTTAACTAAATGTAATTTTTATTATTATATTTTGGGTGGTAATAAAGCTTATTTAATATTTAATTATTTACAGCTAAATAAGTATGATTTTAATTGTGTAGGTGATGCTTTTATACGTAGACAAAATATTAAATTGGAAAATAAGGTGGTTAGATTTTTAAATAAAAATGTTAAACGGCAATATAATATTATTAATTCTTTAAAATCAAATTATATTATTAATTTAGATCAAACATTAACGGACTATAGTAGATTAGGTTATTTATTACTGATAAAAAATCTTTTTAATATTAAGGTTAAAAATTTTTTATATCGAAAATATGAAGGACCCAATATTCATGCTAATAATGATTTGGCTTTACGCTTGGCGGCAAATAATGGTCATTTAAATATAGTACAATATCTAGTTAGTAAAGGAGCTAATATTCATGCTCTTAGTAATGGAGCTTTAATGATGGCGGCAATGATATGTCATTTACCAATAATACTATATTTATTTTCTATTGGGGCTAATACCGATATTTTAACTGCAAAACTAAAAGCCAAATTCAATATAAATTAATTAAAAAAAATAAAATTTTTTTTATAAAAATGATCAAATAATCGGTTAAAATTTAATTTTAGGACCTAGTTTATATATGCTAATATACATATATAATTATACAAAATAATTATATAAAAAGTAAATAATAAGCATTGGTTATACTTTACCTAAGCTTTAATAAACGGTTATTTTTAAAAATTTTAAAAACATTAAAATTTAAATTTTATATATTGTATATACTTTTTATTCAAAAGTATAACTGTACTAAAATATAGACCAAATTAAATAGAGTTACATTTAATTTAATTTGGTAATTTAAGTGTTTTTTAAAAATTTTATAGGTATAATAGTAATAATTTAAATCAAATTACTATAGTAATTTAATTTTTAGTTTTTTGTTTTTTATTATAGGAGGTTTAATGTAAATTGTAATAATTTACATTGATTATTATAGCGGGTCAATGTAAATTGTGATAATTTACATTAAAACTGGTTTTATTTGATTTAAAATAAAATCAAATAAAAATCTTTAAAATCAAGTGAAAAGGATTTTTCTACCCGTAAAGGGCTTAGATAGCATTGAAAATCATTAAATTACAAATTTAGGATTTACTAATTTTACTTGATTAAAAATCAAATGAAAAGGATTTTTCTACCCGTACGGGGCTTAGATAGCATATAAAATTACTAAATTAAAAATTTAACTCATTACTTGATTTTAATGAAAATCAAAAAAAATTCAGTCTAATTACTTTTTTAAAATAAACAAACATTTTTTATGAATTTCATTTTTTTTTAAAATTTAGTCATCTTTAATTTTTATAAATTTACTAATAATTTTAATACATCGGTAAGCATATTACATTTCAACTTCTTGCCCCGTAAAATGGTTAACACGGTGTCATAGTTATTAGGCCGTTTACCCATCACCGCCTGATATATTCCAGCGTAGACCGTCGAGCGATCCTCTCTAAAAAACAAAGTGTTAAATAAGTTTTCTAAATTGGTATCACTAAAGATAGTATAGAAAAATTCAGGAATAATCATAATACTAATTAATAAAGTATAGGCATCAAACGAACTATAATAGGGAATACCCATATGTCTAATTTCAGTTAAAGAACTAGCATTAAATTTACCACCCAAGGTATAATATTCTTCTCCCAATTGCTTAGCAACGTTGGGACTGAATGGCGCCACATAAAATAATTTTTCTCCTACATAACTACGATTATATAATCTTATAATGGTGTTTTGATCTTTAGCCACGGTTATAGCGGCATGCTCAAAATTATCAATTCGAGCAGTAAAATTACTTTTAACTTTAACATTTAAATAATCAATATCGGCAACTTTTTCATCAATATTAATATCACTAGCAATTAAACCCCCATGGTTAAAGAAATAATTATAAGTTAAGAAATGTAAATTAGCCAATAATTGTTTAAGCAAATCTACCGTAAATTTATAGTTAGCTTTAATAATTTGTTGTCCATCGGGTAATTCGGCCTTCTCAAAATATTTAATACCATATAATTCAGTTAATAAATTATTTAAACTACCTAAGCTCGAATATTGAGTAAATAATAATCCTTTCTCATTACTACCATTTAGACAAGTTGTAGCGGCGTAAGTCCTAGTAATACCATCTAACCCATACATATTTAAACTATTATTATTGGGTGGATTGGGCTCATAAATTAAATTTAATAAATACCCTATTAATATCGAGTTAGTAAATTTATCACTGCCGATATATTGTTTGGCATCTAATACATATTTATTATTACAATCTTTATATATATCAATTTTATTGGCCCGAATTCGACCCGGAGCGACCACACTAAAATTAATATCCGGATTAAAATTCTTATATACTCGCACAAAATAGACATTAGACTCAGTTTTACCAGCTCCTAAGGCTGCAATTTGACCGGCACTAAGACCTTTGGCTCCTGCGGTAATTCTATTACCTTGTAATACCCCTTTAGGAATACCAACTTCAATTTTATACCCGCCTTGTTCTTCTTGTACTTGGGCAAAATAACATACTTTAGGATCATCGTTTTGTAACATCCGTACTAAACAGCAGAATTGGGGATCATTAAGTCGCAATATCGTGGAATACAATTTACTGCGGCGCTTAATTATACCTTTCTTTTCTTTAGTAAATAAAGTTTTAGCGAAAGTTTCGGGATTATTAAATAACTCTATAATTAATTTGTTACGTTGTTGGCGTAACATTTCTTGGTTAAAATCATTAACCACTTCTGGAACATCGCGCTGAATTTTATAGGCAATAGATTGATCAATTTTAAAATCAGAATTCATCGTTATATTTTATTAAAACAATATAAATTATATATATAATTCAGGATATCTAAATATCGCTAATTTTTTATAAAAATGAATTTATATATTTTTAAATTAAAATAAAAAATTAATTTATTTAATTTGATTTAGAGATGCCTCCGCACTATCGAATTGGTAATCATGGCATTAAATGGTATTATCATTTGCTTTCTACTGAAGAACGGCAAAAACAATCCGCGGATAGTAACAAAAAATTAGCTTTAGGATTATTTGATGATCATCCCCGTGAAACTATTAATGATAAAATTATTGTGCATGCCATTAGTCCAGATAATCAACGCTTATTTACTTTATTTGATGATTTATATGCTTATGTCACGGCTTATTTTAAGATTGAACCTCAATATCGAACCTTTTTTGAGACCATTATTGGACCACAGAAACCCCACTTTGATATTGATATTGATTTGGACAAATTAACTGATTCTGATGGTGATAAAATCGACTATGGTAATAAAGTTAAAGATCAATTAATTGGGGCTATTATTGCTACTTTACAACAAAATAATATTGAATTACAATTAGATAAGGACTTATTATTATTTAGTAGTCATGGCCCCAATAAACTTAGTTATCATGTCGTAATAAATAATTATTGTCATAGTAGTCATAAACAAGCCGAAAAATTCTTTTGGGAAGTAGTTAAAACAGGTAATTTAGAACAATATGTTGAGCCGGGCATTATTGATAAATCGGTATATAAAAGTATTCAACAATTTAGGATTGAAGGTAATCAAAAATATGCTAGTAATCGACCCAAGAAATTAAACCTTACTTGGAAGTATAATAATGAAGATATTGAATTTAAATTTAAAGAAGAGTTTTATAATGATAAACACGAATATTTAAATCATTTAGAAGCCGGTTTAGTTGGATATGTACATGGTTGTAAATTTTTACCCACCTTTGGCACCGCTGACGAAATCGATTCTAATAATACCGAGTATGATGAGATTGAGTTAGATAAGAATGATATTAAATTAGCTTTACAGCGGCTTAAAGATTTTGAATTACATGTTAATGGTAATAAACATTGTCCATTTAGTTATAGGGGCATTGAAGGAGGGATGATAATGTTGCAACGGCACCGACCCTCTTATTGTCAATTGTGTCGGCGGGTGCATGATAATGAACATCCGTTTATTTTTATTATGGGTAAATGTAAAAGTGTATATTTTCATTGTCGAAGGGCTGATCCACAGGAAAAATTATTTATTACTCAATTACGTGATCCAAAAGAATTAGATGTGGAGACCCGGGAGTTGCATCATAATGCTATTATTGCTTCTAATAGTATTTATGAGCAATTGAAAGATATTCGTTTTGCGGAAAATCCTAATTTAGATGATATTAGTGCTGATATTAGTGAAGATATTGCTCGACATGAAAAATTGGCTGAACAACGTGAAAAATATAAGCAAAAATATGCTCAACAAAATGAATTAACTAATCGGGTGGCCGAAAGATTGGCCCAAGGTCAAGCTCGAGTTAATGGTAGTAAATCTGAGTCTATTTTTACTACTAGTTCTACACCTAAATCATCTAGTTCTACACCTAACTCATATAAATCATCTAATAGTTCTAAATCTAAATCTACATCTAACTCATATAAATCATCCAATAATTCTAGTTCTAGTTCTAGTTCTACACCTAAATCTAGCAATAATTTATCATCCAATAGTTCTACACCAAATACCCCTAAACAACATTGCGCTGGGGTACCGGGGGCATTTGCTAATAGTAATCCAATTGGTACTGGAAATAGATATAGTAAAAATAAACCATCCAATCGAACTAGTAAGAAACCATTAACCAATGCTGAAAAAGTTAAAATAATTAAAGATAAGAATAAAAATAATTCTAATCCTAATCCAATTTTAGTGTCCAGCCCTAAAACAGATAAAAATGGTATACCATTATTATAATATATTTTATAAAAAAAATTTTATACAGGCTAAACTAAATAAAAATGATTTAAAAAAATTAATTATAAAATCAAAGTTTTAAAATCATAACAAAAATGGAATATAATATATTAAGCGTATTTATTGTAGGTATTTTAGTAGGAAATTTTCTAGATACGTTTACGGCCTTAGCCATGATTTCATTATTAATTATGGTTCGAAATAAACCATTACCTCAATTTTTAGGTGGTACTGAACCTAATACTATTATTATGAATGCGTTAATGGAAGCTTGGCTATTTATGAGTAGAATTAATCAGAATAAAAATAACAATAATAATGACAATACAACTTCAATTAAAATTGAAGAAGTGGAAGAAGTGGAAGAAGTGGAAGAGATTAATGAACAGCACAATAAATCTGGAAGTACAATTCAACCTAATAAATTATTAGAATATCAAGTTCAACCTAATATTTTTAATCCAGGAAGTACTGCTCAGCCTAGTAAATTATTAGAACATCAGGTTCAACCTGATATTTTTGCTCCAGAAAATAATAAAACCAGTTTAAAAATTAAAATTAAAACTCCGAATTAATAAAATTTGAATTGGAAAATAAATTTATTTTCTTTAAATAAAAAGAAATGTTTATTAATCTCAATAATAGCCAAAAATATATCAATAAGTTAACTAGTATCAAGAATCAAAATGGTAATATTATATTAACTCAATTGCAAGCTAATCAACTAGCTAGTATTAGATATGTTGATGATAATCAGCCCGTAGTAAGTATGTCCACAACTTATCTTAATTACCAATTACAAGCTTGGTTGGAACAATATTCTTTTGAAGAAGTATATGAATGGTTGGTAGAAGTAGGACAGGCTGGAAGTAAATTAGATCCGGTTATGGATTCACCTTGGGTTAAACAAGAGCGGACTAGTGTATTACGTAGTGATGAACGTTTCTTAATTCAAGACCAAGTCGAAGAAGCGGCTGATCCCTGCCCTCGGTGTAGTTCTAAACAAGTGGTTTCGCGGGAATTGCGTACTAGAAGCGCGGATGAACCCATTTCTTTTGCGATGCGCTGTGTAACCTGTTCTAATACTTGGCGTATTGGATAATATAAAAAAAACTTTATATAAAGTTTTTTTATTAATATTGTTTTATATAGTTATATATAAAAAGTTTTATATAGTTATATATAAAAAGTTTTTTAAATATATAGTTATATATATTTATTTCTTAATACTAATTCTAATTTTAGGTTTAACAGCGGACGGGGAGGTTGGACTGGTTACCGTGGCCTGGGGCTGAGGTGACACTGCTGGGGCCGGTTGGGACATTTTAAATTCAGTACTTGGTCTAGTTAAAATGCCAGTATTACTTGGAATTATTGAGTCAGGATTAGTATGATATAATTTAACAATATTTAATATATTTTCCCTAATTTTATCATAGGTGTCGGATATTTTAATTCCTAAACGTTGAGCAATCATATTTAATTGCTCGCTACTATACGGATTATCACTATTAGGTAACAATTTACTAATACTGATATTAGCAATTTCAAACGCTTTTTGTTGATCCGGTTTATAAATTTTCATTATAGCAGTCTTGCTTACTACCTCGGGCTTGGGGTCAGGTCGAGGCGTAACATTGGCTAAGCTACTCATTTGCTCTAAATGAATTTGAATTTGTTGCTTAGATAATAACGGTGCCGGTAACATCGTGCCACGACTAGTACGCGAAACTTGAGCTTGACGTAATAATTCTTCTTTATGCGGAATATCTGGTAACTCAAAGGTTGAGGGGTATATATCCTGTTGTTTAAATGGAGTTGGAGCTGGTTTACTAGCACTGGAAATTGAAATTGGTCCAGATGTTGAAGATTCCACAGTTGAAGGTTTAACCGCTAAAGTTATCTTAGGTTTAAGTGGTAATTTTATCTTAGGTTTAACGGTTACTATAGGAGAAGTAACCGTAGGTGGTTTAACTGCCGGTGAAGTAACGGTAGGGGGTTTAACCGCCGGTGAAGTAATGGTAGGGGGTT
>Ga0114930_10004931_pt1 | contig 11101 bp, 9 predicted proteins | sample AnhtaG_FD_87300 | JGI IMG/M metagenome (GOLD analysis project Ga0114930, IMG submission 87300) | Deep subsurface microbial communities from Anholt, Denmark to uncover new lineages of life (NeLLi) - Anholt_01485 metaG | ecosystem: Environmental > Aquatic > Marine > Oceanic > Sediment | place... | reverse complement strand
CACTTCGTCCCAGTGCGGCACGGAAGAAGCGCAAAAGATATCAGCGATATGACGCTAACCTCATTCTTCGGCATGGCTGTTCTGGTGGACTGCAAAGATTTAGTCCCGAAAACTGCTATTGAAGGGGAGATCTTGGAGAAATTCCAGATCAAAGAAAAAGACATCGTCCTCATTGGGAAGTGTCCGCATCAGGGAAAGAACCGATGCTATTTGGCCAAGGAAGGCGTCGAGTACCTGGTACAGAAAAAGATCAAGCTGGTTGGCATCGATGACACCGTGTTTCCCGAGAACCCGGAATTCGCCGGAAAGGACTTGAATAAGTATTTCACACATGATCTCATGCTCTCCAATGAGATTCCCATCATCGAGGGGTTGGCCAACTTGGGCGAGCTGAAGAAGCAGAGATTCCTTTTCTTCGGTTTTCCAGCGAAAATGGGTGGCCTGGAGTCTTTCCCGATTCGGGCCGTGGCGATTGAGGGGATCGAGTAAGGGGAGATCGGCTCGTCAGAAATGACCCTGCTCTTTTATTAGTGATTCCAATATATAGTGGTCACGAGGTTAAATCTGATTGTATAAGATGGCTGGTATCATTAGAAAGGATTCAAAGCCTGAAAGATTTAAGTAGCGAGTTTGCTATAATAAAATCAGGTAGAATCCAGTTGTCATATATGGTAATCAGATCATAAGATCTACCCCCCCTCATAGGTTTCCTCATCGATCGTTTTGGTTCAAGAAGGCTGATTTTGTTGGTTTCAAAGAATGAAACAGAACGAGCCTACACCTAGCTCAGGCAAACTTCACCAGCTTGCGGAAGCTTCGCACCTCCCTGGGTGGGTCCATGTGACGTCCTGCGAAGGTCCAAGATACCTCACCTATGTATAGATCCCCTCGCGAGTCCATGGCAATGCCATGAGGGGCCCAAAACTGGTTGGATTTCTCGCCCCCTCGGATGTCACCGACACGGGCAAGACGCTTTCCCTCCAGGTTATAGATGCTGACACGCGGACCCAGGTTGGGGTAATCCTTATTGATGGGCAAACTCGGGCCAAGTTCCCCGATGTAGCACACCTGCTCTCCATTGCCGCCTATGTACAGGCCGCATGGGCGGTGCATGTTGTTCCACTGGGTCATGTACTTACCGTTAGAGTCGAATATCTGAACGCGGTGGTTCTCGCGGTCCGCGACGTACACGTAGCCATCCTTATCCGTGCAAACGCTGTGAACGAGGTTAAATTCCCCTGGATCGCTGCCGGGCTCGCCCCAGGAAAGGACGTGTTTCCCATCTGGCGAATATTTGTGCACCCTGGAGTTGCCATACCCATCGGTCACGTATATGTCACCGGTCTCCGGGGCCAGGGCCACCTTCGTAGGACGGTTGAAGGGAAGGCCGCTCTGGAATGGCGCGGCTTTGCCAGGTGTCCCCAGGGTCATAAGCACTTGGCCGTCCAGGGTGAACTTCCTGACGGTATGGTCAGTGTCATCCACACAGTACAGGGTGTCGTCAGGGCCTATGGTAAGCCCGTGGGGTCGCTCACTGAATAAGCCTTCGCCCCACGATGACAGGAAGTTCCCGTCACGATCAAATATGATCACAGGGTGTTTACCCCGGTTGAACACATACACTCTATCCTTTGAGTCCACCACCACATCCGACACTTCGAGAAAAGACCACCCTTCAGGCAGCTTGGCCCAGTCTACTATGACCTCATAGGTGAACTCTCCGTTCCCAAGTTTCGTTACCATGCTTTGTCCCTCCTTTACCAGATGTCTTCATAGCTCAAGATCTTAACATTTGTGTCATAATCTCCTGAAGGAATCATACAGGACATTCTGATGCGTATCAATCCCGAAAAGCGGTCAAGGGCTCGTAGATAAGATCCCCTTCCCGAAAACGCTGAGGTCTCAACGGGTGGAGATCCAGGGACTTGGCCTTGTGGGAATAGATTGGGACGTTTCCAAGCGTCCGCAATTTCTCCTCTGCTTTCCTCCCAGAGATGGCCGTGGGAAAATCATCCGGAATAACGATGTCATGCTCCGTATCGGTTCTCCTTTTTTTGCCTTCACATATGCCCTGAGAATTCCTTTCTGACTACTGCCTGATAGACCATGTTCACGAGGGTGTATATGTCGAATATGGGCAGCCCGATTTCCCGCTGAATGGCAGCTGCATGGGGTGGCATGTTCGTGCACTCCAGCACGATGGCGCCCACCTCCGGGTAGTCAGATACCATTTTCCTTGCAATTTTAACCAGTTCAATTTTTGATTTCTCCACATCCAGTTCCATCTCATCATTGAGAATGGCCCGGGAGAACTCCTCTTCCCCTTCTGTACCCAGGATAACGTGAGGCACCTTGTCGACACACACGGACGAGAGGTGTGTTTGGGTTAAGCACTCCGCGTGAATGGTTATTATTCCGACCTTCTGGGATGGTTTCAGCATGGCATATACCAGGGGGACTTGCATCAGACTGGAGGTGAAGACGGGAACGTTCACCGCTGCGGTCATCTCCTGCTGAAACATTGCAAGAAACCCACAGGTTGTAGTGATGGCTCTAACGCCCTCCTTTTCCAGTTCCTTGGCTCCCTTGATGAAAGACGGTAATAAGCCCCTGTCTCCTTTTCTCACGACGGCGTCTGGTGTGGCATTCTCGATGACCTTGTAAAGAACGGGAAACTCCCAGGTCGTGGCATTACCCACGTCGCCCGGTATCCTGGGAAATTTCGATTCCAACATCAGAATACCGATCGCATGACCGAATAAATTCTTACCCCCCACTGCTTTCGTCAATTGTGACCTCCTTTCTCTCCGGTGTAACCCATAATTAAAGCAGGAACAGCGTAACGAGGGCGGCCAATCCAATGAGGATGCCCGTTAGATTGGTGGACAATAGGAAGGGAAGTGCCTCACTTAGTCTGGCCGCATTCAATCCCTGAAGGCGGTCAGCGACTCTTTTATCGTTTTTCCCTCTTTGAAACGCCTAAGCGCCAATGGATCGATGTTGATTGTCTCCGCCCTCCCATTCAAGATAAGTTCAGCCATGACCATACCTGCCGCCGGCCCATGTTGAAAGCCATGACCACTAAACCCATTGGCCAAAAACAGTCCCTCGACTTCAGGGACCTTACCTAAGATGGCATGATTATCCGGTGAAATCTCGTAAAGACCACCCCAGCCCCTGGCCATATTTGTCTCTTCAAACGCAGGAACCCGGTGGGTAGCCTTTTCCGCTGTCTCAACCATCGAATTAAAATCTGTTTTCAAGTTAAAACTGGGCAATTCGTCTTGGGGTCCGGAAAAGAGAACCGACTCTCCCTCCCTGCGAAAATAAAAGTTTTGCTTTTGGTCAATGGTGAGGGGAACGGAGGGCGGAATCATGTGAAAGACATCCGTTACGAAAAGCTGACGGCGGATGGGTTTCACCGGGATCTCTATCCCCGCCATTCTCCCGACGGTAGCCGCATAGGGGCCCGCGGCATTGACGACCGTGGGCGTCTCCACCCTTCCCACTTTCGTGGTCACCGAGACGATGCGATCCCTTTCCACCTCGATGGACGTCACCTCTGTATTCTGAAAAATTTCGACGCCATGACGTCTGGCCCCTCTGGCAATGCCCTCGGTTACCTCGTAGGGCCCAGCATACCCGTCCGTGTCACAAAACACTCCTCCAAAGACATCCTCGGTATTCAGAAAGGGCCACCCCTTCTTGACTTCCTCACTGGTAAGGATCTGAGAGGGGACGCCAAACCGGTTTTGAAATTTCACATTTTTTTTAAATATCTGGAGTTCTTGCTGGCTGGTTGCCAGGAAGAGGTATCCAATTTGATGAAACTCGGGATCGACACCAAATTCATCCTTAAAGTTCTGGTATATTTCAAAAGCCTTCAGGGAAAAGTGCATGTTGACTTCGGTGGACCACTGTCGTCGGATCCCCCCTGCACAGAGCCCAGTGGAGCCCTGGCCGATCAGATCTTTTTCGATGAGAAGGACATTTTTTGCCCCCATCTTTCCCAGATAGTAGGCTATGCTGACTCCGATGATTCCCCCCCCAATAATCACAATATCAGCCGTCTTTTTCATTTCTTCCGTGCACTTTCAAACGTTAACTTAAGTTCCCTTTATCCTTTGCCCTCGATAAACGCCGGAGGAGATCCATTTGTTTGGACTTTCAACCCGAATTTCGTAAGGGTTTTTGAAAAGCCTCACCATTCCTGTCATTGCGAGCGACAGCGAAGCAATCCCTGGCCCAGACCTGGCCTGTACAGATACGGTGATGGAAAAACAGGCATCAAGTGTGGCAGAAGCAATCACATACTCAAACCACGTCGCGCCAGGGCGGGCTCTTAGTGAGGGGATTGCTTCGTCGCTTGGCTCCTCGCAATGAGATTTTGACAGCCTTGCGAAATTCGGGTTCAATGGTTTGTAAAAATCCGATGGGTTTATGCATCTACTCAGCTATCAGGGAGTCTTTAATGATGTCCCGAATATTTTCTTCAAAATCCTCCTTGGGTCCCTGTTGCTTGATCTTACCCATTTCCAAAAGATACATGTAATCAGAAACCTCAACGGCCTTAGTAATGTTTTGATCAACGAGAAGAATTGTTACTTTCTGTTTTCTGACCCGCTGCAAAAAGGCGTACATCTCTGAGACCAGCTTAGGAGCCAAGCCAGCAGAGGGTTCATCCACTAATAGAAGCGCAGGGGTTGTTATAACTTCCTTTCCGATGGCAAGCATCTGTAACTCTCCGCCGCTGAGAAAGGTGGCTCTATCACCTCTCTTCGCTCCAAGAACCGGGAAAAAATCGTAAATTTCTTCTAACCTTTGCTTGAGCAATTTGCGTTGCCTTCTGAAAATCCAGGCCCCCAACATTAAGTTTTCCTCTACCGTAAGTCGAGGGAAAGTATTTATATCTTGTGGTACATAGCTTATCCCAAACCGCTTCAACTTAAAGGGAGAAAGGGTTTGGATTTCCCGCTCATTAAACACGATCTTTCCTTGGCTGGGATGGAGAAATCCGAAAATGGTTTTCAACAAGGTCGATTTTCCGGCTCCGTTCGGGCCAATAATTCCTGTGATTGTTTCCTCTTCTACTTCAAGAGAAACATCGTTTACGATGTCGATCCCTTTCACATAGCCAGAGGTAACTCCTCGAATGGATAATTTGGAAGCCATATCTAACCTCCAAGGTAAGAATCAATTACCCTGGGATCATTAGCAACCTCCTTCATTGTTCCTTCAGAGATCACTTTCCCTCCATGAAGTACCGATATTTGACTGCATAGACGGTGAATGGTAGTAAGTTCATGAGACACAATGAGAAACGTTACGCCCTCTTCTCGATTCATTTTTTGAATAGTCTCTATTATGATATCCTTGATGGCAGGGTGCACTCCGGCAAAGGGTTCATCGAGCAAATAGAGTTTAAGAGGCTGTCTCATAAAACCTCGGACAATCTGGAGTAACATCGTTTGCCCCCCAGAGAGATTTCTGGCAGGTTCATTGCTCAATTTACCCAATAGACAAAAATCGAGAAGTTCTTGAGCCCGATGACGAGCTTCCCGCTTGCTAGTGCCCTGAGTAAACGCCGGAATGAGCATGTTATCAAGAACGCTCATGTCCGCAAACATACGAGCCACCTGGAAGGTGCGCATGATACCCTCATGGGTGATATTATCCAGTGGTAATCGGTCAATCCGTCTGCCAGAGAAATAGACTCCTCCGCTGGTCGGCCTATAAACACCGGTAATTAAGTTTACCAAGGTCGTCTTTCCCGATCCATTCGGTCCAATAAGGCCTCGAATCTCTCCTTCCTCAAGTCTTAATGAGAGATTATCCACAGCTCTCAGACTTCCAAAATCCTTGATTATATTCTCCGTACGCAGAAGCTCGTTATTCTTTTTTTCCATCAACTAATACTCCCGTGCCTGTTTTCTTCTTGTAATCCATTGAAGGACCTGCCTCACTACTCCCATGGCCCCTTCATTATACAGTCGTGCAATCGCAATTACTGCCAATGCGAAAACGACCATTCGGATCTCTCCGAATTCCCGGAATGTTTCAGTGAGTATTTGTATAAGTATCGCTCCAATTACCGGCCCTGCGATACTGCGAATACCTCCAATTACTACCATGATAACGATAAAGGCCATCTCGTTGAAATCAACCATCACGGGGGTGAGGAGCCCGTTGTAATGACCATAGAATGCCCCTGCAATGCCAGCAGTACCACTTGACAAAATGAATGCGAGTATCTTCCAACGTGTCGTATTTATTCCCATTACACGTGCAACCATTTCATCGTTACGGATTGCTCTGAGGTAATAGCCCATTTTCGAACGCATAATGAATATGGTCATGAGAGCAGTTGCCGCGGCCAAGCCCAGGAAGAGATAGTAGTAAGGTACCCCCTGTCCTTTTCCCATAAAAAGCTTAGGAACGGCTAGCCCTAAATCGCCTCGTGTTATTTCGTATGTCATGGAGATAGTAATGCGTACTGATTCTGCAAACGCCCAGGTGGCAATGGCCAGATATATTGCGCGCATTCTCAGACACAACATACCTAAGATGAAACCCATGAGTGCGCTGCTCAACGGTGCAGCCAAAATACCCAACCAGATTGGGAATCCGAAATTGGCTACCAATAAAGCTGAGGTATAACCTCCGATAGCTGCAAAAGCATGGTGAGCCAATGAGAATTGTCCCGCATAGCCCGCGAGTAAATTCCAACTAGAGGCGAGAATTACGTAGTAGAAAGCAATAGTAAAAACCTGCATATAGTATTCACCTGTCCAAAAAGGCAAAAGGCAAACTATTAATAATACAGCCAGTGAAAGAGAACGCCCTTTAGATCCACTGATCACAGTGTGATTGATGATTTTCATGAGAACTCCACTTTATTTAACAATCACTAGCTCTTGCTATCGGATCTTGGAACAGAATGGGGATTCCATACTGATTTCGGAGCTAGGCCACCCGTTCCCTCTCTTCGAACAGACCTGTTGGCTTTATTGCAAGGATTGCCAGGAGGAAAAGAAAGCCATAAACATCCCTGAATGAGGGGTCAAGGAAGACAGCGCCAAGGCTTTCGATCAATCCAAGGAGAAGGCCAGCACAGAGGACCCCGGGGATGGAACCCAGACCTCCAATTACGATAATTTCAAACCCCTTCATCGTTGCGATACTGCCACATTTAGGATGTACAAAGAACTCAGGCGCTAAGAGTGCGCCAGCAGCAGCAGCCAAAGCTACTCCAATTCCAAAGGCGATCTGGTCGAGCCTGAAAACATCAATACCTGCTGTTTGGATACCCATGCGGTTTTGGGCAGCTCCTTGAAAGGCTCTTCCCCACCAAGTCTTCTTTAAGAACAGATAAAAAAGGAACAGGAGAACTATTGTGCCGATGAAAGCCACAAACCTGGTTCCACTTATGGGTAACGTGATAATTCGGGTGCTGTGATAGTAACCTGGGGGGGAGTAAATGAAAGGACCAGCTCCTATGACAGCCATGTTCATGAACAGTACGCTCAAAGCAATAGTAACAATCGTTGCATACTCCATTCTGTTTTCCACGGTTCCTTCAAACATAGGTTTGATCAACAGCCCTTGGACTACCATTCCAAGCAGAAAGACCCCGACCATCGACAGGATAACCCCTAGATACCAATTCTCAACCCCTAGGAAATGGGTAATTATTATATATTGTAAATACCCCCCTATCATGTAGAACTCACCCATGGACCAGTTAATTATTCTCATGATGCCGTAGATGAACGTAATACCCATGGCCATCAGAGAGTAGATCAAGCCGATGACTATCCCTGAAATGATGTATTGTGAGATAAGTGTTGAGTCGATTGTGACCACCTCATTTCAAGAAATAAATTGGAAATATATATCTTCAAAGAGGTAAGGGGATGAAACGGCGTATAATATGCCTTTCCATCCCCCTCATTCAATCATGTCCCCTTCGCTAAGTCAGTAATGCTAGTCCTCAAAGTCCTTTAAAGCTAAGGAGAAACAAATTCTCCGGTTTTCATGATTGGCGGCCAGAGGATTGTGGACTCTTCAATAGGTTGGTTGGCTTTAGTAAATTGAACGATCTGCAAAGGGGATGTATGGTTATGCCATTTGGCACCTGCTAAACGCTCAAAGTCAATAACATCACCCTTTGCCCAAAACAGAAAGACCCAATCTTCCAAGGCTTTGATCAGATCCTTTGGAGCATCGGACTGAGCCAAATTGATTGCCTGGGCCAGTAATACGATTTGTGCGAAACCGTTGTAAGCCATATAGGTCGGTATCTCCCCATATTTTTTCTCAAACCTTGGCTTCAACCATTCGCCTAGCCGCGATAAGCCCATCTTGGGATGGTAGTAGTTGATGAACATCATGTATTGACCCATTTTCCTAAGGTTTTTCCAGAATTCGGGTCTTGCGGGCCAGTCATGGGCGCCCATCATTGGAACTTGTGGGAACAATCCGATATCGTATGCCTGTTTGGCAATACGATAGGCTGGGTCGCCAACCCCGATGTTCAACAGGATATCTGGCTTCCATGCCTTCAGCTTTAAGAGCTGGGGAGTCAAGTCAGCTACTTTTCTGTCAAAAATCATACCGTTTATTTCAACATCTTTTAATCCACGTTCTTCTTTTATCTGTTTGGTTGCCTCGTATAGTCCAACTCCGTAGTCCGTGCTTTCAGCCAATATTGCTATCCGTTTCCATCCCTGATTCATGATAAAATCCGTCCAAGTAGATGCCCTGGCATAATCAATGACGTGGGTCTTAAATGTGGTTACTTGGTGCTTCTTGGTAATTATTGAAGCAGAAGCTCCCGTCGAAAAGGTTGGAATCCCATATTCTTGTCCTACATCGACGAGAGCAGTGCATACGGAACTGTGATACTGTCCCATCACAGCTATCACTCTGTCTTTTGTTGCCAATTTTCTGAAGGCCGCAACACCTTTTTCCGGTGTTCCTGAATCGTCCTCTATTACCAATTTGATTGGCCTACCCCCGAGTACGCCCCCCATTTCTTCATTGACGAACTTAGCTCCGAACTTTGCCCCTCTACTTATCAATTGTCCAGCTGCAGGGTCACCCGGAGGTGAAAGAGGAGTTATAACCCCAATCTTCACGGGCTTTGTGGGAGCTGCTTGACTTGTTAAAGGGTTATAAGCCCACACCAAAAGGAATACTGCGATCAGCAAAATTACGAGCGAACCTAACTTCGATTTCATAACAAATCCCCCTTTCTAAATATGTTTTCTTTTCTACTTCCTCCCTTTTTCGTTTTTGCTCCTCGTCCCGTTTATCACCTCCCTTCGCTTTATCTGGGAAATGTACCGAAGGTATCAAAGAAGCTTCAGCACAAACGTGTCAAACGTACAGCAAATTCAGTTAAAATGATCTCATCCTTCTCTCAAGTATTCTTCTATCTCTTCCTTGGTCATATTTCCCAGTCCCAATTTTTCCAACGTTATCCCTTCCTTCCAATAATCAGTCTGATTCAGAACTGATGCCAGCTGTATTATCGCATCAATGGTAGGAGTCAGCACATTGAAACGCTTGGCGATGGATGATATCAAGACAAGTCCATATGGTACGTCTTCGGTTATGAACCTGCTCGTTAATTCAGATGGTGCAATTGTACCCCTATAAACCAAATTGCTAGTGACAATCTCGTTGAGATCTCCCGTTTTTTCGCTGTACCGCTCTTTGTAATACTCCTCGAAAAGCTGCTCTATGGAGGGTAGGTTAATGCCTAATGATTCTCCAACTTCTAGTTTTTCTTGATCCACACGTTTTACGACGTTAGTAATTGACTTGGTATGTCCTTCCCAATAGAACTTGAAGTCCATGTTGGATTCGACCCTTCCCGCGTTTAACACCATAGGGCCGGTATGAAGCTGATGATTAAAATTACTCAGAATGGTCGCTAAGACATTCTTTTCCGGTTTATATCCCTTGTACATTGTCTTCAGAGAATCAACTACCGCTCGCACATTTTTCGCAGGCATGGTTGATACCTGCATTTCATGCTTAACCCCTGCTATATCTATCTGGGCTGGACCAATTAGTTTGCAAAGATACAACAGACAAGCCATCCCAGCGAGGGTGATTTTCTTCTCCATGCCTTTCTCTTTCAACCGATTGTACAATCTAATTGTCCCGCCATTGTCCGGACTAAACAGGATTATCTGACCTTCCTCTAAGTACGGTAAACATTCATTTACCATATGATCTTGCGCAAATGCCGGAACGGGTATTATGATAACATCCGCTCCCTTAACCACTTCTTCCACATTTGTTGAAACAATATCTATTCTTGCAAAGCCGCATCGATCGCCGAATGCCTCTATCCCTCCCTTTGCCTGAATAGGTTCAATATTGCGCTTGAACTGTGGTGCTTCATAAAGCCTCACCTCAAATCCGTCCATGACCAAGTGCGCACAAAAAGCATGCCCTCCATTTCCAGCTCCTAGAACTGCTACTTTCATTATCATCTTTACTGCCTCCCCTCCCAAGAATATTCAATTAATTAGGTTTATAGGTTTTTTGGACCTTACCTCTTGTACTACCTTGCTTACGGTCATGTCAATATTAATTTGTGGAAGTTATCGTTAGGCCATTATCCTTCCCGTTGTTATTGAGCATCTCCGTGATGCCATGCATGATCCGATTGGCGCTCGCTTCGGCCGAAAGGGCCCTCGCCCTCAAACCTAACGCGTAGGCGCTCAATTCGAACAACCGAGCCTTAAAAGGGGTCAAGAAGTTGGTTCATTGAGCACAGGGGGCATTTGAGATTTTTACTACATGGAAAATTGATATTTCTCCACGAGGCCGAGTTCTTTTACAATCTCTATACCGCGTTTTAGTGCTTCGCCTTCCATGTTTCGGTAAGGTTTTCGTAGATCGCCTGCGGGAAGTCCCAAGGCCTTTGCAAGGGATTTTACCGGTACCGGATTTACCAGGGAATAGTGGAAATATAGAAGCGGTAATAATTTCAAATAGGTTTCTCTACAATTTACCGCATCTTCGAAAGACCTCCAAGGCTTAGAAATAGTCGCCATTTCCTGGGGAGCGATGTTTCCGGTCATAT
>Ga0114930_10004929_pt1 | contig 11109 bp, 5 predicted proteins | sample AnhtaG_FD_87300 | JGI IMG/M metagenome (GOLD analysis project Ga0114930, IMG submission 87300) | Deep subsurface microbial communities from Anholt, Denmark to uncover new lineages of life (NeLLi) - Anholt_01485 metaG | ecosystem: Environmental > Aquatic > Marine > Oceanic > Sediment | place... | reverse complement strand
GATAGCCGGCAGCGTATATAAGTGCCGGGTGGCGAACGTCCTCCCCGGGATGGATGCGGCTTTTGTTGACATCGGCCTGGACCGGAATGCGTTCCTGTACGCGGGTGACGTGCTTCCCGAGGCCGGCGAGGAGTTCCCCACGTCCAAGAAGGAAGCGGCGAAGTCCGTGAGTATCAAGGATCTGCTGAAGGTTGGCCAGGAGCTGCTCGTCCAGGTAGTCAAGGGACCGCGCGGCACCAAAGGAGCCCGCGTCTCCACGAGGATTTCGCTGCCGGGGAGATACCTTGTCTTGATGCCCGAGGCCGACAACATTGGAGTTTCGCGAAAGATTGCGGACGCGCGGGAACGCGACCGTTTGAAGAAAATGGCCGAGAAGATAAAGCCCCTGGAGTTCGGTGTTATCGTAAGAACCGAGGCCGAAGGGAGAGGCGAGAGGGACCTTCGCAACGATCTCGAGTTCTTGGTCCGCATGTGGTCGCAAATCCAGGAGAACGCAAAGTCAACGGCCGCCCCGGGACTGATTCACCAGGACTTGAGTTTGATATACAAGACGATCAGGGACGTTTTCGGCTCCAATATTCACAAGATGTTTGTCGATTCGCCGGTCGAATACGAGAAGGCCCTGGAAGTTGTCAAACTCATAGCGCCGAAACTGAAGTCCCGGCTGGTGCTGTATGATGACCCCGAGCCGATCTTCGAGCACTTCAGCATCGAGAAAGAAATTGACCGGCTGCTGAAGCGGAGAGTGTGGCTCAAATCGGGTGGCCACATAACGATCGACGAAACCGAAGCGTTGAGCACAATTGATGTGAATACCGGCAAGTTTATCGGCAGCACCAGCCTGTCGGACACGATTTTGAAGACGAACCTGGAGGCGGCTGAGGAGATTGCCAGGCAGCTCAAGCTGCGCGACATCGGCGGGATAGTCATCATCGACTTTATCGATATGACGAGGGCCCGAGATCGATCGCACGTAGTGAGCAGCCTGGAAAAGGCCCTGAAAAAGGACCGAACCAGGACCAAGATCTCGCACATCAGCCCGCTCGGACTGGTGGAGATGACCCGGAAGAGAACGGGCGAGACGATCTCCGAGCTCATAAACGAAGCCTGCCCGTACTGCCAGGGTCGAGGTGAAATCCTGTCGCCGGAGTCTGTCAGCATTGTAGTCGAACGCGAACTGATGAGCAAGGCGTCTGAGATGGATGACGAGGCATTCCTCGTCAGCGTACACCGAGAAGTGGCCGCTCACCTCATCGGTCTGGCCGGCGCGGCGATCAAGGAGATCGAAAAGCAGGTCCGGCGCGCCGTCTACGTGCGTGCGACCAGCGACATGCACATTGAGAGGTACGAAATCGTACCGGGAGACCTTCAGGAGATCGAGAGGCAGATGCTTCCGTTCCGGAAGTCACAGATCGTGGAGTGCGACGTAGTTCGCAACCCATTCACCAGTCTACCCAGGGCTTCGGCGTGGGCAAATGGCTATATGGTGAACCTCTCGAATGGCGGGAAATTCATCGGCCAGCGGGTAAAGGCCCGGCTTACGAACATCTCCCGCTCCTTCGCGGAGGGCGAGGTCGTGGCGCCCGTTGAAGCAGGACGCACTGGGCCATCCCGGTCGTAGGCGTCCCAGTTGGGCAATGTCCGAAAGCCCGTCCGCCGCGGTGGACGGGCTTTTTCACGTCTCCCGCCGAACGGGTCAGATCACCGGACCGGCGTGAGCACAGCGAATGATAATCCCGGCCCACATTTGTTATCTGTACTTACCTGAAGGCTCTTTCTTGGACAGAGCTTCCGCCATCATCTCGTTCGGGTCTTGCCTTGCCGTGTGTACATCCTGCCCGCCACGATGTCGCCGAGGTCCTTGTCGCCGACCTTTTTGGCTGGGATGCCGCCGTCGTCCTTGCCGTCCTTGCCCACGCTGTAGAGCAGATAGCCGTCGCCCGCGAGCTTGTACTTGAGCGGCTTTCCGTCGAACTCGTCGATCGGGATGCGGGGCAGGTACTCCGGCACAAGTTCTGAGAGGCTGGCCGGGCAAGCGCCTCGTCTGAGCTTGAATGCACGTAGCGCCAGCATGACCTGTAGGAGCCGGCCCTGGGTCCGTGTCACACTGTGGTGGGCCAACATCCGATCGACCGGCGTACAGAGGAGGGCACTGAACATGTTGTGCCAAGTCGCCGGGATTTCATCGACCGGTTCTCTAAGGTAGTATGGCTTCTTGCACTCCTCGGCGCACTTCCGATAGTACTCGGGTACTTCGCGGGCCGCGCGTTCCACCCCGAGGAGGCGAGCCACATGAGGTGACATCTGTATTGCTTCACCATCCGAGCCTTTAAGCCCTCCGCGCCTCATGTCCTCCAGATGCTGTAATGCGAGAGCGGTTTCCGCTTCCAGAGTTTCCGCCATGGGTGGTTCGGATACGCTTATCTCCTCTAGCTCGACGATCACTCGTCGGCACGTAGCGCTGTCCAGCTTTTCCGCAATAGACTCCAGGCCGGAGTACGCGATAGAAGTGATGGCCCTACCCAGCAGCCGGTGTATGATTGGCCCACCCTTGGGTACCCGCATTCCGAAACGCCTGGCGTCCATGAAACTCTCGGCCGCTCCTCGATAGTCGCCTTTCGAGGCCTTGATCTTGCCTTCAAGCACGAACAGCCGAGCGATGTTCCTGAAGCCGGGAAGGTAGGGGAGGTCTGCATCCCAAGCACGCGGCTGTGGCGTCATATACTCCTTGCCGAAAGCGCTTCGCACGGTCGCCATAGCTTCCCGGTTTTGGTCGAGCAGTGCCCGGGCCTGGTCGGGGTGCGCGGCCGGGTCGATCTCCTCGATCTTCTCGGCTTCCTTGAGGAGCCCGACAGCTCGTACGCAGTCGTCGAAGCCGTTGTCCGCAGGTAAGGGTGGGGGAGGTGGAATGTTAATCGGTGGTAGGGGGCGGATAAAGAAAATGACGAGGCCGACTACGGCAAGGACGAAAAGGGCCCCAATACCCGACAGAACCCCTATCAGCCGCTCTTGCGTCATTAGCTCACCTCAGCCGTATGGTCAGAACGCACCGTTGCACGACTTCTACGCCGCGAAGCGGATATCCTTCGCTTTCGAGCGCCGCTCCCTTTCAAGTGACCTGCCATGGGGCGCACCCAGTCGCAGGCATAGCCTCCCGTGCCCAGGCCGAGCGCGACATTTGCATTCATGGACCTGTACAGCAGCGTAAGAAACCAGATACTCGACGTGCCTAAGCGGTTCCCGGCTATGAATCCGGGGAGCCATCGCTCCGGCATCACACTGCCGTACTTGAACAGGATCTGTGCTACTGCCTGCACGGCACAGAATGATGGCAGACAGACTAGGGTCATATGGGTTTCCTTGAATCAGCTGCGAGGTAAGGTCCGAATCTCCGACTTTTCCAGTTTCGCCTATTCTTTCACCCGCTTGTATACGATGATCACGGAATCCGGACGATTCCTGAGCACGAGGGAAAGACCTTTCTCCGTGAGTTCGCGGCCGCTCATAACAAGTCCATCACCGGCGTCAAGATCGGTCACCTGATAATCCGCTTCGGGGTCCAGACCGTTCAGCCTGAAGCGGGCCGCCTCGTAGAAACTGTCCGCGCGGCGGAACGCCTGTACCATCCCCTCGCCCAGGTCGGGGCGATCGAACTGCCATGCCATCCAGATGTCGTTCTCCAGGCTGTACGGCGTGAGCGGGTAGTAGTCGCCGAGGTAGTAATCCACCACCTCCCGCCACTGCGCGATCAGCTTGCGGAGCAGTGGCCAGTCAATATCCCTGCGCCGCGCATCGCAGCCGAGAGTGGTGTTTGGGCACATCGTGCTCCGGAAGATGTACGTATCGAAGTCTATGAACCCCGTGCCGTAGTACGGCAGCCAGAATGCCAGGCCGTACGTGTGGCACTGCTCGCCGACCGGGTCGAATATGTAGTCGCTGCGCAGGAGCGGCACGGCCCGGCGCATGGTCTCAAGATCGTTCCGATGCCCGCCCGAAGCACAGGAGTCAATCAGCATATCAGGATGTCGTTTCCTCAACTCATCCCAGAAGGCCAGGTAACCGGTGACGTACGCGTTCTCAGTAATACCCTGGCGATCCTCCGCATCGTTTCCGCGCCAGTAGGGCAGGGGGTCTATGTTGAAATCCTGGCGGTAAGCGTCAATGCCCTGCTCGGTCATGAACCCGTCTATGTGTTCGGTGATCCATCTCCGCGCCTCGGGATTGCCCAGGTTGAGGAGCTTCTGCCCGCCGTCAGAGCCGAGAAGCCATTCGGGGTGCTCGTCATACAGCCACGAGCCCGGCGTGACGCGTTCCGGCTCGAACCAGACGATGCTCTTAGCGCCCATCGCCCTCGCGTGATCGGTCACGGCGCGCAGCCCGCCGGGGAAGCGAGTCTCGTCTACCTCCCACGTGCCGGTGCTCGTCCAGTCGCCCTTGTTCGGATACCAGCCTGCATCCATCCACCAGTAGTCGAGCTTGATGCTCTCCTCGGCATAGCGGTCGAGGAACAGGATCTCGTCCTTCTCGTTGCACAGCAGACCGGGGTAGTGGTTGCCGCTGACTGCAGGCATCGCCCGTTCGGGCAGCTTCCCACCGTAGCGGGGAAGGTTATGCGCAATCATCCACCGTCGCCAGATATTCTGCGAGCGGATTCCGTCGCCCTGCCAGAACTGCAGGACGATTAGCGGCGTTCGGACCTCCTCTCCCGGATGAAGTCTCAGATGGGTTAGCTCCTGGCCGGCTCGAATGTCCAGGCTCAGGGCCTCGTCTCTTGCGAACTGTGCCGCCCACTGGCCGGGCCAGCCGACCACGACGACGACGCCCTGGTTCTCCCACTTAATGTTGAAGTACGGGAAAACCTTGCCGAGCGGACGTCCACCGGGCGGCGCGAATCGCATGGTCTCCTTCGGCTTCAACGCTGTCTCATGCGGCTCGAAGTCGTGAGCGGAGACCAGCGTTCCTGTGTGGTGGCGCAGGATGAAATCGCCCTGACCGTTGCTCGCCACACGCATGTCCAGGCCTTGTATGTCAGACAGAACAGGGGTATCGGCACTGCCCTCGTTCCTGAAGTATACGGTCCACTCTACGGTGGGGAAATCCTTGTATTCGACACCCACGCATCTAACGATCAGGCCCGTCTTCGGATCGGTGTACGTGATGGTGCGCTCGGTACGGTTGGCATCGAGCTTGCGGGATTTGCGGTCCATCTTCCAGGCGGGCAGGAGCTCGGATGACGGCCGACCATCATAGGTGAACGAGAAGGCCGGGCCATCCTCGGCTTCCACTAGGTTCGCCGCCACCCATTGGTGGGCGGTGCGCATTTCCTCGGGCGTGACGGTGGCTGCGTTCAACGGGACTGTCAAGAGAAGTGCCCCCAGTATAGCCGGCGCGGCATTCATGAGCCCTTCATCCCCATGACGAAGAGCATCATGCCGGCTGAGATTGCGGCCATGCCTGCGTATTGAGGGAGCGACAGGTTCGACCGGAAGATGAACGCGATCGCCAGTTGTGCGCACAGGAAGCCGCCTCCCGTGCCCAGGCCGAGCGCGACATTCGCGTTCATGGACTTGTACAGCAGCATGAGAAACCAGATGCTCGACGCGCCGAAGACGTTCCCAGCGATGAAGCCGAGAAGCCAACGCTCGGGTATCACGCTGCCGTACTTGAACAGGGTCTGTGCTGCTGCCTGCATGGCCCAGAATGATAGTAGCCAGACTATGGTCATGTGGGTCTCCTTAAATTAGCCGCGGGATGAGGGCCGAATCCACGGTTTTCCCGGTCTCAACTATTCTTTCACCCGCTTGTACACGATAACCGCCGAGCCGGGCTGATGCTTCAACACCACCGAAAGGCCGCGTTCGGTCAATTCGCGGCCGCTCATCACGAGCCCATCACCGGCGTCAAGATCGGTCACCTGATAATCCGCCTCGGGGTCCAGACCATTCAGCCTGAAGCGTGCGGCTTCGTAAAAACTGTCCGCGCGGCGGAACGCCTGTACCATCCCCTCGTCCAGGTCGGGGCGATCGAACTGCCATGCCATCCAGATGTCGTTCTCTGTGCTATATGGTGTGAGTGGATAGTAGTCGCCGAGATAGTAGGGTGCGATCTTTCGCCATTCGGTGACCAGGCGGCGCACCGAGTTGTAGTCCGCGTCCCTGTTGCGCATGTCGTAGCAGGCGGTGACGTGCGGACACATGACGCTTCGAAAGCCGTAGGATTCGAACTGGTTCACTCCCGTTCCGTAGAACGGTATCCAGAACGCTATGCCGTAGGTGTGGCACTGCTGGCTGGTCGGCTCCAGGAGGTAGTCGCTGCGGTGGAGCGGGACGGATCGGCGCAGTGTTTCGATGTCGTTCCGCCGCCCGCCTGACGCGCACGTGTCAATAAGCATGTTCGGATGCCGGCGGCGAAGTTCGTCCCAGTACGCCAGAAAGCCCGCCACGTATGCGATCTCCGTGATTCCCTGACGGTCCGGCGTGTCATTCGCCCGCCAATAGGGCAGGGGATCGATGTTGAAATCGTTCCGGTACAGGTCAATGCCCTGCTCGACGATGAGCTTGTCCACGTGTTCCGTGAGCCACTTTCGCGCATTCGGGTCGCCCAGATTCAGCAGTTTCTGCTCGCCGTCCGGTCCCAGCAGCCATTCCGGATGGTTCTCGTAAAGCCATGTGCCCGGCGTGACGCGTTCCGGCTCGAACCAGACAATGCTCTTAACGCCCTTCGCGTGTGCGTGATCGGTTATCGCACGCAGCCCGCCTGGGAAGCGTTCGGTGTCCACCTCCCAGGTGCCCGTGTTCGGCCACCCCGACTCGTTAGGGTACCATCCGGCGTCCATCCACCAGTAGTCCAACTTCAATCCCTCTTCGAGGTAGCGGTCAACGAAGAACTTCTGATTCTCCTCGTTTGCGTGAATCATCTCGCCGAACTGGTGTGAGCTGCACCCCGCCATTTGGGGAACGACCGGCTTGCCGAATGGTTTCGGCAGGTTGTGCTCGAGCATCCAGCGGCGCCAGATGTTCTGTGCTCGGACGCGATCGCCTTTCCAGAACTGCATCACGATGAGCGGGCTGCGGACCTCTTCCCCGGGATGAAGCTTGAAGTGCGTCAGCTCCTGCCCGGCGCGGACGCGGAGGCCGTTCACCTCGTCGCGCGTGAACTCGGCGGCCCACTGCCCGGGCCAGCCGATCACCATAATCAGTCCTTCCCCCGGCCATTCGATGTTGAAGTAAGGCAGGTCGCTGTTGGAGGAACGTCCCCCGGACGTCGTGATGCGCTTGTTCGAGCTGGGTTCAAGTGCAGTCCTGAAAGGTTCGTAATCGGAGGGCAAGCACGGGCTGCCCTTGTGGTGGTGGAGCGCAAATTCGCCCTCAAGGTTGCGTTCGAGATGCGTATCCAGCGCGCGGATATCCGCCAGGATGGGCGTGTCGCTCGACCCTGTATTGTTGAAGTGAAGCGTCCACTCGACGGTCGGGAAATCCTTGTATTCGATCCCCACGCATCGAACCATCAAACCTGTGTCCGGATCAGTCCAGCTGACGGCGTGCTCGACGCGTCGGGCGTCAAGCTTTTTCGACTTCCGTTCGGTCTTCCACGTCCCGAGCAGTTCCGCCGAGGGCCTGTCCCCGTAGGTGAACGAGAACGGCGGCTCAGTGGTGTATACTTCTTGCGGCTTCCATTCGATGATCGGTAGGTCGCCGAGCCATATCGTGCGGCCGTCGGCCAGTGCGACATTCGCATCCGCCCAGTCCGCCTGATCGCAGGATATCCCATCGCCCGCGTCGCCCACCTCGATGGTGAACTCCGTCGCGCCGCCAAGGTCTACGGAGACCGGTATCGGCGGCGTTCCCTCGCGCATCACGTCGGTGGAAAACCTGTTGTCCCCGCCGATGCCCACCGAGAAGACAATGCTGCCTCGCCCGCCGCTGGTCTGCTCGTTGCTGTCCACGCCCACTACCGCACTGAACGACTTGCCCGGGCCCGGCAGCCGCACGATGATCTTGCTGACCGCGTGGCAGTAGAGCCCGCGCCGGTACTCCGCGCTTCCTAGTCTCAGCGGCCTCCCTGCTCGCGCGTTCTTCTGCACGGCGTCGTGATTGGCGAGCACGACCAGACCGGGTTCGAGCTTTGGCATTTGCGCGCGTCCTTCGAATTTTGCAGAGGCCCACTTGCGCACCTCGGCCATTTCCTGGGGCGTCACATCCGCCGCATGCGCGGGTTGAGGCATTGCAAACATTAGCAGCACCGCCATTCCATTTAACACATGATTTCGAATTGTCACTGCAGCCGTTTCCTTTCCCGCTGAGCGGGAACGCCGGCGGAGCGGATCGCGTAGATGCAAAGGGTTTCCGCCGGTGAGAATCAAATGCTATAATAGCACAAAAATCCAGGTGGTTGGATGGCGATCTCTCCTTCAGCAATATCCCTTCTGATTAAGCCGTCCGGGCCGGACTGCAATCTGCGGTGCACGTACTGCTTCTACCGGCAGAAAACAGGGATGTTCCCCGGCACGAAGCAGCATCGGATGAAGGAGTCCACTCTTGACGCGCTCATCTCGCAGGCGCTCGAAGCCGGCCGGGACCTCGTGAAAGTCTCGTGGCAGGGTGGGGAGCCGGCCCTGATGGGATTGGACTTCTTCAAGCGGGCGGTCGAGCTTCAGGCGAACTACATGCAGCCGGGCCAGGCGATCACCAACGCGCTCCAGACGAACGCTACGCTTCTCGATCGCAAGTGGGCGGAGTTTCTGCGGGAGCACAACTTCCTCGTTGGAGTGAGCCTGGACGGGCCGCTCGGTCTGCACGACCACTATCGGCGCGACGAGAAGAAGAAGGGCACGCACGCGCGCGTGATGCAGAACCTGCGCATGCTGGTGGAGATGGGCGTGGAGGTCAACATCCTGACGCTGCTGAACGAGCGGAACGTGCGCGAGCCGGACAAGGTGTACGAGGCTCTGCTGAAAACGGGGGTCAAGTACTTCCAGTTCGTGCCGTGCATCGAGCCGGGCCCGGGTGGAAAGCCCGCTTTCTACGCCATCTCACCCGAGGCCTATGGCGATTTCCTATGCCGACTCTTCGACAGGTGGCTGGACAGCCCGATGGACATCTCCGTCCGGGATTTCGACGACTTGGTTCTTATGCGTCAGGGTCGGCCGCCCACTACCTGCATGTATGGTCCGAGGTGCGGAGGATACCTGCTCGTCGAGCACAACGGTGACGTGTTCCCCTGCGACTTCTTCGTGGCGCCGAGATGGCGGCTGGGGAATCTCCATGAGACGCACCTCGGCGAATTGATGCAGTCGGAGAAGCTGAGGGAGTTCGGCGACTACAAGGCCGCGCTCTCAGACGCATGCCGCGCTTGTCAGTGGCTCGAGTTCTGTTATGGGGGCTGCCTGAAGCATCGAACTGTGCTCGGAGGAGAGTTCTCGGATCCGACGTACTTCTGCCCGGCGTACAAGCGACTTTTCCAGCACGCCACGTCCGAGCTGCAGAAGCTCACTGCTCAGAGCATGGGTTAGGGAAGGGTGGGCGGAAAGCGACCCCCTGTGGTCCCCCTTCCATGGATCTTGATTTCTTAGTTCGACAATGCGAAGCTCGGCCCGGGAATCTCCCGCTTGCAGACGGGATCCCGCCCCAGGCGGGGCCGCCAACGGCGGGCAATTCCCGGTCTACTCGACGAAACCCCTCCGGGGTTAGGGCAGTTCCAGTCCCGTAGAGACTTTTGCCGTGTAGACCCCGTCTTCAGCCGGGGGAAACAGGGCAATTGTGGGATTAAGCTGTCAAAGTGTGCCCAACGGGGACAGTCTACCTGATGCTGCCGGAATGAACTCTTTTCCGGCAGCAGGGCTTGTTGTCGGGTACTGCTGCGGGAAACAGAAGCATTCCCGCAGCATCGGGGGGACGCTGTTAGATCCCCTCCTTACAAAGGAGGGATGGACGCCGAACCTTCGGCGAAGGCGGCCGGGGGGTCCGGAAGGCGGATTCTACGCATGTTCGGACGCCTGCAATTCGAAACCGTGAGAGGTCGGGGGGCGTCAATGCCTGGGGAGGATAGCAGTAGATTCACACGGCGCGACTTCCTTAAGCAGGGAGCGACAGTCGGCGCCGGACTGACACTGGGGGTACCCATGTTCAACACACTCGGCCGGGCGGACGACCGTCCGCCGAACATCGTCGTTGTCTTCGCGGACCAGATGCGGGCCCAGGCGATGGGCTGCATGGGCAATCCGCAGCTCAAGACGCCGAATATGGACCGCATGGCACGCCAGGGCGCCCTGTTCACCAATGCGTATTGTGGTTTTCCACTGTGCTCTCCGTACAGAGCCATGCTGCTAACCGGCCGCTACTGCCAGTCGAACGGCGTGGTGACGAATGACATCGCGCTGCGGAACGGCGAAGTCACCATCGCCGAGGTGCTGAAGAAACAGGGCTACAAGACCGGCTATGTCGGCAAATGGCACCTGGAGTGGCATCGTGAGCCCTTCGTCCCGAAAGACCGTCGGCAGGGATTCGACTACTGGGCCGTGCGAAACTGCGCGCACGACTACTTCGACAGCTTCGTGTGCACGGACACGCCGGATCGCGTCCCCCTTCCCGGATACGAGCCCGACGGACAGACCGGCCTCGCGATAGACTTCATGCGCGAGTGCGGGAGGGATCCGTTCTGCCTGTTCCTTTCCTGGGGGACGCCGCACAATCCTTACGTCGCGCCCAAAGAGTACCTTGCGATGTACCAGTCCTCGCAGATTTGGCAGAGGCCGAACGTGCAGGGGGATTACCAAGACACCATCGCCCGCTACTATGCGATGATAACCAATCTGGACGACAACCTCGGCCGCCTGCTCGGGGCGCTGGACGAACTCGGCATTGCCCAGGACACGATCATGGTATTCACAAGCGATCACGGCGACATGCTGGGGTCGCAGGGCCATGAGTTGAAGCAGCGGCCATGGGAGGAGTCCATCCACGTTCCATTCATCCTCCGCTATCCGGGGAAGATCAAGGCGGGCAGCACGATAGACGTAATGACGAATTCCGTCGACGTCATGCCGACGCTCCTGAGCCTGGCGGGTGTGCCGATTCCCGGGAACGTTCAAGGTCTGGATCTGTCGAGGTT
>Ga0114930_10004928_pt1 | contig 11109 bp, 9 predicted proteins | sample AnhtaG_FD_87300 | JGI IMG/M metagenome (GOLD analysis project Ga0114930, IMG submission 87300) | Deep subsurface microbial communities from Anholt, Denmark to uncover new lineages of life (NeLLi) - Anholt_01485 metaG | ecosystem: Environmental > Aquatic > Marine > Oceanic > Sediment | place... | reverse complement strand
TGAGTCCAAGGGAACTTATAGCGGCAATCTTCCTGTAGTTGGTTTTCGAAGGCTGTTTATTTGGCATGATCTGGCATTCGCTTTTCTATAATATCACAATTTTTTTATAGATAATCTTTAAAGGGAATTTGTTTGACATTTGCCCTCTAATAATAACACAATTTTTGTCCTAAAATAAAAAAAGCGGTTCAGCGAACCGCTATTTTAAAAAATATTTACTTCTCTTTTTATTCTTTATAAACTTTTAAAAAGAAAAACGCTATAAAATGGCATTTTTTGATTAATTAAGTCATAATCTTAGGAATTAGCTATGAAAATTCGAGATGCTGTAAATTCTATGAGGCCGACCCAGTGGATAAAGAATCTTTTTATCTTTGCTCCACTTATTTTCTCCCTGAAATTCTTTGATTTTTTCCTTCTCCTAAAAACTGTAGCAGCGTTCTTGCTTTTTTGTATCCTCTCGAGTTCTCTTTATATTCTCAATGATCTCCTTGACATCGAAGAAGATAAAATTCATCCGAGAAAATCAAAGAGGCCTATCGCTTTAGGTAAAATGAGCAAGAATCAGGCTATTTCTATTTTTATAGCCTTAAGCGTTGTTAGTCTCTCCTTGGCTTTCTGGCTTAATAAATATTTTTTTATTGCTGCTTTAACGTATTTTATTCTTCAATTAGCCTACTCAATAAAATTAAAACGTATCGTAATTGTCGATGTCTTTATTATCGCTGCAGGGTTCGTTATCCGTATAGTGGCTGGTGGTTTAGTGATTGAGGTCCCAATCTCCTCGTGGTTATTAATCTGTACTATGTTGCTAGCTCTTTTTTTAGCCATGGGCAAAAGGAGACACGAACTAGTTATTTTGGAAAATATGGCATCTAACCATCGCTCTAGTCTTAAAGAATACAGCTCCTATCTTCTTGACCAAATGATCGCAGTTGTAACGGCTTCAACTCTTATTGCTTATTGCCTGTATACAATATCTGCGGAAACTGTTGAGAAATTCGGAACAAAAAACTTAATTTTCACAGTTCCTTTTGTTCTCTATGGAATATTCCGGTATCTCTATCTCATCCATCATAAAGAAAAGGGAGGTAGCCCTGAGTCCTTGATTATTAAAGATAAGCCTCTGTTAATAGATATTTTATTATGGATAGGAACGATTCTTTTTATCCTCTATTTTTGATTCAGTGGAAGGATAAATCTACAATTTTCTCTTGAAAAATGGCTAAACCAAAAGTTGCAGTTTTAAAAACATCACCTCAAACTGTGTTAGAGGATTACAAAAAAGTAATGCATTTAGCTGACTACAAGAAGTATGTTCCGCCAGACACGGATACTGCCCTCAAAATAAATATTTCCTGGCATTATTATTATCCCGCCTGTTCCACTACTCCCTGGCAGCTGGAGGGAGTCATCAAAACACTGCTTGATGATGGCTATAAAAAGAAACTCATTCATGCCTGTCACAACCGGACTGTAGTTGTTTCTGCAAAAAGGGGAGAAAAAGCTAATAAACATCTTCCTGTTGTTCAAAAATATGGACTGAGAAATATTCATCTTTATGAAAGTGAGGAATGGATTAGATACGAACCAAAGGGCAAAATCAGGGTATTAAATCAGATATTTCCCAAAGGGATTTTTATTCCAAAAAGATTGATTGGGGAAAACATCATTCATCTTCCTACTATGAAGACCCATGTTTTTACTACCATGACTGGAGCGATGAAAAACGCTTTTGGCGGGTTGCTCCATGAAAAAAGACATTGGACCCATTCCGTAATTCATGAGACATTGGTTGATTTACTCACTATCCAGAAGGAGATCCATTCTGGGATTTTTGCAGTCATGGATGGAACAATAGCTGGTGATGGTCCTGGCCCAAGATGCATGGTTCCCTATGTGAAAGATTATATCCTGGCCAGCGGTGATCAAGTTGCAATCGACGCTGTGGCTTCAAAAATGATGGGTTTTGAGCCGATGGACTTGAAATTCATCCGCCTGGCCCATGAGGCAGGACTTGGCTGTGGTGAAATTCAGGATATAGAAATCGTAGGAGAAGATATTTCAGAGGTAAATTTTAACTTTCAAAAAGCAAAAAACACAATTGCAAGTTATGGCCAGAAACTCATTTACTGGGGCCCTCTCAAACCATTGGAAAAATTTCTGCTGAGAACAGTTCTTACACCTTGGTCATATGTAGCTTCGGTTATTTTTCATGATTGGATTTGGCATCCTTTTATCGGCAAACAGCGGACAAAAAAGATTATGAAGAGTTCATGGGGAAACCTCTTCATGCGCTATTAGGAATAAGGAACAGGAACATCATTCGATTACATAAAAATATCCTGGTTCGTTTTTATTGATTCTTTTATCATTAATTCAAAAACCGACCGTAAGAATCTTAGATGCTAATCGCTTTAGCTCGTTTTTTTATAAAAGCCAAGATAAAATTAATCAACACAATAAAAAATATTAAAGCAAAAATTGAAACCCACACGCTTTTTTCAGAGAGGGAAGTAAAAAGATTAGCGCTGACAGGACTCTCATAGGGTCTGCTCTTATCGACTAAGGCTTCTAATTCTTTAAGAATATCTTTATTCCAGTGATAAACGGATTTTTCGATGCTGCGGCTAAAATACTTTTCCAATATAAGGTTTTCCTTATAAGCAATAAGATAGAATTCTTTCTTTTCATTTAGGGTTGAAGTAGATTTTCCCTTATTAAAATATTCGTCACGCCGAAAAATATGAACACGAAGCTCGTGCATAAAAGGATCAGTAATAGGATTATATTCTCTTAAGAACTGCTCATAATCCTTATCAACAGATTCATTTAATATTTGTGCATATTGTTCCCCTCTGAGATTATCTGTCTTTTGTAAGTTTTTAGAACTCAGGCGTGAATAAAATGTACCAATTTCTGGATCCCTATATTTATATCCAAACTCACTCATCGGTTCCTCTTTTTGGAGAAAGGATAACCAGGGAATTATTTTCGTATAACTAGCCACACGTTGGGGCGTGTTTGATGCGCATAATCCCAGAATTATAAGGCAAGAAGCAAAAATAGAAGTAAATATCCTCAAAGATTTCGCATTTATTTTTTCTGATATCATATTAGGTTTAACCACTTTCCACACTGCCAATTGGAATAATCCTCCAGCTAAACAATTAAGACCTACATCACGAAAATCCCAGTATCTGAGCGGTATCATCCATTGCAGTATTTCATCGATTGTACCAACAAACAAGGCAAGAAAAGTCGCTGTAACATAAATGCTTTTATCTCTTATATGATAGATCATGGCTTTAAAAAGAAAAAAGCCAAGCAATCCATACTCCAAAAAATGAACGGCTTCTTCTGGAACATTCCACAGTTTTGACATAAAAAAAATATAAAGCCCAGCCACGATAAAAAGCCATATATAATTTGATGGAGCCCGTATTTTCAGCTTAAAAATTAGATAATAAAGTAAGCTTATAACCCCTATAAATAAAACTACCAAAACAAAATAACCAAAGACTTCTCTTCCCCAATTATTAGAAACAAATATTTGAATCCTTCTTGCAATAGGAACGGTTAGAAAAATTGCTATAGAGCAGAGACCAACCCACAGCCAAGAAAGAAAAATTTTTTTGTTATAAATAATTTTTATCGCTTTTTTTAATTAAAAAAAATGCCCTCTAATCGAGGACATCTAAGAAGTTTAGAGAAAAATTGAAGGTTTGCTTAATAAATAATTTTAAATATTCACCTCTTCACTTATTTTTTTATAGAAATATCAGCCTGATTTTTATAATTGGAAAGGAGTGTCTCAAGATAAGGATTCACTCCATACTCAAGTTAATTGAGCACACTTTGAAAAGAATAAAACGAAAGAGATTTACAGGCGGTTTTTCTCACTCTTTAAGTTTCAGCTTTTCGAGATATTCGAGAAAGAAGGCAAATAGGCTGAAGACAAATAAGCCGAGAACACCTCCAATAAAGATATTGAGTTTCTTTCTGGGAGCTACAGGATAGAGTGAAGAGGTAGGTTCTTTTATAAATTGCGTATGATCTATTTGGCTCTTTGCCTCATTCAATAAATTTATTTCTTTTTTGCTAATTTCTATATTTTTTCTTGATACTTCAATTTCAGTATTTATTAGTCTTATTTCTGCTTCTGTCTCGTTTATAAACTCTCTAATCTGCTCATGTGTTAGTTTCTCAGCGCTTAATTTTTGGTCGAGAGTATAATAAGAACGAAAATAATCCTGTATTTTATTTGAAAAAAGAAGGAGACTTAAAGTATCGCTTCCTTCTTTTTTTTCTGTAAGAGCTTTTCTCTGTTGTTTTCCTATTTCATCTATTCTTTCTTGAACTTTATTCATTTCATCTATAATATTTTTTTGCCTTTCTTCTGATTCTTTTAGCTTTTTTCTTCCTGATAAGATTTCTTTCTTTATCTTAGATATTTCTATTTCTCTTGATTGTATGCCAAAGTTTTCCATATTAATGATGTTTTCCATATGCTCTACCTGAGTAACATTGCTTTTGATTTCAGAATCAATCTTTTTATCTAAGTCTCTTTTTATATGATTGAAAAGGGAGTGTAAAATGAGTTTAGCCTTTTCTACATCATTTGCTCTTATGGAAACTTGCACTAACTGCGTCCACCGTAAATTCTTTACCTTTAATTTCGGCATTTCTTTAACATTCATGTTTAAATCAGCTGCAATTAAATTATCGAAATAACCTTCATTAATCTGCCCTGCTGTCTGCTCTCCCTCGGCGATCCATACTTCTTCATGCCTCAACTTATCAAGAAATTTGCCTCCCTGAATTATAGCATCCACTTCCCACACCGGAGGTTGTAAAAAGCTAAATACCGCGGCTGCAATGGCACATAAGAAAGTAGATATTATTATGAGCCATTTTCTTTTCCAGATAACATTCAGGTAATTCATCCATTCAATTCTACCTTCATATTCATCCATGAATCACTCCTTTTGAGGTTAGCACTCCTCAGGCATTTTGATTCTTCACTCCAGTGAACAAGAGAATGTTTTATAACATGTAAAAAAAATAAATGTCAAACTTAATGTTTGGCTTTCGTCCCAAAGTTGCGTGATATAATGAAATGCATTGTTACTTACCTTTGTCATTGTGAGGTGCGAAGTTACATTTTTCATTGCGGGGAGCGAAGCGAGGAAGCAATCTCATAAAAAAAAATATATTTCAATACTCTATTTTCTTATTCTCCAATAAATTAAAAGACCTAGAATTCCACCTAATATATTTAGGAAAATATCATACAACGCAAAAAATCGATTAGGCAAGAAATATTGATATATTTCATCTCCTGTTCCAATTATGCCAGTTGCCATCGCACTCAGAAAGTAAGAATTTTTAATTATTGCAGATTTTATATTTCCTTCTTTTTCTGCACTTTTACTTCTTATTTTCTCTTTGTCCAAAGCTCTTATAATAAGCATACTCAAGATGGCATATTCAGGAAGATGAGTGAATTCGTATGGATTAGGAATAAGTTGATAGATAATGAAAGACAAAAGAAAAATGCCTCCTACAGAGATAAGAAAAAGAGCTGATTTTTTCCTTCTGTGAATCAGGAATTCCAAAGCTAAGATTAAAATCAGCAAAGCAATAGCTATTTCCACGCCTAACACAAAACGGGACACACCTGAGCTTGACCATTGAGAGGTAGCAGCCTGTATTAATTGAGGAAGATAGGGTGTGACAACAAACATGCCAATCGTATAAACACAGACAACAACCCACTTCCCCGAAGTTTTCATTCAATTATGTATTTTATTTCAGTGCGAGCGACAGAAGGGAACGTAGCAATCTCTTTATACGAAAAATGAGATTGACTTCCATTTTTTTGTAATTGTACAGCTTGCTCCGTGCAGAGCGAGCAATCTCTCTTTTCTCTTCGCAATGATAAATAATTTAACATACGAGGCTTGCCCCGTATCAGATGAAGATTAAGGGCGGATAAAAATTTAATGGCGGGAAATGACTAGTTAAAAATAATTAAATGGGAATTTAGTTTTTGATGGGTTATAAGTAGGCACTATTTCCTTTAATAATTTAATTATTCCATCTTTGTTATTCCGGGAGCTCATCTTAATAAGAAGGTTTATTTTCTCCATCAAAACTTCAAAGCTTCTTTCATTAACACTCCTGGCCCTGAGTATTTTTTCATAATCAGTGGACTCAACTCCCTCTTCAGCGCTTAATATTTGCTCGAATAATTTTTCTCCCGGTCTTATACGGGTAAAAACTATTGGAATATCCACATCAGGTTCATAGCCGCTAAGCCTTATCATTTCTTTTGCTAAATCAAGAATTTTAACCGGCTCTCCCATATCCAGAACAAAAACTTCGCCTCCGTGTCCGATAGCTGAGGCCTCAAGAACAAGAAGTACAGCTTCAGAGGTGCTCATGAAATATCTCTTCATTTCTGGGTGGGTAACAGTCACGGGCCCACCTTTTTTTATTTGTTCCTTAAATAATGGAATCACACTCCCTCTGCTCCCTAACACATTTCCAAATCTTACCGAAATGAACATGGTTTTATTTTTTTGATTAAAAATTTTTAGTAGTTCCTCACCGACTCTTTTAGTTGCTCCCATTACACTGGAAGGATTGATCGCTTTATCTGTAGAAATAAAGATGAATTTTTCAACCTGATATTTTAAAGAAAGCTCTGCAATTATTTTGGTGCCTTCTATATTGGTTTTAATCGCCTCTTCTGGATACAGTTCCAATACCGGAACGTGCTTATAAGCTGCAGAATGTATAACGATTTGGGGTGAGAAATTTTCAAATACAGAGGCCATCTTGGATTCATCTTTTATGTCGCCGATTACAGGAATAATCTCTCTTTTCGAGGATTCTAGATTGTTTACAAGATGGAATATATCTGTCTCGTCATTGTCGAAAACGATCAGGGTTTTGGGATCAAATTGCAGAATTGATTTTGACAACTCTGAACCTATAGACCCTCCTGCACCAGTAATCAATATTTTTTTATCCTGGATAAAATCTTTAATAGCCTTAAAATCGATTTTTACCGGTGATCTTCCTAAAAGGTCTTCCAGTGCAACCTCATGGATATCAGAAAGAGTCACTTTCCCATCTATTAAATCAGTGACACTTGGCAATATTTTTATTTTTTTTATTATATTTGATTCCCTTATATTTTCTGTTATATTTTTTATTTCTTTGGAATGAGCAGAGGGAAGAGCAATTAGTATTTCATCAACATTATTATTTTTGCAGATTTTTTGAATGTCCTCTTTTTTCCCTAATACCTTAATTCCGTGAATATTGATTCTCTGTTTGGCTGGGTCATCATCTATAAATCCAATCGGTAAATAGTTTGAATTTTTGTTTCTTTGCATTTCTCTTATTATCTGCTCACCTGCTCCTCCAGCTCCATAAATCAGAACTTTAACTTTTTCTTCTTTACCTTTAAAAGGACTTTTTACTCCTTCTAATATAACTCTCTTAGAAATTCTGAGAGAGCCTATTAAGAAAGAACAAATTATAAAATCGATTATTACTGTTGAACGAGGAAAGGGAAGACCTGGCTCTATAAACGGCGGATACACTCTTAAGAAGAATAGTGTCATGCCTAAAAACAATGAACCAATAGATAGAGCTTTAAAAATTTTTATTAGTTCTCCCATACCTACAAATTGCCAGGAAATATTATATAGATTAAATAAAATTAAAAAAGAGAGCTTAATAATAAGCGCCAATAAAATATAATATAATATAGGTCGTGTACTGTTGGGAGGAAGAACTCCATTATATCTCAGCCAGAAAGCTGCATAAATTGAAAAAGAAATGAAAATAATATCAGCGGTAAAAAAGAAGAGTCGCCTTTTAAATGCCGTCCACCTGAGTACAAACTCAAAATTTTTTTTAATAATATTCATTAGCTAGGTACTCTAATTTAACTTCCAAATTCCCCCAAAAAGCAAATCAGCTTTATTTTATAGCACTATTCTAATATTAATCAAGCATGAGCCTCAGAAAATAAAACTATATACTGATAATTGGGCTGATCGCTTGAGATTTCCACAGGTGGGGAATATTCAATTTCTCCATCCTCTATCTCTGAAGGCAAAGTCAATAGTTTCCCAAAGAAGACCCTTTTAAAGATTTCTTTGGCCTTCATTGTTTTTGGAATGAGATTGAAATTGACAGCTGTCCTCTTTACGGAAGATAAAAATTTATTTTTGATCCCCTTATTAAAGGCAGGGAAAGCACCGAAAAGTTGTACTTGTGAGAATTTCTGGTTTACCAAAGAATATAGCTCAGGAGCTGAAAAATATTTTTTACTGTATGGAGAAGGATTAAAGTCAGTCCAATCTTTGTTGACTGTGCAAATCAAAAGCATCCCCTTTTCCTTGAGGACACGTCGAACTTCATCAATGAACTTTTCTGATTTCTCCAGATAATATATTTATTCGTATAAAATTACAACATCTTGAATCAAATCATCATAGAAGATTTTTAAATGACTTGGCAGGTGCGTCCTTAATTTGAATACTTCTTCATCTTTTTTTCAATAAGCTCACTGACAGTATCTCTTCCACTCCAACGATAAAATCCTCTTAAAATGAATTTTATAGTCCCCTTGTGATCACTCCACTTTTTTCCATATTTATAAGCATTAATAAAAAATGAGTAAATGCATTTTAGAGGATGTTGAAATATTGAAGAAGAGGAACCTTTTATTCCTCCATGGTGAACATATACAAAAGGGGTAATAACTACCTTAAATTTTTGAACTACTCTTCTTACGAAATCAATATCTTCAAATAGCCCATACTCAAACGATTCATCAAAAGGGCCCAGTTCTTGTATTGTGTTTTTTCTTATGGCAAAACAAAATCCTGAAACTAAATCTGTTTGAATCGTTTCTCCTTTCATCAAGTTTTCAATTAACTTTGCAAATTTTTCTATTTTTACAAGCTCCCTTTGAGAATAATTTTTAATTTTTGGTCCTTGTTTACAATATTGATACGTCCACGTCCCGCTTTCACTGGTTATTGGCCCAACAATTCCATAATCCAAGTTTCGAGACAATACAGAAATCAGTGAATTTATTGAACCTTGCGGAAAGTAAATGTCACTATTTGTAATAATAAGATTTTCTCCACTAGCCAGTTCTATCCCTTTGTTAAAACTTCCTGCGAAACCCAAATTCTTAGAATTCCTTTCAAAAATTACGTTTCCGAATTTTCTTCTCAAATCAAATAAATATTTATTTACCAAGGTTTTTGTTTCTTTTTTAAGAGGAGAACAATCATCCAAAATTACACATTCTCTATCAGCTGAAGCATTATTTAACAAAGATGGAAAAAAGAGGGAATCAATTATATCAATCGTGGTTTGCTTTTTATTGTATATTGAAGAAATTATTGAACTTGAGGTGTTCATTTTTGTTTCTTGCTAATTTTAACTACATTTGATAACAAACTTGCAAGGGTCATGGGACCAACTCCACCTGGAACAGAAGTAACGTTGGAACTTTTTGAAGCAACTTTTTCAAAATCAACATAACATAAAATTTTTTCCTGTTTTGGGATCCCTTACAATTCCAAAATCAACGACAACAGCACCTTTTTTAATCCAAGTTGGTCTAATAACCTTTGGTTCTCCCATTACGGCTTAAGTCTATCTTCTTGCGTACTATTTTCTATATTTTTAGCGTATCGCTTCAATTTCTTTGCAATTGACCACGTCATTTCGAGTGTGGTAAGTTTATCCCAGGATCAAAGCGATAAAAAATTGTTGAAAGTTATGAGAGATTTGTCGAGCACGCAAAAAGGAATTTCCTATAAAAAAATGTTTGCCTATAAGGAAGAGCTCATGTTCAATCCCTCGCCGCATAGCCCTCATATGAAGATTATAAAATATATTGGCAACAATAAGAAGGTTTTAGATGTAGGCTGTTCAACAGGTTATATAGCCAAGGAGTTGAGAAAAAAAGAATGTAGTGTTGTAGGGATTGAGATTGATGAAGCTGGAGCCGAGATCGCAAGAAAATATTGTGATGAGGTTATAGTTGCAGATGTTGAAGAAATTAAAGAGCTTCCTTTTCCTGATAAATTCTTTGATGTTATGATTTTTAGTGACGTGCTTGAGCATTTAAAGAGGCCAGATTTGGTGCTTATCGCTTTCAAAAAAAATTTAAACCCCGAAGGATTCGCTATTGCATCCATCCCTAATATCGCTAGATTAGAACTTAGGATGAAACTTCTTTTTGGAAAATTTGATTATGAGGAAAGTGGAATACTAAATAAAGGTCATTTGAGATTTTTCACCCTAAAGACAGCAAAGGAATTATTTAAAAACAGCGGATATAAAATTACCAAAATTGATTATACTGGTCTTGGTTCAAAATTTAGGATTTTGCCAACATGGATTGCATTTCAATTTATTATAATAGCTAAACGCAGGGAATGAAGAGGACAACGATGGCCAGAGAAATCAGAAACTGGGATAGGCTATGGAAAAGATTTTCTTCAAGTTTATGAAATAAATCCCCTCGTGTATCCTAAATGCGGCGGACAAATTCGAATCATTGCCTTTATCACAGGCTACTCGGTAGTAGACAGGTGAGGGTCTCCCCATTGTCTGGACAGAGCTTAAGTGTGTGGCCAATGACGTCTTTAGAGCTGCTGGCGTTCGACAACAAAAGGTTGTTCAGCCTTTTGCCGATTTGAAATATTAATTAGAATATAGATATGAAAGTGTAGTGGTAAAAAAATTTTTATGTCCTGTAATTTCTTTTAAAACAATGAGTTGCAATTTTCAGCTGTCAAAGATAAGCTAAAGCATTACTCTAAACTTTATCAAACACAAGCCACAGCAAATAAAACTTCCTGATTTTTATAAAATTGAAGAATAAAATGATAACGGTATTATAGTCTCGCTAATTGTTCTTTTGATCCTCTATGACCTGGCACCTCTGTGACAATTGTATAATCCTTTGCCATTTATTGTTACTTCTGTGCCTCCAGGACCGACTCGGTGAAAATTTTCATCCCCTCATCGATTTGATCTTGTGTCACATTAAGAGCGGGAACC